>PVMS01156617.1_pt1 | contig 12855 bp, 7 predicted proteins | sample 1853461 | NCBI WGS metagenome assembly PVMS01 (sample SAMN08582032, study PRJNA380276) | Marine sediment metagenome, whole genome shotgun sequencing project. | isolation source: ocean sediment barecode stripped | collected 2017 | reverse complement strand
GGAATAACAATCCTTAATTAACTTATTTATTATAAGGAGAAACTATGCCGGTAGTTATTGTCGAGATGTGGGAGGGACGCACCACAAAGCAAAAAGGGCAACTGGCGAAGGGTATTACCGAGGAGTTTTGCAAAATCGGGGTGCCCCGAGACCATGTTCATATTATCTTCAAGGATAATATGAAATCCAACTGGGCGACCGGTGGCAAGCTGGCTTCGGAAGAGCAATAGCATCAATAATTATACGCAAGGCTTTTCCATCTTAGGCAATGCTTTTTTCAGTTTAATCAATTTTGTCTGAAATTCCTCCGACTTTATATCTTTAGTGGTCATTATCACGGCATCCTCCTTGTCATCAAGATAGTAACCGCGTCTTATCCCTTTAATTTCAAATCCATACTTCTTGTACAGTTTCTGGGCGGCATTATTGGATTTGCGCACTTCCAGCGTTATTGTATCAGCACCTTTTTTCAATGTCTGATTTATGAGGTTTACCAGCAGAAGTTCACCTATCCCCAGGCGCCGGCAGGTTTTCCTGACGGCGATATTAACTATATGTGCCTCCCCGGCCAGAAGCCAGAAACCTGCCAGTCCGATTACGTTATTTATACTATCTAAATTATTGTTTCCATCATTATTTACGTCAACCTGCTTCTCATCACAGGCTACGATATAATATGCCAGCCCGTTTTTTAACTCACGCTGGTAATTTGCCGGTGGCAGCATTGACGGAAAGGCTTCCCTGTCAATTTCAACAGCCTTCTCTATATCTTTCCGGCGCATTTTCCGTATCAAATAAGCCATATTTATCTCTATACGATAATACTATTTGTTTTCTTCGGCAAAACGCTCCCATTCACTGTAAATACAGCCGCAGTATTGCTGCCGGTATAATCCTAAAGGCTTTGTCATGCGACGGCTATCTGAGTAATGTTTTCTGAGGTCATTATCCAGGAAATCAATACCCTTTTCTTCGGCTATAGTGTTACCGATTTCCCGTAACAGGTCATGTTTCTGATGGGGGCTAATGAGCAGGCTTGAGGTAAAGGCACTAAAACCCTGCTTTAATGCGGTTTCAGCTGTTTTTTCAAGACGCAGCCGGAAGCAGTAAAGGCAGCGCTGATCTTCATGTCCGGTTACCCTGTTGAAATATTCTATCATGTCATAACTATCGTTTATAACAAGTGGAAATTCAAGCTCTTTAGCTAAAGACTGCATTGCTTCCAGGCGATGTCTGTGCTCCGTAAAAGGATGGATATTGGGATTATACCAAAAGGCACTGAGTTCATAACCCTGGCTTCTCCAGTATTTAACGGTATAGGCGGTACAATGAGCGCAACAGCAATGAATCAGAACAGAATTATTCTTCATACCGATGCCCGTACTATAAAAGGGTTGGTTGCGGAGGCCTTTCTTTATCATAGGGAATACCGAGGTGCTGATACGCCAGCCTTGTTGCCAGACGTCCTCTGGGAGTACGCTCTATAAAACCCAGCTGTAAAAGGTATGGTTCATAGACATCCATTATTGTGTCCGCCTCTTCGCTTATCGATGCGGCAATGGTATACAGCCCAACGGGGCCGCAATTGAACTTCTTTATAATCGTAAGCATTACTTTATGGTCTATCTCGTCCAGTCCTATTGTATCAATCTCAAGCTTCTTCAACGCCTCGACCGCCTCTTTTCTTTTAATGTTGCCATCGGACATTACCTGGGCATAATCTCTTACCCGTCTGAGCAGCCTGTTTGACACCCGCGGGGTACCCCGGGCGCGGCATGCAATCTCGCCCAGTCCTTCATCTTCCGCTTTTACTCCCAGTATGCATGCAGAGCGTTTTAGAATTGCCTCTATTGAAGCCTGCTCATAGAAATCAAGGCGGTAGACGGCACCAAAGCGATCTCTCAAAGGCGGGCTTAGCTGTGCAAACCTGGTGGTGGCACCGATAAGGGTAAAAGCCGGCAGGTTCAGCCTCAGGCTTCTGGCGCCGGGCCCCTTGCCTATTATTATATCCAGCGCTTTATCTTCCATCGCCGGGTAGAGAACTTCCTCCACCGCACGGTTAAGACGGTGGATTTCATCAATAAATAAAATATCGTGGCTTTGTAAATTCGTTAATATGGCTGCCAGTTCCCCGGTGCGTTCGATTGCCGGACCGGATGTTATCTTTATGTTAACTCCCATTTCATTGGCTATTATGTATGCCAATGTTGTTTTCCCCAATCCCGGTGGTCCATACAGCAATATGTGGTCGAGTGCATCACCTCTGCCCTTCGCAGCGGCAATAGCAATGCTCAGATTTTCCTTAATCCTTTTCTGCCCGATAAACTCATCCAGTAACCGTGGCCTGAGGTTTGTATCAAGCGGTATATCTTCTGTGCCAGGCTTACCTGATATAATGCGGTCTATTTTAACCCACCTCAATATGGATATTATGTATATACGCTCTATTTTCTGATAATCTTAAGCCATTATACCATAACTTTATTTGCATTAATTCCGCATAAATTAGAGCTACCCCGATAAAACAAGGTAGCTCTAACATTTTTGTTCAATTATGTTTCAGAAACTAATCTTCCGGCTTTTCTTCCGGCTTTTCCACTGGTTTTTCCTCTACTTCTTTGCTTTCTTTTTGTTCCTTGATTTGCTCTTCAACAGGCTTTTGTTCTTCGATAGGCTGCAGCATCAATCCCATATTCAATTCCATTTCCGCAGCTTCTTTATCTAATTCCGATTTCCTGACTGCATCCTCGCTTGCTTCTTTGCAGGCGCGACAACGCGCCGGGATTAATTTACCTATTATTACATTTTCTTTAAGCCCGTTTAGCCTGTCCACTTTGCCCTGTATCGCCGCCTCGGTCAACACCCTGTTTGTCTCCTGGAATGAGGCAGCTGCCAACCAACTTTCCGTGCTCAGACTGGCTCTTGTTATGCCCATAAGAACTGCGTGAGCCGTAGCCGGTTCACCGCCCTCTGACAGTACCTTTGCATTAATCTCTTCATAGCGGAATTTGTCTAACAGCTCCCTGGGCACCAGATCGGTATCGCCTGGGGAATCTATGCGTACCTTTGATAGCATTTGCCTGACAATAACCTCAACATGTTTATCGTTTATGTGCACTCCCTGAGAGCAGTATACTTTCTGCACTTCTTCCACTATATACCTCTGGACGGCATCTTTGCCCAGTACAACCAGAATATCCTGTGGGTTTATCGAACCGTCTGTAAGCTGCTGTCCGGCCTTTATCAAATCCCCTGATTGGATACGGATATGTGTTGCCGCCGGCACACTATACTCACGTTCCTCCGTCTCGTCATACCTGATTAATATCTTGCTATCCTCAATGATAACCTCTCCGGCTACATGAGCTACGATATAATCTATTATAGCTTTTGGATTAGGTTCCTCACTCTCAGCCGGAGGTTTTGCAAGCATAGTGCCCATATCCACTATCTGGCCGTCTTTCACATTCAACTTCCAGCCGGGCGGCAACTGGTATTCATCATGGAAGGTATCCTGGCTGGCAACCTTTATGAATCTTCCCTGTTCATTATCTATTACATCGGCTACACCATCTATTTCAGATATTATAGCTTGGTTTTTCGGTGGCCTGGCTTCAAAGAGTTCCTCAACTCTGGGTAGACCGCTTGTAATATCAAGTCCGACTACACCACCGGTGTGGAATGTCCGCAGCGTAAGCTGCGTACCCGGTTCACCGATACTCTGAGCGGCAATGATACCAACTGCCGTACTAAGGTCAACCAAACGCCAGCGGCCGAGGTCTCTGCCGTAACACATCTGGCATATACCCTGCGTCGACTGGCAATTAAGCGGCGACCTTATATGAATCCTTTTAACACCGGCGGCAATAAGCGCAGCCGTTTTTTGCTCATCAATTTCTTCGTTGCGTCCTACTATGATTTCTTCATTTTTAGGGTTTGTTACTTCACTGGCTGCCATCCTGCCAATTATCCTATCGCTGAACGGTGGCGCCAATCCCTTTTCACGGATTTCATCGATAATCCATGTTCCTTCCGTAGTGCCGCAATCCTCTTCAAGGATAATTACATCCTGTGTTACATCTACAAGACGCCGGGTAAGGTAACCACTACCTGATGTCCTCAATGCAGTGTCCGCAAGACCTTTACGTGCACCATGCGTGGATATAAAGTACTCCATGGCGCTAAGCCCTTCCCGCAAGCTTGATATAATGGGGAAATCTATAATTTTACCGGACGGGTTTGTCATAAGGCCACGCATACCAACCATCTGCCTTATTTGCGATATATTACCTTTTGCTCCCGATGTAGCCATCATATAGATACTGCCATGCTTATCCAGGGATTCATTGATAGCACTGGTAAGCTTATCGGTAGTCTGCATCCATACTTCAATTGTGCTGCTATATCTTTCGTCCTCTGTAATCAAACCGCGTAGATACTGGCTTTCAACTATAGCCATTCTCTCCTTGGCTTCTTCTATTATCTTCGGTTTTTTGGCAGGTACTTTTATATCGCTCATAGCTATTGATATCCCTGAGCTGGTAGCGTATTTAAAACCAAGCCGTTTTAAACCATCCAGCATTGTTGCCATTCTTGTGCTATCACCAAGTAGCTTATAGCAATCTGTTATTATTTGCTTCATGCACGATTTATCAATCGTTTTATTAATGAAACCTATCTCTTCGGGCAGAACCTCATTGAAGATTATGCGGCCAATACTTGTTTTAACAATATTCTTATCTTCAAGCCTGACATTTATTTCGTCTCCAAGGTCAATTATATCCATTTCATGGCTTAACTTGGCTTCTTCTATGCTGCCGTAGGTCGTTTTTGTAATCTTGGCATCAGACCTTATCATCGTTAGATAATAACAGCCGAATATCATATCCAGAGTTGGCGTTATAACGGGTTCACCGCAGCTTGGCAATAGCATATTGTGTACGCTGAGCATCATTTCTCTGGCTTCCTTCACCGCCGCCTTGGACAGTGGCACATGAACCGCCATCTGGTCGCCATCGAAATCAGCATTGAAAGCAGAACATACGAGAGGATGTATCTGTATGGCACTGCCATCTATGAGTACCGGTTCGAATGCCTGGATACTGAGACGGTGCAGCGTTGGTGCACGGTTAAGTAAAACCGGCCGTTCCTTCACCACTTCCTCAAGAATGTCGTATATCTCCGGCTTTGCTCTTTCGACAAGTCTGCGGGCGCTTTTGATATTCGAGGCAATTCCTTCCATTACAAGATTGTGCATTACAAAAGGTTTAAATAATTCAAGCGCCATTCGTCTGGGTAAACCACATTGATGTAATTCTAATTCCGGACCAACAATTATAACCGAACGGCCGCTATAATCAACTCTTTTACCAAGCAGGTTCTGGCGGAAACGCCCCTGTTTACCGCGCAACATATCCGATAGTGATTTTGCCTTATGATCGCCGCTTACCGAAATGGCTCTACCTCTACGGCCATTATCAATCAGCGAATCGGCCGCCTCCTGAAGCATTCTCTTTTCATTTCTTATTATAATTTCAGGCGCCCCTATCTCGATCAGGTGGCGCAATCTGTTATTACGGTTGATAACACGACGATAAAGATCATTTAAATCACTGGTAGCAAAGCGGCCTCCATCCAGCTGAACCATGGGGCGAAGGTCTGGGGGTAATACCGGCAGCGCAGTTAGAATCATCCATTCCGGTTTGTTATTACTGCGTCGAAACGCCTCCACAAGTTGCAACTGCTTGGCAGCTTTGCGTCGGCGCTGTCCTGATGATGAATGGGTTTCCTGTAGCAAGCGGCCTTTTAAATCGTCAAGGTCTATTTCTTTAAGTAGTTTCAGTATAGCTTCAGCTCCCATCCCGGCTTCAAATATACTGTCGTAATTCCGCTTCAATCCACGGTACTGATTTTCTGTTAATAGTGCGCCTTTTCTTAACTCTTTTAGCTGCTCTATCTTTATCGGCAGTTCATCTTCAAGCATTTCTTTCGTTTCTTCAAAATCGCGCCGCATCTGGTTTACTTCTTCTACAGTCGCCTGCTCTTTTTCTATTTTAGATATATTTTCTTCAAGCGCAGCTTTCTGCTCTGTTACATACTTTGTGTAACTTTCCTCCAATTGCTTTATTGCTTCAATGCGCGCATCCTCATCAACAGATGTGACTATATAATGAGAAAAGTAAACAACCCTTTCAAGGCTACGAGCCGACAGGTCAAGCAATAGTCCTATACGGCTGGGTATTCCCTTTGAAAACCATATATGGCTTATCGGGCAGGCTAGCTCTATATGGCCCATGCGCTCCCGCCTTACCTTCGATCGTGCTATCTCAACGCCGCATTTATCGCATATTATCCCCTTAAATCGTATCCTTTTATATTTTCCGCATGCGCATTCAAAGTCCTTTATGGGACCGAATATTCTTTCGCAGAACAGACCGTCTCTTTCCGGTTTCAGGGTGCGGTAGTTTATTGTTTCCGGTTTGGTTACCTCGCCATATGACCAGCTAAGAATCTGCTCCGGTGAAGCTAATGAAATACGAACGGCGTCAAAATCATTGATTTCAAGCACTATCTTTTTCTACACCTTCCTCTTTTGTATCATTTTTCGCATCGGGTAATGTGTCAACAGGTTTATTTTTATCTTCAGCTTCAGGTATCTCACCTGCTGGCTTATCTTCTACTTCTTTGCCTTCTTCGGCCTCTTTATCCTTTACTTTTTCTTTCTTTCCCTCTTCAACCTTTTCATCCTTTATTTCTTTGCCTTCCTCAACCACTTCAACCTTTTCGCCTTTTATCTCTTCTTCTTTTGCTTCTTTGCCTTCTCCAGCTTCTTCAACCTCCGAATCCTTTCCCGGCGTCGGCATTACCTCTATTATCTCCGGTCCATTCTCTAATTCAGATGGCTCGCCAATTCTCTCATCCTGGGTGGTTTTTTCTTCTTCATTAATCACCTCGACCGCCAGCCCAAGACTCTGCAACTCTTTTACCAGTACCTTGAAGGACTCCGGTACACCAGGTGGCATAATATCTTCACCCTTTACTATGGCTTCATATGTTTTCGCCCGTCCGGTAACATCATCGGATTTTATCGTTAATACTTCCTGCAGGTTGTGAGCTGCTCCATAAGCCTCCAGCGACCAGACTTCCATTTCGCCAAACCGCTGTCCGCCGAATTGAGCCTTCCCGCCCAAAGGTTGTTGTGAAATAAGTGAATAAGGGCCTGTAGAACGAGCGTGGACCTTATCCTCTACAAGGTGATTCAGTTTCATCATATATATATTGCCTACCGTTATCGGCTGGCCAAACGTCTTACCGGTACGTCCATCGCGTAGTATTACTTTACCCGATATCGGTGAGGGTATGTTTCTCTTAAAACTGGCTTTATCAACTACCTTTTCCAGTTCATCTTTTTCAAGTTTCTTGCTCTTAATCCCCAACCCATCAAGCCACAGGCGTAAACAAACCTCTTTTGCTTCTTTTTTAAGGTCATTATTAAAAATCTTCTCTCCATCGAAACCTTTTCCGTTTACCCATTCTTTTGCTCTTGCTACTTTTTCCTGAGGAGTAATATCGTCGGCATCCTTGCTATTCTCTCCGGCTTTTCCAATAATCCATAATCTTGCCAGGGCATCTTCAATAACTACATCGCTGGCGCCATCAAAAACAGGGGTGATTGCCTTGAAATGTAACTGCTGAGCCGCCCATCCCAGGTGCGTCTCCAGAACCTGTCCTATATTCATTCTCGATGGCACACCTATCGGATTAAGAATGATATCTACCGGTGTACCATCAGGCAAGAAAGGCATATCCTCAACCGGAGCTACAATTGAAATAACCCCTTTATTACCATGCCTACCAGCCAGTTTATCACCGGCGGTAATCTTTCTGCGCTGTGCTACCCATACCTGTACCCATTTATTTACCCTTACCGGCAGCTCGTCATTATCCTCGCGTGAAAATACCCTTACGTTAATAACCTTGCCCCACTCACCATGTGGAACCCTGAGTGAAGTATCTTTTACCTCGCGGGCTTTCTCACCGAATATAGCTCTCAACAATTTTTCTTCCGCCGATAGCTCTGTCTCGCCTTTTGGTGTAATCTTGCCCACCAGGATATCACCCGGCCCCACTTCTGCACCGACCCGGATTATGCCTTCTTCATCAAGTTCACGCAAGCTTTCTTCGCCGACATTGGGTATATCCCGTGTAATTTCTTCCGGCCCCAGTTTCGTATCACGCGCTTCAACCTCATGCTTTGATATGTGGATTGAAGTAAACTTATCTTTTTCCACCAGACGCTCACTTATAATGATGGCATCCTCATAGTTATAGCCTCCCCAGCTCATAAAAGCACATACTACATTTTGCCCCAGAGCCAGTTCTCCATCTTCGGTTGCCGAGCTATCCGCCAAAACCAGGCCCTGCTCCACACGCTGTCCCATACTTACCACCGCATGTTGATTTATACAGGTTCCCTGATTGGTGCGTACGAACTTCATAAGCGTGTAAATATCTTCCTGTCCGGTATCACTAGTAACAATAATCCGAGAGCCTGTTACCGAGGTTACTACACCGTTGTTCTTTGCAAATATCACCTGGCCGCTATACTTGGCTGCCTCACTCTCCATACCGGTAGCTACCAGCGGTGATTCAGGGCATAGTAAGGGCACTGCCTGCCGCTGCATATTGGCACCCATCAGTGCCCTATTGGCGTCATTATGCTCCAGGAAGGGTATTAGTGATGCGGCAACGCTGAATATCTGTTTTGGCGACACATCCATAAAGGATACTTTTTCTGGTGATGCCAGCAAATATTGCTCTCCAAACCTGGTTTCAACTTTTTCATCTATGAACTGACCATTTTCATCAAGCCGGGTATTTGCCTGGGCTATCATAAATTTGTCTTCTTTGTCCGCCGTGAGATAGACAATCTCTCCGGTTATAAAGGGCATCAGTTTTATATTGCCTTTACGTAAACGGGCAAGTTTTGCCGTTATTTTAGATGTAATTATATCTCCGGCCTTTGCTATAACCGTTCCCTTACTGTTTTTTATCTCCTCGCGAATAGTCCTTTGTGTAAAATCCTTTATCTCCGATGGCTTTATTTCACTGATAACCTCCCGATAAGGTGTTTCTATAAAACCATAGGAGTTAACACGACCAAATGTTGCCAGCGAGCCAATTAGGCCAATGTTCGGGCCCTCCGGCGTTTCAATCGGGCATATTCTACCGTAATGTGAAAAGTGAACATCCCGGACATCAAAACCGGCACGCTCCCGGGACAAACCTCCCGGCCCCATTGCCGATAACCTGCGCTTGTGCGTTAGTTCGGCTAAGGGATTTGTCTGGTCCATAAACTGTGATAGCTGTGATCCACCAAAGAACTCTCTTATTGCGGAAACCACAGGGCGTATATTTACCAGAGCGCTAGGAGTAACCATATCGCTACCCAAGATGCTCATACGCTCTCTAGCTACTCTTTCCAGGCGCATCAAGCCTATGCGAAACTGGTTTTGTATCAGTTCACCGACTACACGAATACGCCTGTTCCCCAGATGATCAATATCATCGGCAGATTCATCACCATTGTTAATCCTTATTATGTGTTTTACAATTTCTATTATATCTTCATGCTTTAATGCACTTTTACCCTCGCTAATTTTATCCTCAAACCCCAATCTCTGATTAAGCTTGTAACGGCCTACAACACCCAGGTCGTAGTGCTGCGAATTGAAGAAAAGATTATTGAGTAGTTTCTTTGCATTTTCAACGCTTGGCGGGTCGCCCGGGCGCACCTTTCTGTATATGTCGATAAGAGCCGTAGCCCCATCCCTGATCAATGGATCACGATCTATCGTCGTCTGTATAAACTTTCGCTCTGAAGAATTTTCGTCTTCAGAAAACAGCTCAAGCAGTTGTTCGTCACTTTCATAACCAATGGCCCTCAGAAGAGTGGTAACCGGTATTTTTCGCTTACCGTCTATTTTTACCGATATTACATTACGGCTGCTTGTTTCCATCTCCAACCAGGCACCACGACCGGGTATCAGATTTGCCATACATAACCGGCGTCCGCTGGTTGCATCCTTTTCAACCATAAAATAGACACCTGGCGAACGGAGCAACTGACTGACTATCACCCGCTCTGTGCCACTGGTAATGAAGGTGCCCTTTGCCGTCATTAAGGGTATATCTCCAAAAAACAAATCGAATGGCTCTTTTATCTCTCCGGTGGCCTTTACCAGCAATCTTGCTTTAACATAAAGGGGGGCTGAATATGTCAGGTCCCTCTGTGTGCATTCCTGCTCTGTGTGGCGGGGGTCTCTAAATTCATAGGCAATAAAACTCAGTTCCAGCTTGTTGCCTAAAAAATCTTCAATGGGAGATATTTCCTTAAGTAATTTCTTTATCCCTTCTTCCTGAAGCCACTGAAATGAACCTAACTGAATTTCTATCAGATTTGGGACATTTATTACCTTGGGCAGTTTGGCATAGGATATTCTGGGTATAGCAGGCTTTCCCATTCGGGGAGACAAAAGAGGCTTAGATACCATTTCAACTCCTTTAAAAGGCATGCAAAATTAAAACTATGCAGTGCTAATAAAATAAGACACGTGTACGCCGAGGACTATAATAAGGTGAATATTTTAGAGGCATAATGTAAAGAGTAACGATACCACATTCTAATCTGATTGTCAATAGTTATATCACTTATTTCATTCATATAATCCAAAATATATTCCACTACCGTTTTTCGATCTCTTCCACATTTTTTCTATCAATATCTCAATCTAGCTTTTTACTTATTTCTCCTCATCTTGTATTATATCTAGTAACCTAAATTCATTTGGTTCAATTTCGTTATGTTACTAGAGGAAGAGCTGGCCGGACTGGCACCCAGAAGTGAAACATTACTGACCATTGGTGTTTTTGACGGAGTACACCTCGGTCATAAATATCTGATCTCCAAACTTGTCGAACAATCTAATAATGATAAACTTATCAGCTGTGTTGTTACCTTCAAGCAGCACCCTCAGGGATTGTTCAATCCGCAATCCAACCCACCCTTTTTAACCAACCTGACGCAGAAAATAAAACTGCTCGGTGACGAAGGAGCCCGGATAATCATTGCCCTCACTTTTACTCTGGAGCTGGCACAAACCGATGCCAGACAATTCATTGAACTTTTGCAAAAACATCTTAATATTCGAGGCCTCTTTCTCGGTCCTGACTTTACCCTGGGCAGAAATCAGAAAGGTACTGCTGAATTTTTACGTAATCTTGGTAGAGATATGAACTTTAACCTGACGGTAGTGCCACACCTGAAAATAGATGGCGAAATAATAAGCAGTACAGCTATCAGAAATGCACTGGCTAAAGGCGATATCAAAAAGGCTAATCGTATGCTTGGCCGCCATTTCAGCCTCGAAGGGCGTGTAATCACGGGCAGCGGAAGAGGAGTGGAACTGGGTTTCCCTACGGCTAACCTGGATATTGAACCAGGGCAGGCGTTGCCTTCAGATGGCATCTACGCCACCTGGGCTTATCTGGATAATAAACGCTATCCATCGGTAACAAATATCGGTAAACGTCCTACCTTCGGCAATAATGAGAGAACTGTAGAAGTCTATATTATAGATTTTCAGGATAACCTGTATCGCTATCAATTGAAAATTGATATAATAGAAAAGTTGCGGGATGAGAAGAAATTCGCTACTGCCGAGGCATTGCAAGATCAAATTGCAGATGATGTAATACAGGCAACGGCTCTTCTTGCCCGGCTTAACTGCAAATAATACACCGGGGGGTTCTTATTTCAAAGCAGGATTACCAGAGATTACTAAAACGGGGAGTAGCTGAGGTTATAGCCGAAAAGGATTTGCTGAAGCTGCTGCATTCGGGGAAAAAGCTGCGCCTCAAAGAAGGTTTTGACCCCAGTTTTCCGGATATCCATCTGGGGCATATGGTCGGTCTTAAAAAGCTGCGTCAGTTCCAGGATTTAGGACACCAGGTTGTTCTTATCGTCGGCGACTGGACTGCCCGGATAGGCGACCCCAGCGGCGTTTCCATTACCAGGCCTATGCTTACGGCAGAAGATGTGGAAGCCAACGCCCAAACTTATATGCAGCAATTCTTCAAGATAGTGGACCGGGAAAGAACGGAAGTCAGGTGGCAGAGCGAATGGTTCAATGATTTCACGCTCGCTGATGTCATTAAACTTACCAGCAGATTCACCATAGCCCAGCTGCTTGCCAGGGATGATTTCAGCAAGAGGTACGGCAGCGGGCAGCCTATCTCTATGACCGAATTTCTCTATCCGCTTCTGCAGGCATATGATTCGGTAGCTGTTAAAGCTGATGTGGAGTTCGGCGGTACCGACCAGAAATTTAATCTTCTAGTAGGCAGGGAACTGCAGTCTTATGTCGGGCAGAAACCACAGCAGGTCTTTCTGGTGCCTATCCTCTGTGGCACAGACGGCATCAAGAAAATGAGTAAGAGCCTTGGTAATTATATCGGTGTCACAGAACCGCCCGAGGAGATTTTCGGCAAGTTGATGTCTATCCCGGACAGCCAGATTATGAGCTACCTTGAACTACTTACCGATATCCCCGATGAAGAACTTAACAGATTCAAACAGGCACTGGAATATAGCGCCATCAACCCTATGGATATAAAGAAAAGGCTGGCGAGCGAAATTATAAACCAGCTTTACGGCAGTAAGGCAGCCGCTGAAGCCGAAGAGCACTTTGTTAAAGTTGTTCAAAATAAAGAGATACCTGATGAGATACAGCAGATAAAGATTACTATGGACTTATTAAAAAGGATAAAGGCGCAATCTCTTAATGAAAATGGGAT
>PVMS01072101.1_pt1 | contig 12859 bp, 9 predicted proteins | sample 1853461 | NCBI WGS metagenome assembly PVMS01 (sample SAMN08582032, study PRJNA380276) | Marine sediment metagenome, whole genome shotgun sequencing project. | isolation source: ocean sediment barecode stripped | collected 2017 | reverse complement strand
TCGGGAATTAATATTGGATTGCAGGTTCAGATGTTTACGACTCTTCATTATCATAACAACTTCTTCCAGGGATGTATTACCTGCGCGCTCTCCGATTCCGTTCATGGTTACTTCGACTTGCCTGGCACCATTTATTATTCCGCTCATGGTGTTGGCTGTGGCCATTCCCAGGTCATTGTGACAATGAGTGGAGAGGATGGCCCTATCAATATTGCTTACATGATCTACCAGGTATTTTATTTTTTTCCCGTACTCATCAGGCAGTGTATAGCCAGTAGTATCAGGAATATTGATGACTGTAGCTCCTGCATCTATCATCGCTTCAACCACCTGAGCAAGGTACTTATTATCTGATCGCCCTGCATCTTCTGCGTAGAATTCCACATCTTCCACAAAGGATTTGGCGTATCTGACAGCTTCAGCACCCCTTTGAATAATCTCCTCAGGATTACTGTTCAACTTGTGATAAATGTGATAATAGGAGGTTCCTATCCCTGTATGGATTCTGCCGCGTTTGGCAAATTTTAAAGATTCGGCAGCAACTTCGATATCTTTCTTTACAGCACGCGTTAGTGCACAGATTGTCGGTTCAGACACCGCTTTTGAGATTTCAATCACCGAATTGAAGTCACCTGGACTGGAAATGGGGAATCCTGCCTCAATCACATCCACTCCGAGTTCCTCCAGTGCTTTGGCTACCTCAATTTTTTCAATGGTATTCAGTTGACAGCCGGGAACCTGTTCCCCGTCTCTTAAGGTGGTGTCAAAGATATAAACGCGGTCTTTTGCCATGGCTTTACATTTACAGTTAGTACTCGTAAAGCACAAAAGAAGTAAAATTAATGCTAAAACATGCTATCCAACATGGTTAAAATTCACAGAATCGTATCAGGCGAACTCTTTCTTCAGCTGCTCTACCCAGGCGGCGACACGCTCCGTATTCATGGATCCCTGATTTTCGTAGTCGATGGCCAGGCCCATGAACTGGTCATTTCGCAAAGCCCTTGAGCTCTCGAATTCATAGCCCTCCGAAGAGGTGAATCCTACCAGAGCGGCACCTTGCGCCTCAAGGATCTCACCCATGATTCCAACACCATCCAGGAAATTTTCAGGATAACCTTTCTGATCGCCCAGTCCAAACAGGGCTATCTTTTTACCTGTCAGGTCCAACTCTTCAAGTGCAGGTACAAATTCATCCCAGAAATTGGGCAGCTCGCCATCGAACCAGGTGGCTACGCCCATAATGATATGGTCAAAGGATAGAAAGAGCTCTTCAGTAAGCTCTTCTGCATTCACAATTTCAATGACATCCTTGCTATATGCCTCCTGAATGAGGGCGGCAACCTTTCCGGTCTTCTTGGTATTAAAACTGTATATTATTGCGGTTTTATTCATTGTAAGGATCTTAAGAATTAGTAGTTCAACAGCTCTGTGGCAGCATTTTCAATTCTAGCCAGATCGGGAAGGATCGCTGCTTCCAGGATCCTGTTAAACCCAACAGGCGTAAAGGTGGATCCCACTCTTTTAACGGGAGCATCCAAATACTCAAAGGCCATCTCATTAATCAGTGCAGCTACCTCTCCCCCGAATCCACCAAACACCTTATCTTCATGTACCATAAGAACTTTTCCTGTTTTCTTTACAGTAGCCATGATTGCTTCGTTGTCGAGCGGACTTAGAGAACGAAGGTCCAGTACCTCTAAACTTGCTATGTCATCCTTCAGGAACTTATCTGCAAGATCCACACACATAGGAGTGGTATTGCCATAGGTGATAATGCTCATATCAGTTCCTTCCCTTCTTAACCGGGCTTTGCCAAAAGGCACCTCGAAGTCATCCGGAATGGATGCAAGCACCTTGGTGGAATTATAGAGTGCTTTGGGCTCAAGGAAGAGTGTCATACCTCTTGAACGCATGCTGGTGCGAAGCAATCCGGCTGCATCATCTGCATATGAAGGGTATACCACCCTTACTCCCGGCAAAGGTGTTACCGAGCCCTCAATGTTCTGGGAGTGATAGAGTCCACCTCCTATATATCCTCCAGATGCCAGTCGAACAGTGATATTGGGCGAAAATTGACCTTTTGTACGCCAGTATTCATGGGTAGTTTCAACAAACTGCTCCATGGCGGGCCAGAAATAATCGGCAAACTCAGCACCTTCAACCACAATACGCAGTTTGTCATTGAACCGGCTCATTCCATTGGCAGTCCCCATGATAAAGTCTTCAGCAATGGGGCCATTGAAGACGCGTTCTTTGCCAAATTCCTGCTGCATCCCCTTGGTTACATTGAAGATCCCTCCCTTTTCTTTGTAGGCCACATCCTGTCCCCAGATAAAAGTGTCGGGGTTATGACGAAACTCTGCTTTCAGGGTCTCGTTCAATCCTTCTATCAACTTTTTCGGCTCTCCTTCAAAGTTATGAAGGCCCTCGGGGTATTTGTCGCTTACATAGGGTTCGGGAATAACGAAGTCATAAATCGACTCGGGTGTTGGTTGCGGAGCATTCATCCCCACCTTATGGGCAGCTTTTACCACCGCTTTTGCCTCAGCTTCTATCGCTTCCAGTTCAGCTTGGGTAAATCGCTCGTATCTGAGCAACAGGCGTCTGAATTTAGCCAGTGGATCATATTCATTGACATAGTTCAATTCATAGTCGTCCCGGTAGAGATCGTGCCTGTCGGAATTGGAGTGAGAGTGAATTCTGACACAATTTGCATGTACAATGACCGGGTGCTCATGTTCAGCCACATATGCTTTGGCAGCAATCATTGTATTCATACTATCGAAAACGTCTTTGCCGTTACAGTGAAATATCTCCAGGTTTTTAAATCCTGTAAAGTTATTTGCCACTTTTCGGTTAGCAGTCTGATCTGCCTTGGGAACCGAGATGCCATATCCGTTGTCCTGAAACACAAAAATAACCGGAAGTTTTTCAGTGCTTGCTCCATTGATGGCTTCGTAAACATATCCTTCCGAAACGGACGATTCGCCCTGGGAGCTTATGGCCACACCGGGAACCTTGTATTTTTTCATGGCGCGGGCCACGCCAACAGCATGAAGGGTATGATTTCCTGTACAGGATGATACATTGTGAATATTCCATTCCGGCTTTGCAAAATGGTTGGACATATGTCTTCCACCACCGGCCACATCCGAATCTCTGGAAATTCCATTGAGTATGAGCTCTTCTGCAGTGAGACCTGCAGAGTGGGTTGTCAGCATATCCCGGTAATAGGGAAACAGGTGATCATGCTCTCGGTCAAAGATTTGTCCAATGGCCAGCTGAATACCATCATGGCCTGCAAATGGTGCATGGTAGGACCAACCAATGGCCTGTTTCAGATAATTGGGAGCCCTGTTGTCAATAGCCCTACCGACCAGCATCAGTTTTATCCATTTTGCCAGGGTCTCTTTGTCTGTATACTTAATATTATATTTCTTCTTTGTTGACATTATTGCTTAGAGTTTAAAATTACCGGCATGGGGATCAAATGATTCGATATAGTCTCCCAGGCGTTTCAGAAATGCACCTCCAAGGGCGCCATCAACAATCCTGTGGTCGTATGTAAGGGATAACCACATCTTCTGCCTGATGGCAATCATATCCCCCATCTCAGTTTCGATCACCGCAGGTTTCTTCTTAATAGCTCCTATTGCCAGAATGGCCACTTCGGGCTGATTGATAATGGGAGTGCCTATATCGTTCTGAAAAGAACCGAAATTGGTTACCGTAAAGGTTCCGCCACTGATATCGTCAGGATTTAGTTTATTGCTTCGAGCAGATGATGCCAGGGCATTCATCTTTTTTGTAAGCCCCGTCAGATTCAGAGCTCCTGCATCCTTAATATTTGGTACGATCAGGTTATTATCGGGTAATGAAACGGCTATACCAAGATTGATGTTTTTCTTTAAAATGATCTTATCCCCATCCACGGAAGCATTGATCTGCGGGAAATCACGCAGTGCTTTCACGGTCGCTTCCAGGAATACAGGAAGGTAAGTAAGCTTAACACCTTCTTTTTTTAGAAAGTCGTCTTTCACACGGTTTCTCCAGCCAACCACAGCGCTTACATCCACTTCAATCATATTTGTGACATGAGCCGAAATCTGCTTGGACCGGATCATATGATCGGCGATCAGCTTCCTGAGCCTGCTCATTTCGATGACCTCATCACCTTCCATGGTGGGTGCTGGCGCAGATTCTTTCTTTGCAGGGGGGTCAGAACCTGGAGCAGATGCTACAACTTTTTTAGATTGGACTGGTAAGGCTCCACCCTTGTTCTCAAGGTATTTCAGGAGATCTTCTTTACGAACCCTCCCATTTAATCCACTTCCCTCGATGGCATCAAGTTCATCCTGCGAAACACCTTCCTTTCCGGCAATGGTTCGGACCAGTGGGGAATAGAACCTCCCCTGGCTTGAAACCACAGGGTCATCGTTCTCCTTTTCATGGATGACTTCAGGCTCTGAATCACTAACTTCCTTTTCGATAACAGTTTCAGCCTTTTCATCAGTGCTGGAAGAATCATCACCATCCAAACCAATAACTGCAATCACGGTACCTACAGCGACAACCTCATCCTGCTTGAAAAATATTTTTTTAACAACTCCTTCAACAGGTGACGGTATCTCAGAATCAACTTTATCGGTGGCAATTTCAAGAAGGACATCATCCTCCTCTATCATATCCCCCTCTTTAACAAACCAATTTGTAATTGTTGCTTCTTCAATACTCTCACCCATCTTCGGCATGATAATATCAAAATTTGCCATAATTATATTATATGAAAATGGTGTAGTATTAGAAAATTTGTTGATATAACAACCATACTATGAAATTGTTTTTACTCTTCGCCTTCGAATAGAATGTCCAGTACAACAGGTTCGTCTTTGGGCAGACGATCGGCTGAAGGTGGCTTCTTAAAACGTGGATAACTAATCCTGATATCGGGGTATCCCATATGAACCAGCATAGATACCACAGAGAATATTTTAGGACCCTGAGGAATAAGCACAATGGAGTACTCATCGCGCAGAGGTAGAATGATATTAATCAGACTCTGATAGATCGCCTGTCCGTCACGGATTGGATAGGCAACAAGGTTCCTGATGGGAGCTTCGTTAATCAAGTTATGGTTATTTACAAAGACCTTTTCAACAAAGCGTTTTTCAGCAGGGGGATCAGCATAATAGAGATAGAGCAGATCGGGATTGATCATTTTGAAGATCGAATCAGAGACATTTTTTTCCTGCCCAAGTCCCAGGATCAGAGCAACCTTTTTGCCATTTGCAGGTCTTACCTCCTCCTTCAATAAATCAAAGATCTCTTTCACCTTGCGTGAACCCGGTTGCCGTACATATTTGGCCATGGTATAGGCAATCCTCATCCGGACCTTTCCCTCTGCAGCCTGTTTCTCATCAAACCACTTGAAAAACTCATAGTACCATAAGGGGGGCATATTGGTGCAATCAAGGACAATATTAATGGTATCCCCACTCAGTGATTGGAAAATTTCATCCACGTCAGGAAGCTCAGACTGGACCCTAATAATCTCAAAGCCATGCTTCTCCAAATAGTCGCTATTATCCTGGTATGAATACTCTTTGATGAGCTTGTTGTTCTCCAGGGCAATTTTTCTGCAGGAGGTGTTTTCAAACTTCCTGGCTACAGTGCTACTTCTTGATTCATAGCCAAGCGCTGTTATAAACAGGTCAGCTTTAAAATCGACTAATTGCGAAGGATCTATGTGTTTGATGGATGAAAGTTCCATTAAAATCAGCTCTTATCGCACTAAGATAAAAGGAAAATAATTGGGATTGAATAATATCGACTAAAGTTTCGGATTTGTTGCAGGAATATCTGCAATTGGCCCGGGATGTTTCTCTTCCATGGTGAAAAGGTCAATATCAGGCCACTGCTGAACTTTACTTATTGTCCCAAACATCATAGCCGAAACATACCTGTGTATTCTGGATTGTTTATAGGTAGTGGTATTTGTCATGACAACCCAGTTTATTCCATCCGTTTGCCTGACTATCAAGGCTGAAGAGCCGGAGAGATAACCTGTGCGCCACCAGGTGCCGTATCTGTCGCTTCCCCTCCAGCCGAAAAGACCTTTTCCTGCAATACTTGGATCCGACATACTGGCTATGGTTTCTGGAGCAAGAATGTCGGGTTGGTCATCAAAGCCATCTATAGCCGTTATAAATTTTACCAGTTCCGGAGCTGAAGCCACCCAGCCTCCGGCCGGACCCAGCAGTTCCATATCATTGCCACCATAATATATAGGTACAATTTCACCAGATCCATCCATGGCACGGGTGGTCATTACACCTGCACTACTGTGGTATCTGACCTCGTTTGGGTATTTTTCATGATAGTAACTTTTACCGATATGCATATCATGAATTCCCAGTGGCTTAAGCAGATTCATAACCACATAATCCTGGTAGGGCATTCCGCTTTCCCGCTCGATGATCTTTCCAAGTATGGCGTAGCCCATGTTGGAATAGCTGTAGCGGGTTCCGGGTTCAAAGTTCAATTTTCGCATAAGCGTATATTGCAGGATATCTTCTATGGCGGCAGGAGCCGGAACATTCATTTTCCTGGCAATATAAAGGGGATTGAATATGGGATCACCTGCGTATCTTGACCAACCGGCAGTATGATTTAAGAGGTGCCGAACATTTATTTCCTCAACCCTGGGATCTACATAGTTCTTGAATATTGAGTCATTAAGAATACCATGCTCTCCAAAAACAGGGTCATCCAGTTCGAGCATTCCTTCCTCATATAATTTCATAATGGCTACAGCAGTGATTAGTTTGGAGACAGATGCAATTCGGAAAAGGTGACCGGGCTTCACTTCCTCTCCTGTTTCCTTATTGGCTGTACCAAATCCTTTGGCATATACCAGGCGTTCATCCTTAGTGACGGCCAGACTGGCACCTTCAATCTTCCAACGCTTGAGAAAAGCATCAACTTGCTTGTCTATATTGTTTGTTCCCTCAAAATCAGAGAATTGATTGTCAATCAGCAGAGAGAAAGGCACCTCTTCATCATTGAGTAGAGATGGATATCCTTTATCAGAAAAGGTCAATGCGATCTCTCCAAAAAAGAGGAAAACAAACAGAGATATAAAAATCAGAATCTTTTTCAAAACAAGTAAAATTCGAACAATGATGTTCTATTATTAATACAAAGTTACAGTTAAATGAGTTTAGATCAGAATTGTTCAAAGGCCCTATTTTGGCCTCCTCTTCATCGTAAGCAGAATATGCTGATAATTAGAATGATACAAGGGCTATGCGCCTATTACGAAGGGTGGTCAATAATGTATATTATAATGCTCTTCGCATAAGAATACGTACGTTCATAGAGATTTTTACAGTGATTGATAATTCATTCCAAGCATTTGGTCAAAAGATTTCCTCTAAGCTTTGGGAGGTATAAAACACGAATGGGAGCCAAATTTGCATCTGATTCCCATTCCGCTTGTTAGATACCGTAGTCTCTAATTCGCGCCAAGCTACGGTTATTATGGCTGTCTTACTCGGCCGAAGCTTTGTAAAACCTTCGCTGCCCGACGAATCGAACAACTTGCACCGCTGTTGCCCATAGACAATGCCAATGCTCAACTGCTAACAACTTTCACCGCGTTTTCAGGTACTCTACGGTTTCCGTTTCGAATCTCCCTTCATGCTTTTGACAGCAGTCCAGGTATTCCAGTTCACAGTCCGATCCGAAGATCGGGAGAACAGCATCAATACCTGATTAGCTGTTCGCGTGACCCATGTTCACATTATCAGGTTGCCCTGATAGCTAATGAACTTAATCATTTAAAGAACTGAGTGGCCTTTTATCGCTCACTTGGTAATACCAAATGTATATGCTTTATAGCATTGCTGCAAGAAAAAAACCTCGAAGAATTTAACATTGAATGAACAGACTTTATTAACAAATAGTTAATAGCTTGTTAATCTTATGACTCATCTATTTATCTAGTAAGCTTTTATAGAAAAACAACTATTATTCTATTTGTTGAAATCCAGGGTCATTCAAAATAATCTTCCCGAAGAAAGTTGTTCATATGGTGCAATTATACGTGGATCTGAGGGCTCAGCATGTGGGAAAGAGAGACGCGGTGAAACCGTATGTGCCTTTAAATCAGATTCATCATGTGCGGTTAACATAAGATTTCTCTTTAAGAGGGAGGGTTCTCCGGAAATCCAATCTTTTTCCAGGTCCTTATTTAAAATAACCGGCATTCTTTTCTTGGTGTTGTGTATTTTCTCCATCAGCGGGTTTGCCTGGGTAGTAATAATAGAACAAGTTCTACTGATTTCACCGCTAAGGGAATCCCTCCAGCTATCGCACAGACCTGCAAATACAAATGGGTCTCCATTTTTCAATGAGATATACCATGGGATCTTCACCTGATCTACAAGCTGCCATTCAAAAAAACCTCCAGCAATAATCAAACAGCGTCCCCTGCTCAATGCTTCTTTAAAGGAGGGCTTTTCATGCAAAGTTTCTGACCGGGCGTTGTAGGTCCCTTTTCGAATCCGTTCCGCCTCTTCACGGTCGCGACTCCAGGCTGGGATCAAGCCCCACTGCATCAACTGAACCTTCGAAGAATCTTCCTGGGCGATCACTGGGATAAAGGGATTACTGAATGCCCTGTAGAAATAGTTAAAATCAAAATCATACAATGCCGAGGTATCGACCCGGAACCTATCCTCAATGGCCTTCCTGGTAAGATGTATCTCAATCGTAAAACACATATTAGTTAGATAGTACTCAGTGTCTAGTGTCTAGATCATATTATTTCTTGATCCATAGAAACGTTAAAAGTTAAACAATTTTGAAACATGAATTGTTAATTGAGCATAATTCTAGAGATGACTCAGCAAACTGCGATACTGCCCTTTTTTCCTTTGAGTGTTTTCCTGTTTCCAGGAGAGGATATACCTCTTCGTATATTTGAACCCCGTTATAAGCAGCTAATTGATGAAGCTCGCACCCTGGGCATTACCTTTGCAATTCCTTTTATTATTGAACAGGAAATACAAGAACTTGGTTGCGAAGTAAGATTGAAAGATGTGGTGGCTGAAAATGAAGGGGGACATATGGTAATTGTAGTTGAATCCCTTGCTGTTGTTGAGATAACCAGTTACAATAAACAGCTTGAGGGAAAGCTTTATGCCGGAGGGAACATCCGCAGGATTCCCTGTGACGATCCTGTAATTAGCAAGGAACTCATGGAGCTTATCTCCAGCTACAAGGAGCAATTTGATCAGGAGTTTCTAAGCACTTCCAGCGCTACTCTTATTTCCCGAAAAGATCTCATCATTGCACTGAATCTCTCCTCCGATGAAAAATTTAAATTTATTTGCATGCCCGATGCTGAGCAAAGAGAAGATTTCCTGACAGGGCAACTACGTTACCTGTGTATGATCAGGAAACAGGAGGCTCTTCTGGGTGATGATTTTGGTCTAAATTGATTCGTTTCAGGCGCTCCATATCCTGTTTCAGACTTGCCACAGTGCGAACCAGCTGGTTTTCAGGGATCACCGGTTCAGGGATTTCGTGACTTATAAAATGTATAAACTTCCAGATCTCTCTGATATCGCTCACATGAATCTCATAAGGTTCATAAAGCGGATTAAGGGAATAAAGGATCACCTTTCCCTCCTTTTCGATCCTGTTTTCGATAATTTTGAAAACAATGCCATCATCCATGGTCAGTACGACACATGCCTCACCGGTTTTGAGCTCTTTCCAGTCCAGTACATATTCACCGGTCACCCATGCCTTCTCCGGAATAGGGAGCATGGAATCGCCCTGTAGCTGAAAACTTCTGTACTTTTTTTCTCCTGAGAGGAAAGGAAGCTGGAAGACCTGCAGTTCGCTGATGTACTCAGGATCGGCAAAACCATTGGTGTATCCTGCCTGGGCCTTCACAGGTACCAGTTCAATATTTTCCTGGTTATGAGCATTTACCGTAGAGGCAAGCACACGCAGGTTTCCACCCCTGAGGAATACATCTTCTCCGTGTTCCAACTGTTGCAGCTGGGTCGCACGTAGTTTTGACAGATCAACTTTCAAAAGGGTATCTATGGCGATGTTATAGTAAGCCGAGAAGAGAAGAAGTATATCCAAGCCAGGCTGTGCCACTTTATTCTCATAACCACTTAAGGTGGAGCGCTTCATCTGGAGCTGTGCAGCCACCTCATCCTGTGTGAGCTTTTTACGCTTTCTCAAGAGCTTAATATTTGAATCAAAATACATGTTAAAACAATATTTATGGTTGCATATAATAAATTGTCTGATTATATTGTAATCACAATAATGATCATATTCTAATCAAAGATAATAAAAAAACTAACACGAACGCAGCGGGCATGAAACGAAGTGTAGTACATATGGACCTGGATACATTTTTTGTGTCTGTAGAGCGCTTAATGAACAGCGGACTCGAAGGAAAACCCGTGATCATAGGGGGGATGTCGGACCGGGGCGTGGTATCCAGCTGCAGTTATGAAGCCAGGAAGTTCGGGGTGCATTCGGCCATGCCCATGAAGATGGCACGTTCACTTTGCAACGAAGCCATTGTGATCAGGGGGGATATGGATGCTTACAGCAGGCATTCCAGGATGGTTTCCGAGATTATTGCAGAAGAGGCTCCCATGTATGAGAAAGCATCCATTGATGAACACTACCTGGATATTACCGGAATGGATCGTTTTTTTGGATGTATGCAGTGGACTCATGAATTAAGACAGCGCATTATTAAAGAGACAGGCCTGCCTATTTCCTGCGGTTTATCGGTGAATAAGACGGTTTCAAAGATTGCCACCGGCGAGGCCAAACCCAATGGGGAGATTGAGATCCCCGGTGGTCAGGAGCAGGGCTTCCTCTCCCCTCTTTCCATTCGGAAGATCCCCATGATCGGAAACCGTACCTTCCATCTGCTGCGCTCCATGGGTATTGCCACCATCGGCACCCTGGGGCAAATTCCCATAGAGATGATGGAGAGCCTGCTGGGGAAAAACGGACTGGTGATCTGGAAGAAAGCCAATGGCATTGACCCCTCTCCCGTGGTCCAGTATTCTGAACGGAAATCTATCGGGAGCGAAAGGACCTTCCAGCGGGATACCATGGATATGGCAGGCTTGCATGACCTGCTTACCTCCATGGTGGAGAAGCTGGCCTTCCAGCTGCGCAAAGAGGAGAAACTCACCTCCATAGTAACCCTTAAGATCCGTTATTCAAATTTTGATACCCACACCCTGCAGAAACGGATTGCCTATACCTCTTTTGATCATACATTGATACCCGTTGCCAGGGAGTTGTTTGAGCGTCTTTATCAGCGTCGCATGCTGATTCGCCTGGTGGGGGTCCGTTTCTCCGGACTGGTCCGGGGTGTTCAGCAGCTGAACCTCTTCGAAGATACTACGGAGATGGTGCATCTCTACCTGGCACTGGACAAGTTGCGCAGGCGCTACGGTTCCGATTCGATCAAAAGGGCCAGTGGCATACAGCTTCACGACCTGGAGGAACGGATTGCACAGTCACAGCAAGAGAAGAGTATCTCCTCTCCGGAAGATCGTCAGCAGATCGATAATCTCAAAAACCGGCGTTATCGGTATTGGCATAGATAAAAATGTACTTAAACTGTCATTCATATTATAGCCTGCGCTACGGGACCATGGCGGTGGAAACACTGGTGGAGCATGCAGCCGGAATGGGAATAGATGCACTGGCACTGACCGATATCAATAACTCCACCGGCATGGTCGACTTTGTAAGGGCCTGCCATAAGTACGGAATTCATTCCATGGGCGGGATTGAATACCGCAATGGGGCCAATTATCTCTATACGGGCCTTGCACGAAACGCGCGCGGATTCAGGGAGCTGAATAGTTTTCTTTCTTATTACAACCAGTCGAAGCTCCCCCTGCCCGAACGTGCTCCACCCCTGGAGGATGTGTGGTTCATTTATGATTTTAGTAAAAATCCCTGGCAGGACAAGCGGGGAGCCAGAGCTAAACTGCGCGACCAGGAGCTGATTGGTGTGCGGCCGGGCGAAGTAAACAGACTGCTTACCTCCAGATGGAACCAGGAGCGTCCAAGGCTGGTGATACGGCACCCGGTGACTTTTCTTCATAAGGATGACCATGCGCTCCACCGGCACCTGAGGGCCATTGATCACAATATCCTGTTGAGCCAGTTAAAGCCGGAGCAGATGGCTTGTGAAAGTGATGTGCTGCTCTCACCCGACCTGCTGCGCTGTGCCTACGATGAAGTTCCCCAAATCAGGAGGAACACAGAAGAGCTTATTAAAGATTGCCGCATCGATTTCGATTTCACGACCGTCAAGAATAAAAAGACCTTTACAGGGACGGCCCAGGACGACAGGGTCCTGCTGGAAAAACTGGCCATGGATGGGATGGAATATCGCTATGGACGCAAGAACCGGGAGGCTCTGAAACGGATCAGGCATGAGCTGGAGATCATCGACAGGCTCGGCTTCTCCTCCTATTTCCTGATTACCTGGGATGTGATCCGCTACTCCATGTCGCGGGGCTTCTACCATGTAGGAAGGGGCAGCGGCGCCAACTCCATTGTGGCATACTGCCTGCGGATCACCGATGTGGACCCCATTGACCTGGATCTCTATTTCGAGCGTTTTATCAACCCCAAAAGAACCAGCCCACCCGACTTTGATATTGATTTTTCGTGGAAGGAACGGGATGAGGTGCTCGACTATATCTTCAAGAGGTATGGGCGCAAACATACGGCTCTGATCGGGACCATCTCCACCTTCCGGGACCGCTCCATATTCAGGGAGCTG
>PVMS01028466.1_pt1 | contig 12860 bp, 10 predicted proteins | sample 1853461 | NCBI WGS metagenome assembly PVMS01 (sample SAMN08582032, study PRJNA380276) | Marine sediment metagenome, whole genome shotgun sequencing project. | isolation source: ocean sediment barecode stripped | collected 2017 | reverse complement strand
ACTGGCGAGCCGTCTGTGAGCCGACATGCGACGGCCTGCTGGAGCAGATTCCTCAGTTCGTCGACATACTCGCTGTTGTCAGCATATCTGCGCTCTGGGATCTTCGTTGGGAACCAGTAGCGCTCGGCTCGGAGGCCACCCCCGTCGAGGATGAGCAAGTGGCCGGCGCGCAACTTCATCACCCCGTCACATAGAGTGCGGTCCGGATGCGAGAAGACCGGCCCGTTTCTCAGCAGGGCACTGGCGTAGGCGAGATCGAGGCGGGCGTCGATCGCTGAGTGTGCGACAAGACTCCTGAGGTCGGTTGAGACGGCGAGGTCGGTTTGGCCCAGCCGCTTGTAGTACAGCGGGCGTGCCCCGGCGACGTCCCGCCAGCACACGAGTCTCTGTCGCTGAGAATCCCATAGCAAGAAGATCCCATCACCGAGAATCGCCGAAGCGACCCGATCGCCCCAGGCTCGATAGCCCTCGAGGAGCAATGCCGCGTCGGAGAGGTCGCCGGCACGACCTTCGATACCCAGCTCGGCGGCGATCGCTGCTCGGTTGTCCAACCGAAGGTCAGTCGCAATCGCCAGGCCGGCTTCGACGTCGCTTGCCAGGGCGACCTCCGGTTCCTCTGCTTGAGCCGCGAAAACGCATGACACCCCTACTTCCTCGGCTCGCGAGGCAACCAGAGACGCTGACGGGATCAAACGGAACACGTTGGCCATTTCGCCGACGCGGTCACATACATCGCGCGATGCGTGGTTGGTCGTGATCTCTGCATGTAGAAGCCCCATTCAGCCAACTCCCTATTTCACACAGACGCTGTTAGGTACGCTCAATTGGGTTTGCTTGATCGTCATCGACCACGTAGGGTAGCCGCTGAAGGTCGATCGACTTTCAAAGGGGGGCTCCGGTCGGAAACGGCTGGAGCCAGAGGGAGGTGAAAATGGAAAGGCAAGCCTGGAAGACTCCGCATCTTGTGTCTCTCGACACAGGATTGGAGGCGACGGGGAAGATTCCCCTCGGGTTCGAGTTCTGGATAATCGGAGATCACCATCCCGAGGAAGAAGGCGAGTCGTAGTAGGCAAAGCGGGGACGCCTGTATCGGCGGAACCGCGGCCAGCTGGTCGATTTGACTGGCTAGGGGATTACCCGGCGTCTTTCGCCGGGTAATCCGCCGTTCGAGGTTGGAATCAGGGCAACCGAGTACGGCACGATCCAATCACGCCATGCGGCGACGATCCAGTACCGTCGCTATCCATGTCCGGAGTCTCGATGCCTGACGACCACTCACGGTGGCGCCGAGCCGCAAGACCGGCTCCGGAGGCGCAACCGCGAGGGCGTAGACCTCGGCGACCGCGGTGGCGCTTCTGTTTGCCAGTGCCGGGATCAGCAGCTGCCGTCGTCTGAACCGACGTCGGCCCTCCATCCCACGCAGTCGGATTCGCCGGGGCCAGATCAGACGCCAGAGCCAGGTTCGCGGCCCGGACGGCACCGGTGCATCCGAGGGGAGCGGCAGACCGACATCGGAGTAGACCACCTGGAGAGCGGCGAACGTAGGGGTGGCGAGGCCTTCTCCGGCCGCGAGCGCGACTAGGCGATCCCAATCGATCCCCGAGTCCACGATGCGAACGATGTCCGCATAGCCGAGCAGCCGCTGGAAGCGGTCCTTATTCAAGTGAATTAGCAAGTGGAAGAGGGCTGCGGTGCTGTCGAGGATGGGAACCATGGTCCCGCCGGGGACCTCGAAGCTCTGGGCGGCGTTCCAGATTGCAAAAGCCTGAAGGGTCGGAAACCCGGTCTTGAACAGGTCGAGATGCAGGTCGACCTCGATGTTGTCGACCTTGGCCGTGACCGTCTGCACCACGCCCTTGGCCGCGAGGTCGCCAAAGACTGAGCTCCAGGGGTGGTCCGGCTGAAGGATCGCCAGGGCATCGCCGGCGCGATCGATCTGATAGGGCGAAAGCCAGAGGTCAACATCCGAAGTCGGGCGTTCCCCAGGCCTGGAGTACCACCGGACCTCGGTCGTTGGACCCTTGATTGACGCCACCTCGATTCCCGCGTCACCAAGACGCTGGACGCAGGCTTCGAGGAGGCTCCACACCCGGGTCGTATGCGCCTGGGTCCGTAAATCTCGAATCGCCACGGCGGAGCGCAGTTCGCCTTCGGGCGCATGGTCTTGGGCCCATGACCACAGCAGTCCGCCCATACGGTGGTCGAGCGCCATCTCGAGAAGTTCGGGCGTCAGCTCGAAAGGACCCGGATCAACACCCGCGGCGAGATCGATCAACGGAGGCGGAGGCCATGGCGGTCGGCGGCCGAAGAAATTCATGGCAGCCTTGCCAGGGATATCGGCGCACCGGCTCGATGTCGCTTGGGCTTAGCGCGTCTCACGAGACCGGTCTGGTAGGTCGGGAAGGAAACCTTTGGCCTGGATAGAGAACAGCTCGGCGTAGCGGCCATTGAGTGCCAAAAGATCGTCGTGTCGACCCTCCTCGGCAATCCGTCCGTCTGCCATCACGAGGATCCTGTCTGCCATTCGAACCGTCGAAAAGCGGTGGCTGATCATCAACACGCTTCGGTGCGAAACCAGCTCCTTGAGGCGGTCGAAGAGCTCTTGCTCGGCGAGTGCGTCGAGTGCCGCCGCAGGCTCATCGAGAATCAGCAGCGGTGCATCTCTGAAGAAGGCGCGGGCGATGGCGATTCTCTGCCATTCGCCGACAGACAGGTCGACACCTTCCTCATAGCTTCGCGACAACATGGTGTCGTAGGACTTCGGGAGGTCCTCGATGACGTAGTCGATGCCGGCCTGCTTCGCCGCGGCGGCTGCGGCCTCGCGGTCGTCGAGGCGATGTTCGTTGCTGATGGCGATGTTCTCAAGAGCTGACATCTCGTATCGCTCATAGTCCTGGAACACCACCGCTACCGACCGTCGGTACTCCGCAGTGTCCAGATCGTTGATATTGACTCCCCCATACGTGATGCGCCCCGAGGTGGGCTCGTAGAGACCCACGACGAGGTTGGAGAGTGTGGTTTTGCCGCTCCCGCTGACTCCGACGAGCGCCACGATCTCTCCGGGCTCGATCGTCATGGAAATGTCCTCAAGAACGACCGTGTCGGTTCCGGGATAGCGAAACGAGACGTTCTCGACCGCGACCGCGGCGGGAGGGAGCGGGGAGGGGGCGAGCGATGTTGCTTCTCCACCCCTGAGATCCCTGAATCTGTTGAAGTCCGCAAGGAACAGGGCGGAGCCTCGCATCGAGCCCGTGGTATTTGCCGCCGTTCGTGTACGGGCGGCGAGCTGCTGGAGGGCAACGATGGCGACTGCCGTATCGGCAAAGGAGATGCGGCCGTTGATCGCTCCATCGACGAGAAGAACCAGCACGACGACGACCAGAGCGGAAGAGGCCAGAGCGGCCGCTCCGTTGAAGAGGACGCGCCTTCTCGCAAGACTTCGAAGGCGCCCTACCCGATCCTCATACAACCCGGACCAGCGAGTCCAGAGCGGGTTCGCCAGACCAAAGACCCTCAGTTCCTTGGCAGCGGACTTGGCGGTGAGGGCGCGGTAGAGGTAGTTCCTCATCCGATCAGACGTCGTCAGTTCGTACTTGACCCGATACGCCAAGCGGGCGGACCCTCGTGCCGCTATCGCAAACGGCACTGCGATCAACACCAAAGCCGCAAGGACCTCCGGCACTGTGGTCCAGAGCACGAACAGCACAGCGATTGATGTGAACACGACGTTGAGAAGGCTGAGGAGGTTGCCAACGATCTGATACGAAGCCAAGACGGCTTCGGAGTTGGCACGTTGCAGCAGGTCGTGGAACTCACCCGACTCATAGCGTTCGAACCCGACCGAGGTCGCAACGGCGACGATCTCGTCCTGAGTGGTTCGGACCGTCTGCTCGGCGATGAGCGTCCGTGCCTCCCGCAGGGCGACCTGCGACAGGCCGGAGACGATCATGGCTGCACCGAGCACGAGCACAATCGGGAGCGCATCGGCCGTCTCGATCGAGTCCGGCTGGGTGAAGAGCGCGATGAGCTCGCGACCGGCCAGCAGCGTGACGGCGAGAGACACCGCAACAAGAATCTCCAAAGCCACGGACCACAAAAAGTCGCGCCGAGCCGAACGCCACACGAGTTGCGCTGCCTGCCTCACGACAGGAATCAGGCGGACGCGATTTTGCCGCTTCACGTTCAAACGTGACACCCAGCGTGCAGAGCTATCGCCCTCGACCCCCACCAAGAACCACCCCCCATCACCACCGACCCGAGTTTAGCGGGGAGCCAAGGACCCAGGAAGGTTCATTAGTAGTGCTATCGGCGCCTACGACGCTCAACCCTCGCTTTTTGTCCTCCCGGAGTGGCGTCGATCCATACCTGCCACGCTGGGTCGGGCTGCCCATATTGCCGGATATGGGCGCAACGGTTCGGCGGTATCGTCGCGTTGTGAATAGCTCCGCAGATACAGCTCTGGAAGCGATCGTCAGGTCGGCGAATGACGCGATCGTGACTGTCGATGCAGCCGGTCGAGTCTTGTTGTGGAATCCCTACGCAGAAAGGCTGTTCGGGTACTCCAGCTCGGAGATGACGGGTCAGCTGCTGACAGCGATCATTCCTGAGCGATATCGGGAGAGGCACCGGGACAATTTCCAGCGAGTAGCGGTTGGTGGTGATCCGCATGTGATTGGTAAGACGGTTGAGCACACGGCGCTGCATCGGGATGGTTCCGAATTCCCCATCGAGCTGTCCCGGGCTCTGTGGGATGTCGACGGCGAACGGTTCTTCGTCGGCATCATCAGGGACATCACGGAGCGGAAGGAGGCGGAGGCCGAGATCCGACGAGTCAACGACACATTGGCGGAGACGAACGAGGCCCTTGAGGGGCTTGCTGGGAAGCTCTCCAAGTACCTGTCCCGGCAAGTGTACGACTCAGTGTTCGAGGGTCGCACCCAGGTCGAGGTCGGGTCGTATCGCTCGAAGTTGACGGTCTTCTTCTCAGATATTGAGGGATTCACCGAGTTAACCGACAGCGTGGAACCTGAGGCCGTGAGCCATTTGCTGAACCGGTATCTCGGTGAGATGTCCCGGCTCGCTGATGAACAAGGTGGAACCGTTGACAAGTTCATGGGCGACGGGATCATGGTCTTCTTCGGCGATCCGGAATCAAGAGGCACCAAAGAGGATGCGTTGGCATGCGTCCGGATGGCGACAGCGATGCGGGACAGCATTGAAGACCTTAAGGTCGAATGGCGACGAGAAGCAGGGGCCATGGAACTCCACGTTCGAATGGGAATCAACACGGGCTACTGCACCGTCGGCAACTTCGGATCGTCAGACCGGCTCGACTACACCATCGTTGGACGGGAGGTCAACACAGCTTCCCGGCTCGAAACATCTGCAGACCCAGGCCAGATCCACATCTCACACACCACCTACGAGTTGGTCAAGGACGAGGTCAGCTGCTCCCCCGCTCGGCCATTGGAGGCCAAAGGAATCGCCCGCACAAGCAAGACCTACCAGATAGACACCTGACGGCGAGGCCAGATGGCGACCCACACCCAATCCGCACGACCAGCACGCCATCACGACACCTACCAGCCGCCCATAACGGCACATATGGGCGGGTAGCGCACCGAGCCTGAGTCGCACATACTGCCGGATATGGGCAGCTTAAGATATGGTGTTCTTCCCCTATGAGCTAGGGGGAGATGGGCGTATTCTGGGGTGGGGAAGCATTCAGCTTCCTGGTCGGGGATCGGCCCGGAACGACTCGAGGGAGATTCGACGATGCTCGCCTTCATCCGGAGTATCGGTGGATCAGAAGTGCTGATAGTTCTCGTCATCGTGCTTCTCCTCTTCGGCGCGGCGAAGCTGCCCCAACTCGCGAGATCGCTTGGCGCATCTGCAAAGGAATTCCGCAGAGGGGCCGAGGACGCTGCTGAAGACACTGAGTCCTCCGCGGCGGATCACACTTCAGACTGATGTGGTCTGCCAGGCCTCCGCCGCTGTCGTTCTCGCCACACTGGGATCCGCCAGAATCACTACTCCTATGAGAAAGGCAGCACTCTGGATCGCGCTGTGGAGACCAATTCCTCCCGCAACAACCAGAGCAGCACCGATTGCAACCGACCGGTCACCGAGCCTCCACGCGCCGTGCGCTCCATAGACGACACCTGCCGTGGCAGCTGCATAGAACAGTGGATGGAAGTACCCGGAAAGGCCGAGGTTCCAAAGCATGAGGATCTCGACCGTGGACGGCTGGGAGACGAGGCTCACAAGGACGAAACCTCCCGCCAGAGACCCAAACAAGGCCGAGCGCCACTTCAGAGGGCCGGGGGCACGGGCGACGAGAGCGATCCCCGCGAGGATTGCCAACGCCTCGCCCGCCTGCCACATCCCGAGCACAGGAATGCCCAGGTCCAGGACCATCTCGCGGGCGATCATCGGAAGGGCAGCCACAACAAAGGCAACCACAAACAACGTCGGCGAGATCTGACTCCACGCCCGACGTGCGGAGCCACGAGGACGACACACAAACGGCACAGCGGCAACAGCGAGGACTGTTGCGATCGAGACGGCGATGTCTCCGATGAAGCCGACGGCCGCGAGTGCGGCGGCCGTGAGGAAGCCGTACAGGACGAGCGTGAGCCCTGGCCTACCTCGTAGACCGCCGTCGACCGCCGCAACCACGATGAGGCAGACGATGAGCACGATTCCAGCCGCGAAAGCGAGCCGGCCGACTTCAGAGACGAGCCGGTATCCGAATTCGACCCGTTCCAATCCCGGTATGTGGATCGCAGTACGCGTGAGCAGCCGAAGCGCAACGAGTTCAATGAGCAGGGCGGCAACTGTGAGGAGTGCGATCGGATACAGGTACGGCTCAAGGGCTCTTCCGGTTCGCGACTTGCTCGTCAACTTACGGGAACTCCTTGCTCAGGGTCATCATCGTTCTCCGATCGTCGGGTCGCAAGGAAACTGATGAGTATCACCAAGCCGACGATTCCGACAAACACGACCGTGATCGCTACTGGCGACGTCGTCGACCCTGACGCTGGTCCAACGTTTTCGAACGTGCGGTCGGCGATCGCCATGCGTATGAAGGCAGAGACGGACTTCTTCCCGTTTCGGTCCTCGTTGTCACCGTTCCACACGGCGAACGCGACATCCATGATCCCGCCAGCCCAGAACGTTGGCTGCAATTCCCCTGGTGGGGTGAACGGCCGGGCCATCGTCACCGACCATCCTGTGTCGCTGTGTGAGCCGACACCCGCGATTACTTGGCTGTCAAGAGCTGCAAGTGTTCCAAAGCCACCTGCGACGAGGTTCTGAACAGCAGGAGCAGAGGCCATCGGGTTCCCGGCTGCAATGGCGGGATAATGGAGCTCGTCGACTTCGGGGTACACGTCGACATGCCCGCTCTCGGGAACCAGAGCGATGCCCTCCTGGGTGTCCGCCCGCCAATGCCAGATGTTGACCGCTGTGTCGGCCTGCCCCATGCACAGCGCAGGTACGGACGTTGCGGCAATCGCAGGAAACTGGACCGCAACCGCATCTGAGAAAACCCCGACGGTGTCCGTTGTCTTGTCAGGGGTTCCATCAACCCAGCGGAGGTTCATATACAGAACGTCATCGAAGTGAAGTCCTGTCACCTGGACCCACGGGGCACCGCCATTGCTCATAGGCGGCGTCACGTTCTGGGCGGTGAGCTGCACGAATTCTGATGGCACCTCGTCCCATACGGAGCTTTCCGGATCGAGTCCTGGATCAACTGCCGAGCGCCATACGGTAAGGGTCTGGGATTGCGCAACGGCCGGCCTGATGTCGAAGGCTCGGATACCTGCCGCCGCGATCAACGCAACCAGGAGGACCAACCAGAATCGGCGTCGACCAAGTGCCCTCTCGCGAGATCGGTCATCGACGCGGTCCAGACCGTTCACACCGCACCCCCACAGTTCAGGTCATCCCAACCCACCTGCGGGTCCGGTAGCGGAACCACTTGGCCACCGGCGATTTCGTCGACGTCAAGCGGCACGACACCGAGGCGTTCCATGTCTGTGCGGAGCCATGCGGCGATGAACCGTCCAAGCGCGATGTAGAACGCATGGGCCGACACCGCGGCCATACGATTTCCATATTCGGGACCCCATGCGCCGAGGTGGTCACGGAGGAATGACTTCTGAGTATCAACGCATAGGTCGCTTGCGTCGGAGTTGCCGGATTCCACGGCGAACGCCTGCTTGGCCGCCACAAAGCCCATGAACTCGAGCTCTGGACCGATCCCGTCCTGCCGGTCCTTCTTCGAACCGCCGACCGTCAGGCCGTGGGCACGATAGAAGCCGGCTACGTCGGCCATCACGTGGGCCTGTCGGAACACGTCATGGCGCGAGTATGCGGTCTCATAGGATGGAGAGTCCTGAGACTCAACGGCGGGGAACAACACACGATGGCTTGCCTGAAGCGATGCCAGGTCACCAGCGGATGCGTCGACGACGTCGATGCGGGCCACTTCGAGCATTTCATCATCGAACTGAACATGGCCCAGCAGTCCACAGCTGACAGTCTCACGAGGGTACTGGACGCTTCTGCTGAGGAACGCGTATACCTCTGCTCGAACGCGGATTTCGATGTCCGGTCCTGCGGCCAGGGCGCTCATTGGTCGTCGTCTCTCATATCGAGTTGATCTTTCCTGGTCGTTCGATCAGCGGGTCTTCGACCCGTACGCGCACGATCTCCTTGCCGTCGCGATCGAAGCCGACGACGGTGTCATCGAACAGCTCGAGGGGCTCGCCGTCCACCATGATCTCGTTGAGTTTTGGACCCTCTTGGACATCGAAGGAGAAGACCATCACCTGGGTTGCCCTGAAGAGCTGCAGCACGGCGAGCAATCGGCGCGAAGGGCGGGTGTATGCCGCAATCGCATCGTCGACGCCTGGACCGAACATCTGGTACAAATACTTGCGCGGAACCCAACGGGGCGGGATGTAGTAGATATTCGGTTGCGTTCCGAACTGCGGATACAGAGGCAGGGCAACGCGTTCGGTATGGACGAGGTAGTAGATCGGGTGAGACGGTTCTGATGCCCACACGCCGCTGTCTTCCACATTGACAAGCCCTTGGAGTCTGATCTTCCCGACACAGGCAGCCATGCACCGGGTCTCCATTGGCTGCCCGTCTGTGAGGGGATCGGATCCCTCGACCCGCGGATAGCATGCAATGCACTTCTCGGTCGTTCTGGTTGTCGGCCGGTACATGGCCTTCTTGTACGGACACGATTCGACGCACTTCTGGTAGCCCCGACAGCGCTCCTGGTCGACGAGAACGATCCCATCCTCCGGGCGCTTGTAGATAGCATTTCGAGGACAGCCGGCGAGGCAAGCCGGGTAACTGCAGTGATTGCATATACGGGCGAGATAGAAGAACCACCCTTCGTGCTCTGGCAGCGACGCACCCGCTTTTGAGGAGCCCGTTGCGTGATCCTCATACCGGTTTGGGGCCTTCCAGTCTGCCTCCTGTGGCAGATAGCCGAGCGCTCGTTCGGTTGGGCTGGCCGCCTCAAAGACGGTCCTGCCTGCGAACTCACCGTAAGGAGCGGCGTCGTCGCCGCGATCTGCCGTCCACGTCTGGCCGCCTGGGTTCGCGTCCTCCAGCATCGACAGGAGCCGGCTGTCCCAGTGTGCCGGATAGCCGCCGAATGGCTTGGTTTCAACGTTGTTCCACCACATGAGCTCCTGGCCGGGCGAATGCGTCCACGTTGACTTGCATGACATCGTGCATGTCTGACCCGCAATACAGCGGTTGATGTTGAACACTGCGGCGAATTGCCGGTCGTAGCTGCCGCCCTCATGCCGATAGGACATCTCTCTGCCGAGTTGCCAGTTGTGCACGGTCGCCATCAGCTATGACCTTTCGGTGTGAAGACTGCCGCGATCGACTCGTCGACGAACTCGTCTCCGTAGCGCTGAAACAGCGAATACAGGGCCGCGTAATTGGGCGATGTGAACAGTCGCCGGACATCGTCAGCGGCGAAGCCGATCAGCGCATACTCCTCGACGATGCACTGAGCGGTGTATCGGTCAGCCTCGGGGTCGGAGGGATACGGCACCCCAATCATCTCAAGGGGATCGTCGAGTTCCGTAGCTTTGCTGGCGGCTGGTGCCACCTCAAGGAGACGAATCGGCTGCCAGCTGCCGGTACTCATGGCGTCACGTTCTGAACGGTTGTGAGGTCGCCTGCGATGTAGGCAAGCATCGCAGCATCCTCGGCTCCGGGGCTCTCGCCGGACGTCGCTGGCTTCCACACACCGGAACCGCCGAGACCACCTGGTTCGGCCTTCTCGATTCGCACGAGTGTCTCTTTCGGGCACGTGTTGATGGCATGGTTGTCGACGTCGAAGCCGAACACGAACGCCATCCCGCCTGCCTTCTTGTGAAACAGCGAGTCGGTCTGGTGCATCGGCGGAGCCCAACCCCTGGTGATGCTCTGCTGGCTGCCATGGCGGAAGCTCGCCTGATACCCATTCGGTGACAGTGCCCTGCCATCGGGCCGCTCTTTCTGGGCACGAACCGTCTTGGGCGTCGCCATGTAGAAAGCGTGTTTGAGCATCGTGATGCCCCTTGGGTAGGCAGGATTGTACGAAACCCTTGCCATCAGCCTTGCGACCTCGGACAAGGGATGTGACTCAGACCAACCAACGAACGGACGGTCGGCAGGATTGGCATCCACCCAGACGTAGTCACCGTTGTCGATGCCGAGCTCCCTCGCGTCATCCGGGTTCATGTGGAGCTGCGTGTCACCGACACCCGGCATCCGCTGATCCTCTCGGTGTGGGTCGCCGAAGTTCGAGTTCCAAATCCAGTTCCAGTCGGTCACAGCCCACGAAGAGTGAACCGAGTGGCGCGATTTTGGGGTGAGGCACAAGAATCGGTAGCCATCGTTGAACAATGGGTTGGATGTCGCCTTTGCCTCGTCCCACGACATCATCACGTTGCGGACCTGGCGCATGTCCGCATCCATCTCGTCGACACTGATTCCGTAGTCCTTCGGCCGCAAGAAAGGACTCGTCGAAACGATGACGTTCGGAAGGAATGGTGTCGCCTCGATCGCTTCGCGATGGACGATCAGGTTCTCGCCGTAGTCGATCGCCTCGGGTAGATCGACATACGCGTGGAGTCTGCCCGTGTCGGTGTAGAACGGCACGCTGTCAAGGATTTGCTCATAGAACGGGATGCGTGGGAGCGTGCGGTATTGCATGAGCGCACCGCCTGGTTCTCCGTAGCGCCCCCCCATGACGTCGGCGACCGTGTATCCACTCGTCGTGAACGATGCGTCGAGGACACGGTCGAGGTACACCTCGGGTCTGCCCTCAGTGGCGAATCGGAAGTAGTCGGCACAGCGCCGGTCTCCTGTCTCTTCGGACAACGCACGTGCAACACCTGCGAAGACCGCTATGTCGTCCCTGCTGTCGTAGAGCGGTTTGATGCCACCCTTCCACATCTGGAGGAACGGGTTCGAACACGATCCCGCCATTTCCGTCGTCTCGAACTCCATCCAGCTGTTGACTGGCATGATCACGTCTGCGTTCTCGGCGGATGCGGTCCATTCGATCTGCTGGTCAACGATCATGTCGACCTTCGGATTGATGTTGTGGACCAGTTCGTACGCCCACTTTGCCTGATTGATCAGGTTGGCATTGTTGTACCAGATGACCTTGGTCGGTGAGGGCAGATGGGTCCGTCCCGTGAACACCTTTCGGCCTTCGCTTGGTGTGTCAACGATGAGTGGCCGGTCACCGTAGCCCCAGTATGACGTCTCTTCACCGTGGGTCGTGTGGCGCAACGTCCCGGGTTCATAGCGGGCTCCGGGATCAAGGAGCGGATGGAACGGATCTTCGTTGACGTATCCGCCGACACCGGGGCCGTGCCACGACGCAGCGTGGAAGATTCCGCCCTTGTAGTTGCCGGCCCACGTGCTCACGCCAGCGCCGGGGCGACCGATATTGCCCGTCAGCATCGCGACGAAATACACCGCTCGGTTGTGAAGCGTTGCGTGGAAGTAGTGGTTAATTCCTTCACCAACATGGAAAGAAACGGGTTTGATTGTTGCCAGATCGTCGATGAAGCGCTCAATGAGGTCAAGGGGCGAACCGGTGATGTCAGCCACCGTGTCCAGGTCGTAGTCGACAAGGTGGTCGCCGTACATGTTGAATGCGGTAGCCACTTCCACGCTCGAGCCGTCGGCCAACGTAACCGTGCCGCGATAATCGAGCACAGGATCGAGCCCCAGCGCCTCCATTGCGTCACCGATGTCTTCGCGGCTCATTGCGGCCGGCTGTCCAGAGGACTGCATAACGACGCGGTCTCCGATCGTGTCGTACTGGTCCTGAGTCATTCCATGCACGGAGAAACTCACCCCATCGGCATTGAGGCGTGGGCTGTAGTCAGGAAAGACTTCGTCCGCCCGGAGTCGCTGCAGGGTGTCAAGTCGCACCAACAGCGGAAGGTCTGTGAATCGCTTCACGAACTCGACGTCGTAGAGGTTGCGATCGATGAGGGCCTTGGCGACGCCAAGGAACAAGGCAGTATCGGAGAGCCCTCCCCTGACCGGGATCCAGTAGTGGGCCTTGCTCGATTGGGGCCCATACTCGGGCACAATCGAAACGACCTGCCCACCGCGATCGATGATCTCCTGGAAGAAGTGGCTCTCTGGCATCTTGTTCTCAACCAGGTTCTTCCCGACCTGGATGAGCAGGCGTGTTTGGCGTAGGTCGTTGAAGGCAGTCTCGGTCGTCTGAAGCCCGTGAACGAACGGGAAGCCTGGCGCCTGATCACCGCGCCATGCGTACTCGCTCCAGTCGCGTGCGCCGACAGCTTCGT
>PVMS01067021.1_pt1 | contig 12862 bp, 10 predicted proteins | sample 1853461 | NCBI WGS metagenome assembly PVMS01 (sample SAMN08582032, study PRJNA380276) | Marine sediment metagenome, whole genome shotgun sequencing project. | isolation source: ocean sediment barecode stripped | collected 2017 | reverse complement strand
GCTCGATGCTCGATGCTCGATGCTCGATGCTCGATGCTCGATGCTCGATGCTCGATGCTCGATGCTCGATGCTCGATGCTCGATGCTCGATGCGACAAAATCATAGATTCTCGATCCGGCTTGTCAAGGGGTGTGGGCGTGGATCGAGTATCCAGTATCGAGAATCGAGTATTGGGTGGGTGCGTATCCGGCATCTGGTATCCGGGTGAAAAAATTCCCCTTCCGCCGGGAGGTGGGTAGCGGAAGGGGTCGAGGGATCAACCGGGCGGCCGCCCGGCGTTCCCAAAATGTGGTTTCGCGTTCAGTCCATCTGCTTGCGCAGTATTGCCGGAATCTCGTAATCGTCGGTCTGGTTGATGCCGTACTCCGAGTTCGGCCCTCCGGGAACCAGGAATCGACTGGTGCGCGCCGGTGTGCTCTCCTCGAATTGGCTGTCTGCCAGAGATTTGGCCTGAGTCGCCGGCAACTGAGCACCGTCCGGGGCGCGGTTGAAACCGGTCGCTATCACCGTCACGCTGATCTCGTCTCCAAGCTCCGGATCGACCACCGCACCGAAGAGGATCTGCGCCTCGGGATCGGCGCCCTCGGTGATGATCTCGGCAGCCTCGTTTATCTCGTTGAGGGTCACATCCGCACTGCCGGTGATGTTGATCAGCAGACCGCGGGCGCCCTCGATCGAGGTCTCCTCGAGCAACGGCGAGGCGATCGCCTGCTGCGCAGCTTCGACCGCCCGGTGCTCGCCGGAAGCGGTACCGACACCCATGATGGCGTGTCCCATACCCTTCATCACCGTGCGGACGTCCGCGAAGTCCCGGTTGATGAGACCCGGCACGGTGATGATGTCTGCGATTCCCTGCACCGCCTGGCGCAGAACATCGTCGGCGATACTCATAGCCTCGGTGAAGTTCGTGTTGCGCTCGACGAACTTGAGTAACCGGTCGTTGGGGATCGTGATCAGGGTGTCTACGTGCTCGCCCAGCTGGGCGATTCCCTCTTCGGCCACACCGCGGCGACGCGAGCCCTCGAACGAGAAAGGTTTGGTGACAACCGCAACTGTCAGCGCACCCACATCCTGTGCCATCTGAGCGATGATAGGCGTCGCGCCGGTCCCGGTGCCGCCTCCCATCCCACAGGTAATGAAGACCATGTCAGCCCCGTCGAGGAGATCGAAGATCTTCTTATCCGCCTCGAGAGCAGCGTTGCGCCCGACCTCCGGGTTGGCACCGGCGCCGAGGCCCCGCGTGAGCTCCGTTCCAAGCTGGAGCTTGACCGGCGCTCGGCAGTTGGCGAGCGCCTGAGCATCGGTATTGCTTGCGATGAACTCGACACCACCCAGGCCGGCGTCGATCATACGGTTGATCGAGTTGCTGCCGCCGCCGCCGACCCCTATGACCTTGATCCGCGCCGGCGCCGGCGCTTCGTCAAGGAGAATCGTCGGCTCAGGACCCACCAGGTGGAGGCTTCGATTCTCCTGTTCCTCGGTGTCATCCCTGGTCCGCTCGCCCACCCCTCCATCGTCAAACTCGATCATAGCCACCTCCCATTTCAAAAAAATCTCCGAGGGCGTTACGGAGCCATCCCAAGATGCTGCCCCGGTTTGCGCTCGACGTCAAGACCTGATTTCGACGGCTGTGCTGCAGCCGGATCAGTCCGCATGCCACGGCCCACTCGGGTCCGGACACCGGTTCTACGAGACCGGCAAGGGCTCGCGGGCAGCCCGGCCGCACCCGGTGGCCGAAGATTGTCTCCGCCACCTCCTCGAGACCTTCGAGCCGCGACGCACCGCCGGTGAGCACCACGCCGGCACGCGGAACGCGGTCCAAACCCTGGCCCACCAGCACCTTGTGTACACCGATGAACAGATCGCGCGCACGTTCGTGCAAGATCTCGGCTGCAAAGACTGCAGCGTGAACTTGATTGCCATCACCACCGAGGGCCGGCACCTCAACCGCTGCGCCATCGAGGTCCTCCCGATCGATGGCGGCGCCGACCTGCCGTTTGGTTCGCTCCGCAGCGGCGGTCGTCGTCTTGAGCATCGCCGCCAAATCCGCGGTGAAATGCCGCCCGCCGACCGGAACCGCGCCGCTCGAGGCCACCGATCCCTCGGAAAAGAGCACCCATTCGGTGGTTGCATAACCAATGTCGAGGAGCAGACAGCCGAGTTCCTTTTCGTCGTTCGTCAGCACCGCCTCCGCCGCCGCAAGCGGTTCGAAGACGAGCTGTTTCACAGCCACCGCAGCGTGGTTAACCGATTGCGCCACCGTTTCGGCGTGAGTCCGGTTGGCATACAGCACGTAGGCGGTGGCATCGAGACGGGTTCCAGGCATCCCCACCGGGTGATCCATCCCGGGCTGGCCATCGAGGGCGAAGCCGCAGGGAATGATATCGAGGACTCGAAAATCGTTTGGAATGGAGACCTGTGCGCAGGCGGCCAGCGCCCGCTGCAGATCATCCTCGGTCACCGTGTGATCGCGACCCGTGACCGGCACCGAAGCGGTCGAGGGAACGCCCCGGATCGGAGTGCCTCCGATTCCGACGTGGGCAACCTCGACCGGTACCGACGCCATCGCTTCGGCTTCCTCGGCCGCCATGTGTACCGCCTCCGCGACCTCCTCGAGATTGGCGATGACCCCCTTGCGGGCGCCATCGTGGCGAGCGACGCCGCAACCGCGCACGACCAGTCGCTCTTCCTCCATCTCACCAACCACCACCGACACCGAGGAGGAGCCGAGATCGATCCCGACCAGCGGGCGGGCCTCGTTCATGACCCACCCCCGATCACCATGCGATCCGGCCGCCGAAGATCCGCCCAGGTCTGCGAGACCGATCCTGCAGAGAGTGCCGCACACCAGGCCGTTTCGGATGCCGTTCCCTGCGGGCGCACGTGAATAACGACCGGCTCGTAACCACCAGCTGGGACGAGGAGAACCCGATAGTCGGCCGGTGTGATCCTCCGGATTCCGGTCACCCGTCCGCCTGCGGCCTTCTCGATACGGTCCGCCGTCGCCAGCCCCCGACTCCGGTCCGCTTCGCCCTTGAAACCCTCCAGCAAAGGCGGAACGGCCGCCTCAACCACACCGGCAAATCGACCGTCGGCGCCGACGGCATGCCAGTTGCGGCCGACCCGCACACAACCTCGTGGCTGCACAGCCCCGACCCGGACGACGATCGTGGCGGGCAGCTCGAGCTCGACCTGAACCTCGCCGACGCCCGGCCATACGTCGACTCGATCGCGGACCGCCTCGAGATCGAGCCCGAGCGCCGGCTGGCCAACGAGATCGCGCAACGATTGGACCGCAGCGGCCGGCAAACGCGGGGAGTCGTCCACCCGCACCTCCTCCACCCGCCAGCGGGGTAGGACCAGCAGCATCACAGGCACCATCGACAGGAGGACGAATCCACGCCGGGATCGGTGTCCGCCAACCGGAGGCCGCAATCGTTCGGGGAGGAAGCGGGGGGCGTCAACACTCATGCCGCGCCCCCTAGCCACGCAGCCGCGAGCCGATCCACGTCGCCGGCACCGACCGTTAGCAGGACATCGCCCGGCCGCACGATCTCGTCGACCTGTGCCTCCGCCCGATCGAGCGGCTCGCCCGCGATCACCCGCGGATGGCCGAGGCGCTTCGCCTCATCAACAACGAGCTGCGAGCTGACTCCGGCGATCGGTTGCTCCCGCGCAGGATAAATGGGGAGCACAACAGCGATCTCCGCTCCCATCAGGGCGGCCGCAAAACGACCGGCGAAATCTCGGGTACGACTGAAGAGATGAGGCTGGAAGACCACCACTATTCGACGCCCCGGCATCGCCTGATGGGCCGCCTCGAGGACCGCCTCGAGTTCAGTCGGGTGGTGTGCGTAATCATCGACCACCGTAACTCCATCCCGTTCGCCAAGGACCTCGAAGCGGCGTGCAACACCCCCGAAGCTTGCGCAGCCCTGGGCAAGATCCTCGAAGCCGACGTCGAGCTCGAGACCGACCGTGATCGCGGCCAGAGCGTTGAGGGCATTGAAGGCTCCTGGGAGGGGGAGATTTACCTCGCCGAGGCGGCGGCCGCCCCGAAACACGGTGAAACGGGTGCCGTCGGCATCGGCGGCTGTGATCTCGAGCCGCATCTCCGCCTCGGAGGATGCTCCGTACCCCACGACCCGTCGCCTCACACGGTCTCGAAGGCCCCATGCGCCGGGATCATCTGCACAGAGGATGACCGCTCCGAAGACCGAGGCGCGATTGGCGAAGGAAGCAAAAGCCGTCTCGAGATCGTCCTCGCCGTCATAGCAGTCGAGGTGCTCGGCCTCGAGGTTGGTGACCACGGCCAGGTGGGGCGCCAACTCGAGGAATGAGCGATCGAACTCGTCGGCCTCACAGATCAGGATCGAGGATTCACCAATTCTTGCGTGCGCACCGAAGTCCTGAACGCGGCCGCCGACGATCACCGTCGGATCGACCCCGGCCGAGGTCAGGATGTGGCCGATCAGGGCCGTGGTGGTGGTCTTTCCGTGGGTGCCGGCAACCGCCACTCCGCGCCGCTGCCGCATGAGCTCGGCCAGCATCTCTGCCCGCCGGACGACCGGCATGCCGAGCGCGCGGGCCGCTGCGAGCTCTCGATCGTCCGGCGACACCGCGGCTGTGACCACCAATGCGTCAACCCCCTCGAGGTGAGCCGGGTCGTGCCCACGGTGAACATCTGCCCCGAGTTCCGTCATCTGCTGGGTGCGCTCGTTGTCGGCAAGATCACAACCGCTCACCACAATCCCTTCGCCGAGAAGCACCTCGGCGATGCCGCACATGCCGACCCCGCCGATTCCCATCAGGTGGAAGTGCTTAGCCCGCATATCCCACCGCCCAAACTCGTTCGGCAATTCGCGCTGCGGCTCCCGGCAGGGCTACTTCGCGCGCTCGAGCCCCCATCACGCGCAGCGCCTCGTGATCACTGAGCAGATCGCCGAGAACCGAGGCTACCCGTTGTGGCGACGCCTCGTTCTCGGTCAGAACAAAGGCGCCGCCGGCACGCTCGAGAGTGCGGGCGTTGAACTCCTGATGATTGCCCGCAGCCGCGGCAAAGGGCACCAGCAGGGCGCCCCGTCCAGCAGCCGCGAGCTCTGAGATAGTGAGCGCACCGGAGCGGGCCACCACCAGGTCCGCCTCGGCCAGAGACTGCCACGGCTCGGCCAGGAAGGCGGTCACTTTTGCCTCGAGCTTGAGATCCTGGTACGCCGTCCGTACGACCTCCGCCCACCGCACGCCCGCCTGGTGCGTGATCTCCAGTCGAAACCCGTGTTCGAGCAAGATCGACAGGGCCCTCGGAAGCGTGCGATTGATAAACAGGGACCCCTGACTTCCACCCAGGATCAACACTCTCGGCGATTCGTGGGGTATGACATCTGGAACATCGAAAAAATCCGCGCGCACCGGATTGCCGGTCCACTCCGCAGGCATCGAGGGGAAGGCGCTGACCGCATCTTCGAATCCACAGCAGATGAGGTCGGCGAAGGGCGCCAGAAACCGGTTGGTCCACCCCGGTATCGAGTTCTGCTCCTGGAGCACGACCGGTATCCCCAGCAGGCCGGCCGCCGCCAGCCCCGCTGTCGAAGCGTAGCCCCCGACCCCGACGACCGCCAGCGGTTTGACGCGCAGCAGCGTACCCACGGCAGTCGCCACCGCGCGCGGCAGAAGGGCGAGGGCGCGGGCCGCAGCGGCCGGGCCGCGGGCATGGATGCCCTCGATGTCGACCAGGGTGATTGGCAGTCCGCGTTCGGGCACCAGCTCGGCCTCGAGCCCGCGGCGGCCCCCCAACCAGTGAACGTCGATTTCACGGGCGCGCAGCTCGCGCGCCACCGCCAGCCCCGGGAAAATGTGGCCGCCGGTCCCGCCACCCGCGATCACCACTCGCCCCCTCATGCCTTCACCTCGCGCGACAGGTTGAGAAGGATGCCCACCGAAACCAGGGTGACCACCATTTCAGTCTTGCCGTAGCTCACGAGCGGCAGCGGAATTCCTTTCGGTGGCAGGAGGTCCAGACAGACGATCATGTGGATCAGGGTCTGGATCGCAAAGGCGATGGTGATACCGAACGCGAGCAGGGCCCGCCGTGAGTCCTCGAGACGGCCGGCGATCACGAAACCGCGCCAGGCGATGATCGAGGACAGAGCCAGGAGGGTGAGCAGCCCCACCAGACCGAGCTCCTCGCCGGTGATGGCGAAGATGAAGTCGGTGTGCGGCTCCGGCAAAAAGAAGAGCTTCTGCATGCCGGAACCGTAGCCGCGGCCGAGCAGGCCGCCGCTGCCGATGGCGACCAGGCTTTGATAGCTCTGCCAACCGGCGGCCGAGTCCGCCCCTGAGTCAAAGAAAGCACGCACCCTCGCCAACCGGTAGGGCGATCCGAGAATCGCCGCCACCAGAGCTAACGCGCTGAAAACCGCAGGCGCAGCGAGGAGCTTGAGCGGCATGCCCGAAACGAAGGCCATCGCGCCAATCACCACAAGCATGAGAGCGGCTGAGCCCAGATCCGGTTCGAAGATGACGACAGCAGTGGTGGCGACACAGATCCCGGCAACAACCGCCAGCCGTTGCCAGGGCCAACTCTCCCTCCGAGCCTCGTCGAGGAGGATTGCAAGGAGCATGATCAGCGCCAATCGCGCCAGGACTGAGGGCTGCAGCGAGATGCCTCCGATATTGATCCAGCGATGTGTGGCAGCCACCGGCGCCTGGGCGAACGACGCCAGCAGCAGCACCCAGCTGGCGGCAAGTGCGCCGGCAACCAAGCGACGATCGGTAAGCAGCGAGCTACGCAGATGCATGCACACCACCAGCACTCCGAGGCCGATCATCGCGGTGGCGGCCTGCCAGGTGACGAAGTAGGAGCCCGGACGCCCGTAACGCTCGGTGGCGATCAACCACGAAGCCGAAGCGAGGATGGCGAGCCCGATGGCGGTCTGAAGGACCGTTGCCCCGAGTAGGAGGCGGTCGAATCGTTGCCTTATAGGCACGGCGCCACCTCCTCGCGGGCGAGGTCCGTAAAGTGGTCGCCGCGTTCGCCGTAGTCGGAGAACTGGTCGAAGGAGGCACACGCCGGAGCGAGCAATACCATCTGTCCCGGCGCCGCTGATCTGCGAGCGCGACCCACTGCCTCGCCCAGGGTGCTGCAGTTTTCCGACGGCGCAGTTCCCTCGAGGGCCTCACCGATTTCGGGCCCGTCCTCGCCGATCAGGTAGAGTCTGTCCACCACCCGCCCCACCTCGGCCAGTAAGACTGAAAAGTCTTGACCCTTGGCCTGGCCGCCGAGGATGAGGTGCACCGACCCGTCCGGATAACCTCGCAAAGCAGCCAACGTGGCGCCCACGTTGGTGGCCTTGGAGTCGTCCACCCAACGAACCCCATCCGCGATGTGGACAGTACGGTGACGGTGGTCGAGACCGTCAAAGAGCATGAGGGCCGACGAGATCGCCTCCGGACTCGCACCGAGCGATGCCGCCGCGAGCGCCGCGGCGAGCGCGTTGGCCAGGTTATGGACCCCACTCAGTCGCATCTCTTTTGCGGGCAGCAACAGCTCTCCGTCGAGCAGCAACCGATCTCCGTCGAGGTAGGCGTCAGCCGGACCCATGATCGAGAAGCTCCGCCGGTGCGCGGCCGTCGAGGTGGATGTTACAGCCGCGTCGTCGGCGTTGAGAACCGCCACGTCGTCCGCGCATTGAAAGGCGAAGAGCCGGCGCTTCGCTCGCAGATAACCGTCAAGATCGGAGTGTCGTTCGAGGTGGTCCTGGCTCAAATTGAGAAAGACCGCTGTCTTCGGTTTCATGGTCGTCAGGAGCTCGGCCTGGAAGCTCGATATCTCGAGCACCCAGCTTTCCCAGCCATCCTCGAGCACGAGCTCTGAGGCCGCGGTTCCGATGTTTCCACCGGCCGCTGCCTCCTGCCCCGACTCGCGCAGCATGCGCGCAACGAGCTCAGTCACCGTGCTCTTGCCGTTCGACCCGGTGACCGCCACAAGCGGGGCGGTCGGCCGGTGGAGCCACGCGAACTCAACCTCCGTCAACACCGAAACTCCGCGATCCCGCGCACCCTCGAGAAGAGGTGCGTCCGCCGGAACACCCGGGGAAACCACCAGCAGCTCCACGCCGTCGACACATGCATCCGGGTGGCTCCCGAAAAAGGTGCGAACCCCCCCCGGAAGCTCCGCCACCACTTCCGACAGCTCCGTCTCGGGGCGAAGGTCGGTGACCCACACCTCGGCGCCATCGGCGGCGGCGAGACGCGCCGCAGCGAGCCCGGATCGACCGAGCCCGACAACCAGCACGTGGGACGGAGTATCAACCTGCATTTCACCTCAGCTTCAGGGTCGACAGCCCGGCAAGGGCGAAGACCACTGCAATGATCCAGAAACGCACAACAACCTGGGTCTCGGTCCAGCCCAGGAGCTCGAAATGGTGGTGCAGCGGCGCCATCCGGAACACCCGGGTCCCCCTTGATTTGAACGAAATGACCTGGATCAGCACAGACAGTGCCTCGATCACGAAAAGACCGCCAACCAGTACGAGGAGGAGCTCCTGCTTGGCGACCACGGCGACGATGCCGATGCCGGCGCCGAGCGCCAGCGATCCGACATCGCCCATGAAAATCTCTGCCGGGTGGCAGTTGAACCACAGAAATCCGATCGCCGCGCCGGCGATGGCGCCGGTGAAGATCACCACCTCGCCCGCGCCCGAGACCGGGACAATGCGCAGGTACTCCGCGATACGTGCGTGGCCCGCAACATACACGAACACGGTGTAGGTGGCGGCAGCAATTGCAATCGCGCCCACCGCGAGGCCGTCGAGACCGTCCGTGAGATTGACAGCGTTCGAGGAACCCAGAAGCACCACCATCACGAACGGTACGTAGAGCACGCCGAGCGGCACCAGGACATCCTTGAAGAATGGCAAGGCGAGGGCGCCGGCGTGCGGCGCCGGATACGCCGCGGCGCGCGCCAGAAAGCCCGCCGCGAGACCCACTAGAACCTGCAGGAGAAGCTTCTGCCGCGTCGTCAGGCCGAGGTTCTGTTGCCGTCGCACCTTGAGCCAGTCGTCGGCAAGCCCGATCGCGGCAAAGCCGAGAGTCACCAGCAGCACGGTCCAGATGTAAGGGTTCTCCAGATCCGCCCACAGCAACGTCGCCGTGATGAAGCTGCCGATGATGAGGAGCCCGCCCATCGTCGGCGTGCCCGCCTTGATCTGGTGGTGCTCCGGCCCCTCCTTGCGAATCGCCTGCCTGATCTGCAGGGCGCGCAGACCGGAGATCAGTCTGGGACCGACCACGAGGCTGAGGAAGAAGGCGGTCGCAATCGCCAGCCCGGCCCGGAAGGTCAGGTAACGGAAGAGGTTGAAGCCAATGAACACATCGCCGAGGGGTTGGATAAGCCAGTACAACATCAGGCCGCCTCCTTCCCCGTCAGCGCCGCCACCGTACGGTCGAGACCGACTCCGCGCGAGCCTTTCACCAGCACGACATCCTTCGGGCGCAGAGTTCGGTGCAGGAGTTCGGTCGCTTCGTCCGCGCACTCAACGATATGGACCGCTCCTTCAGTGAGGCCGGCCTCGAGCGCAGCGGTGGCCAGAATCGCGGCATCGCCGCCGCCCACCGCCACCAGAACATCGCACGATCCGGCGGCTTCCTCTCCCACATCTCGATGGGCTTGAAGGGAGAGTTCGCCGAGCTCATACATCTCGCCGAGCACTGCAACTCGCCGGCCGGAGGCGCGGGCCAGGAGCTCGAGCAGCCGACGCATCGCTAACGGCGACGCATTGTAACTGTCATCCACCAGTGAGATCTCGTCGGCCAGGAAGAACACGCGTCCGCGGTGCTCGGGCGCCTGGAGCTCGGGCGCGATCTCCGCCACCTGATCGGCCGGCACACCAAAGGCCGAGGCGCCTGCGGCCGCAGCCAGCAGGTTCTCCGCCTGGTGCCGCCCCGGCATGGCCAACTCCACCGCCGCCTCACCGTCCGGAAGCACGAGCCGGAAGCGGGTCCCGAGGAGACCGCGATCCTGCAGGTCCTCAATCCGAGCCTCGCTGGTGTCGGTGCCGTAGCGCAGCACCCTCGCCCCGGTGTGGTCCGGGTAGCGGTCCTGGTTCGGATCATCGGCATTGAGGACCAGGGTCCCGTCACTGTCGAGCCATGGCAGGAGCTCCGCCTTGGCGCGGACGATTCCCGCGAGGTCGGGAAATGACTCGGTATGGACCGGCGCGATTCGCGTGTAGAGCAGTAGTTCAGGGCGCAGGATCTCACCCAGGATCGCGAGCTCCCCCGGGGTGCTCATGCCGGCCTCAGCAACAAAAAGGTCGACATCCGGGCCCTGCGAGAGGATCTCGGCGGGCAGGCCGAGGGTGTTGTTACGGTTTCCTCCCGAGGCGCCGAGACGGTGATCGGGCGCGAGTAGCGCGGCAAGGAAATCCTTGGTGGTGGTCTTGCCGACCGACCCGGTCACCGCCGCGACCTGCCAGTGGCGTTCGCGTCGCTCGCGGCGGGCAAGCTCGTGGTAGGCGGCAAGTGGATCATCAACCCGCACGAGGGCGCGGTCGGTGGGCGGCAACGCCACATCGGCATCGCGGCACACCAGTGCGGCAGCTGCAGTCTCGAGAGCGGCGCTGACAAACTCGTGACCGTCGCGCCGGGCGCCCGGCAGGGCCACAAAGAGGTCGCCGCCCTCGAGCCGTCGCGAATCGACCTCAGCGCCGAGAACGCGCACTGCTGCGTTCCCCAGGAGCTCGCCGCCAACCACCCGGGCAATCCCGCCCGCCGTCATGCGCACCGTTCCCTCCTTGCCTCGGAGCGCAGAATCTCCTGGTCGGAGAACGGAATCCTCACTTCGCCGATTGTCTGAAAGGCCTCGTGACCCTTGCCTGCCACCAGGATAAGCGACCGTTCGTCGGCCATATCGACCGCACGGGCGATGGCTTCGCAACGGTCGAGCACCATCAGCGGCTCGGCGCCGGCGGCCCGAACGCCCTCGGCGACTGCGGCTGCGATCGACTCCGGATCCTCGGTTCGAGGGTTGTCCGAAGTCACGATGGAAATGTCGGCCGACTCTCCCACGGCGAACCCCATCGGCCCGCGCTTCCCGCTGTCACGATCACCGCCGGCGCCGAAGACGACGATCAACCGCCGGTCGGTGATTTTTCTGAGAGCCTGCAAAACCGCGCGCAGGCCATCCGGGGTGTGCGCATAGTCGACAAACACCGGGAAGGGGTGTCTGGTCTCGATTCGCTCCATTCGGCCTACCAGCGGGCGCGCCCGCTCGAGGCCCCGTCTGATCGCGGATGCACTGAGCCCGGCCGCGTGGGCCGCGGCGGCCGCCGCGAGAGCGTTGCGCAGGTTGTGAACCCCCACTAGCGGCAGGTAGACCGAGATCTCCCGGTCGGGAAGGTTGAGATCGAAACGGCTGCCGTCGAGATTACTGGCGACGTTTCTGGCACACACCGCTCCGCGGTCGAGACCCCAAGAGACGTCGCCCGTGCGGGGCTCGTCGAGGAGCCGCGCTCCCCAGGGATCGTCGACCGGAAGCACCCGTCGGCCGTCGGCCGCCAGGTGCTCGGTGAAGAGGCGACGCTTGCTCTCGAAGTAGGCCTCCATGTCGTGGTGATAGTCGAGATGATCACGGCTGAGATTCGTCCACACCGCCACATCGAACTCGAGGCCCGCCACCCGGTCTTGGCTGAGGGCATGGGAGGAAACCTCCAGGGCCGCAACCACCGCTCCCGCACGTACGGCGCCCTTGAGCATCGTCGCCATTTCGGTTGCCTCGGGCGTCGTGTGCTCGCCTGCGATCTCGATGTTGCCGGGAAGGCGGGCGCCGAGGGTACCGATGAAGGCCGCCGGTTTGCGTGCCGATTGCATGAGACTACTGATCAGGTGCGCGGTCGTGCTCTTGCCGTTGGTCCCGGTGACCGCGAAGAGCTGTAGCTTTCGCTGTGGATTCCCGGCCAACACCCAGGCCGCACGGGCCATCGCCGAGCGCGGATTCTTGAACGTGATCCACGGGAGGTCGACGGTCTTTCGGGCCGGACGATTCGTTAGAATCGCCGCCGCACCGGCGGCCACCGCCTCCTTCAGATAATCGAGACCGTGTGCGTGCTCTCCAGGAAGGGCGGCAAAAACGAAGCCCGGAGAGACCTTTCGCGAGTCATGGGTGATGCTGTTAACCGTGACGCCTCCGTCGCCGATCAGCGAGCCTTCGCCGAGGCGCTGGAGAAGGGTTCTAACCTGCATATCTCACCAGCTTCCTGCTGCGGCCGGCGATGCACCACACCCAGCGGTGTTTTCTCGCCTCGGGGTGCTCGACGTACTGTCAAGTACGACTCCGCGCCCCTCAACTCCAAAACACAGCTGGGCACGGCACCTCGCCGCCCTCGCGACAAAACCCGGTGAGATATGCAGGTTGGCCTTCACGCGTCGTCCTCCGCCACCGAGCCCTCACGCCGGGCGAGCTGAGACGTAGGAATCGACACGGGTTCGGTCGGGGAGAGGTCGAGGAGGCAAACCGAAGCTTCGGCAATATCGGCAAAGACCGGCGCCGCGACCGTCGATGCCCAGAAGTCCTTCACGGACGGATCCACGATCGCCACCACCACGACCAACCGTGGATCGGGCATCGGCAGGAAGCCGGCGAACCACGCCACATGGTGCTCATCGTCGAACGTCCCCGCGACCGCGCGCTGGGCGGTACCGGTCTTGCCCGCCGCCCGAAAGCCGGACACCTGCGCGAGCTCGCCTGTTCCCTCGCGAACCACTCCCTCGAGCATGTCGCGCAGCCGCCGCGCGAGGTCCTCGTCCAGTACCCGGGTCCGCTGCAGATCGACGGCCCGATGGTCGGTTCCGCCTTCGGAACTG
>PVMS01039339.1_pt1 | contig 12864 bp, 12 predicted proteins | sample 1853461 | NCBI WGS metagenome assembly PVMS01 (sample SAMN08582032, study PRJNA380276) | Marine sediment metagenome, whole genome shotgun sequencing project. | isolation source: ocean sediment barecode stripped | collected 2017 | reverse complement strand
GGATTATCCAGTGCTAAATGCTGACGGTGCAAGCAATCATCCATAACCACCAGTAAACCAGCTTTTTCGGCAAGCTCAGCGGCCGCATTGTTTATAACTCCATCCTGTAACCACAGTGTCTTAGCTCCAATTTCTATTGCTGCTTTAGCAATTGGTAATACATGTTCAGGCTTTCTAAAAACGTTCACAATCTCCACCGGAACGGGAATATCCTTCAGTGCAGAATAACACTTTTCACCAAGTATTTCAGCATGCCCAGGATTAACTGGAATTATATTGTAGCCAGCATTCTTCATGTATTTTGAAACGTTATTGCTGGGCCGTCCTGGTTTGGGCGAAAGTCCAACAACGGCGATAGTTTTATACGAAAATATGGTTTTTATACTTTCAGGTTCATTCATGATCGTTTTCAAGATTTGAAGATGTTACCGACAATGTACCAAAGCATGTTAGGATTTTCTTTAAGTCTACGGGTGGCATAATCAAACCAGGCCTCACCAAACGGAACATATACGCGCACTTTATGATTGCTGGCCAAGAGACGCTGAAGTCGGTCACCCATTGGCACGCCGTGCAAAATCTGGAATTCATAAAGTTCCTTGGGAATATTTTCTGAGAGCAGCCAGGCTTCCAAGCGGTCAATTATAATAATATCGTGGGTGGCAATTCCTACATAACTCCCGCTGCGTACCAGTGCTTTTACGTCTTCAATAAAATGCAACCGGATTTCTTCCTTGTCTTTAAAAGCAATCTCAGGCGCTTCATTATAAATACCTTTACAAATACGACAATTAAATCCATTCTTTCCTAAAGATTGAATATCGCCAGCAGTTCGTTTTAAATATGATTGCAATACAGTTCCCGTTCCCGAGTAATTATTATAACATTCGCGGTAGACGGCAATGGTAGTATCAGTATAGGGCGAATTTTCCATGTCAATCCGCATAAAATTATTTGTATCCTGTGCCACGGACAGAATGCTTTGCAGGTTCTCGCTGGCTAATGCCCGATCTATTTCCATTCCGAGATGCGTTGGTTTAAGTGAAACGTTGGAATTTAGTCCAGCTTCGTTTATTTGCCTGAATAGATCCTGATAGGCATCGCGAATTATGTATGATTCCTCAGGAGTGCGAACGTACTCACCCAGGATATCCATGGTAGCAACGAATCCCTGTTTATTTAATTCGGACACAACCTTAAGTGCAGTTTCAACTGACTCACCGGCAACGTACGGTGCTGCGAATGGTCGCACGGCCCATTTTGGAAAATAGGATAAAGTTGCAACCAAAAGGGAATTTATCCATGACATGATATGCCAAATTTAGAATTATTAATTCATGGGCTTCAACATCTTTAAGACTATTTTTATCAAGTTTATCTTGACTGCTGAAAATTGAATAATCTAAATTAATGCACGCTTTTATTATGGCTGATAATGTATAGAGATTACGGGACCATTCTGCTGTTCATTCTAATAGGATTTATCCTTATAGCCTTTGCCCTTTTCTTACAACGCCTTATCGCGCCATCCCGTAAAACAATAGATAAATTATCAACTTACGAATGCGGCGAGGAACCGGAAGGTTCGGCCTGGATGCAGTTTAATATACGCTTCTATGTTATTGCTCTGATATTCCTCATATTTGAAGTTGAGGTGATATTTTTATTTCCCTGGGCTGTTGTGTTTGATCAATTGGGATTATTTGCATTTGTTGAGATGTCAATATTTTTAATAATCCTGATTATCGGCTTGGCCTATGTCTGGAAAAAAGCCGATCTTGACTGGGTTAAATACAATGTAAAATATGGGCGCGGCCGATATCAAAAAATTAGTTCTGAGAATGTTGAGATAAAATCGTAATGGGTGTACTCGAACATAGATTTAAAGATAATATTATTGTTGCCAAGTTAGACAAGTTACTGAGCTGGTCGCGTTCTACCTCACCCTGGTATTTTCAATTTGGGTTGGCCTGCTGCGCCATTGAAATGATGTCCACCGCGGCCAGTCGTCATGATCTGGAAAGAATTGGAATGATGCCGCGTTCATCACCACGCCAGGCCGATGTCATGATCGTAGCAGGGACGGTGACGATGAAAATGGCATTACGTGTAAAAAAATTATATGAGCAGATGGCCGATCCCAAATATGTAATTGCAATGGGAAGTTGCGCCACCAGTGGCGGACCATATTGGCAATATGGTTATCATGTCTTGAAAGGTGTGGATCTGGTCATCCCTGTCGATGTATACGTGCCTGGTTGTCCACCACGGCCGGAATCATTAATCGATGGATTATTAAAACTTCAACAAAAGATCCTAACAGAACGTCCGCTGACGCGTAAATCATGAATATTTACAATAAAGTAGTCAGTTTATTGCAGGATCATTTCCCCGGCGCCATCATTGAGCAGGAGGAAGATTCTGATAAATTCATTTCCTTAAATTCTGAAAATTGGAATGCAATCGCTACGTTTTTAAAAGATGATCCTGATTTAATCTTTGACTCACTGCAATGCATCACCGGCATTGATCTTGGTGAAGAGGAAGGCTTCGCAGTTTGCTATAATTTGCACTCCATGACGCATAACCACACAGTTGAAATTCGAATTCCAGCACCGCATAAAAAACCAATAATCCCATCGATTGAACAAATCTGGCGCATTGGTGATTGGTTCGAACGCGAAGTGTTCGATATGTATGGAATCAGATTTAAAGGGCATCGTGATCTTAGCCGTATTCTGCTGCCGGATGATTGGGAAGGGTGGCCCTTACGTAAAGATTACAAGATGCCTGAAACCTATCATGGAATCATCATACCTAAGGTAAAGGACGAATGGGAGTAGTACGCAGCGAAGAGATGGTCCTGAATATTGGACCACAACATCCCAGCACGCATGGCGTCTTGCGGTTAAAGGTGAAAACCGATGGTGAGATAGTATCGGAAATAAAACCTGTCATCGGATATCTGCACCGCTGTTTTGAAAAACATTGTGAAAATCTTTCTTATGAGCAGGTAATTCCATTTGTTGATCGGTGTGATTATATCGCCGCGATGAATAATGATTTTGGCTATGTGGTGGCGATGGAAGAGCTAATGGATATCCAGGTGCCGGATCGCGTGGAATACATTCGCGTTATTATGGCAGAATTCAATCGAATCGCCAGCCATTTGTTAGCGCTTGGCACCTTTGGACTGGATGTCGGAGCGTTCACGCCGTTTCTTTATATGTTCCGTGATCGCGAACGGATTCTGGATATATTTGAGATTACCTGTGGGGCGCGCTTATTATATAATTATATGTGGGTCGGTGGTGTTTCGCATGATCTGCCAGTCGGTTTTGTTGAATCGGCCTATGAATTTTTAGATTATTTTGAACCCAAGATTAAAGAATATCATGAATTGTTAACCTTCAATAAAATTTTTATTGAGCGTACCGCTGATGTGGGCGTCTTACCGCCGGAAGTTGCCATCAGTTATGGTGTTACTGGACCAAATCTGCGTGGTTCAGGGGTGAATTGGGATATTCGTAAAAATGAACCATACTCAATTTATGATCGTTTTGAATTTGATATTCCGGTTGGAAACGGTCAAATGGGATCGGTGGGTGACTGCTGGGATCGGTATTGGGTCAGATCATTGGAAATGATTGAAAGCATTAAAATTATCCGACAGGCATTAAAACAAATGCCCAGTGATGGAAACGTGCACGAAGCATTACCAAAAAAGATCAGGCCGCCGAAAGGATCAATTTATAAACGTACGGAAACACCACGCGGTGATCTCGGCTTTTATATTGTCAGCAATGGCAGCAATATTCCTTATCGATTAAAAATGCGTTCACCGGCTTTTACCGCGTTAAGTGTTCTTGGTGAAATTGCCGAAGGCTGGATGCTTTCTGATATTTTGGTCATTCTTGGGAGTCTGGATATTGTGCTGGGAGAAATTGACCGGTGACAATTGATTATTTAATTGAATGGTTTCAATCCTGGCTAACCGCTGGCAACAATACATTTGGTCTATTAGTCATTTCTGTCACCATAATGGCCTTGCCAATATTTCTAATTTTGGCATTGAATGCGCTGATAGCTGTTTATGCCGAACGTAAAATTTCAGCCTTTATGCAGGATCGCATCGGACCCATGGGCCAGGGGCCAGGATTACACGCTGGGAAATGGGGTTTACTTCAAACTATTGCTGACGCATTAAAATTATTATCGAAGGAAGATATTATTCCGAAAGCGGCTGATAGAAAACTATTCGTTTTAGCGCCATACGTAATGTTTATTGGTGCATTTATAGCAATGGCAGCAGTCCCATTTAACCAGAATTTGCTGGCAGCCGATATGAACATCGGAATTTTTTACATATTGGCGGTCAGCTCATTAAGCGTAATTGGTATTCTACTGGCAGGCTGGTCCTCAGATAATAAATGGTCTTTATACGGTGCAATGCGCTCCGCCGCTCAAATTATCAGTTATGAAATTCCGGCGGCCCTATCTATCGTTACGGTAATTTTACTGACAGGTACCCTGAGTATGCAGGGTATAATACAAAATCAGGGTGGATGGATCTGGGGTTTTCTGCCGAACTGGTCTATCTTCAACAATCCATTTTCATTTTTAGCATTCTTCATTTTTTTCATCAGCGCGGTTGCTGAAGTAAACCGTACACCCTTTGATATCCCGGAAGCTGAATCTGAATTAGTTGGCGGCTTTCACACAGAATACTCGGGATTGCGTTGGGCATTTTTCTTTTTAAGCGAATATGCCAATATGCTGGTGGTGTGTTCTGTGGCAGTAATTCTTTTCCTGGGCGGCTGGCAAAGCCCCGTACCCGGTACAATGCAAACGGTTTGGTGGGGATTATTCTGGTTTTTAAGCAAACTGACTTTATTAATTTTAATAATGATCTGGTTTCGCTGGACATTTCCGCGACTGCGCGTTGACCAGTTGATGAATGTCTGCTGGAAAGTATTATTACCAATCGCGATGCTTAATATTTTTGGCGTTGGTTTATGGAAATTATTTGTGAGTTGATTTGATGCAAAGATATTTCATAAATATTTGGCAATCTGTATCAACCTTACTCATTGGATTGAGTATCACTTTCCGCCATATGCTAAAAATCCGTAAGGGTAATGTCACGTTACAATATCCAGAGGAAAAATGGCCCCGTCCGGAACGAAAAATTGGTTTTGATCCAAGCGTTTATAATCTAATTCGTTCACGTTTAGAGGTAGACATCGAGGATTGCATTGGCTGTCTTAAATGTGTCCGGGCCTGTCCTGTTGATTGTATTGATATTGAAACGGTAAAAGTTCCAAAAGGTACCGATATTGGAACAACTTCAAATGATACCACAAAACGCTTGCTGGTGAAACGCTTCAATATTGATATGAGTGAATGCCTATACTGCAATCTTTGTGTATATCCCTGTCCCGAGGATTGCATTTATATGACCGGCGGTCCCAATTCAGAAAAACACCAGATCGACTATGAATTTTCACAATATGATCGCAGCGATTTGATATTCCATTTTGCCTCGCTGACCGAAGAAGAACTCAATAAATATACGCTGCCACCGCCGAATGCAGAGGGGGTACAAGAATTATGATACACATAGTCTTCTGGTTCGTTGTTGTATTGACAATTGCCTCAGCTATCTTGGTGGTCCGATCAAGAAATTTGATCTATGCAGCCCTTTCATTGCTGGTGACCTTTGCCGGCGTGACCGCCCTGTATATATTTTTATGGGCAGATTTTCTGGCAGGTGTTCAAGTCGTTATATATATAGGTGGAATTATTGTATTACTGCTATTTGGTATAATGCTGACCCACAGGATTACCTCGGTGCATATTTCGCAGACGAGCATTCAACGCGGAATTGGAATGGTTGTCGTATTAATAATTCTTGGATTTTTATTCTGGATGATTGTCAGCACACCGTGGCTGGAGCAAGCCGCCGTAGAGCCAACGGAAACAGTCCGCGATATTGGTATTTTATTAATGACCGATTATCTGTTGCCGTTTGAGGTTGCATCCGTGCTGTTATTGGCAGCACTAATTGGAGCGGCAATGCTCTCAAGGAAGACCGAATAATGAATGTCCTTGAAAATTATTTAATCATTTCGGCAATCCTGTTTACGCTGGGGATATATGGAGTAATGACGCGCCGCAATGGGATTGCGATCCTGATGGGCGTTGAACTGATCTTAAATTCAGCAAATTTGAATTTAGTTGCTTTTGCACGCTTTGGCGGCTGGAACATCAGCGGCCACATTTTTGCATTGTTCGTGATTGTCCTGGCCGCCGCGGAAGCCGCTGTGGCACTGGCAATAATTATTAATCTTTATAATCATCTTAAATCTGTTAATGTCGACGAAGCCCAGCAAATGAAACGATGAATATCTTTCTCCAATATACTTTGTTGATTTATTTCCTGCCGCTGGCGGCATTTGTAATACAAATTTTCGTGGGTAAACGACTTCCCCGGCAAGGTGATTGGGTATCCGTCGGAGCTGTTCTATTGACACTAGTTACCTCAATCGCTTTATTGGCTGGGATGTTCCTGGACTTCAATCCTGATTTTAAAAGAGAATTTTCATTTACATGGATGGATCTGGGTGCGTTTAAAATTTCACTCGGATTCCTGATCGATAATATCACGATTGTAATGCTGTTTGTTGTGGCGCTGATATCCAGTATGAGCCATATTTTCTCGCTAAAATATATGGCAGGTGATCCCAGGTACTCGCGCTATTTTGCTTATCTGGCGCTTTTTACCTTCAGCATGAATGGGATTGTGCTGAGCAATAATTTGGTACTATTATATATGAGTTGGGAATTAGTTGGCCTCAGTTCATACTTATTAATTGGATTTTGGTTTGAAAAAGATTCTGCCGCCAATGCCGGTAAAAAAGCCTTCCTGACCAATCGTGTTGGGGATCTTGGTTTCTTCATTGGGATAATGCTCTTGTTTACTGCCATTGGATCGTTTACCTACAGCGATATTTTCTCAGGCGTGGCAAATGGCAGCATCAGCGGTACAATACTAACCTTTGCCGGATTGGGATTATTCATGGGTGCCGTTGGCAAATCTGCTCAGGTTCCCTTGCATATTTGGCTACCTGATGCGATGGAAGGACCCACGCCCGTCTCGGCTCTTATCCATGCTGCTACGATGGTTGCTGCGGGTGTTTTCATGCTGGTGAGAATTTTCCCATTGCTGACGGCTGATGCATTGCTGATCATTGCGTATACAGGCGGGTTTACCGCACTATTTGCAGCTGTGATAGCAGTTACTAGAACTGATATTAAGCAGGTTTTAGCATATTCTACCTTAAGCCAGCTGGGGTATATGGTTCTGGCGGTTGGAACTGGAAATTACACGATCGCATTCTTTCACCTCTTCATTCACGCCATGTTCAAAGCCAACTTGTTTTACTGTGCAGGAAGTGTGATTCATGCCATGCACCATGCCCTTGATAAAATAAATGATCACGCTACTGATGCCCAGGATATGCGCAATATGGGCGGAATAAAATCCAAAATGCCGGTTACATACTGGGCGATGCTGATAAGTACACTGGCCATTTCAGGTGTACCACTTTTCTCAGGATTTCTCTCAAAAGATGCAATTCTGGCAGGTACTCTGGCATTGGTTCAACGCTCACCGCAGCATTTTCTACTGGCCGTATTTGGATTCGGGGCTGCCCTGCTCACGGCTTTTTATATGTTTCGTTTGATCTTTATGACTTTTCATAATGCGCCGCAGCGATCTGATATAAATGAAAATATCCACGAATCGCCAAAAGAAATGTTAATTCCACTGGTAATTCTAGGAACTTTGAGCTTCTATATTTTTTACACATTACCGAATTTGAATCCCCTTTCCGGTCAGGGCTGGTTCATGATTTTAATCCATGCTAAAGATTCAGTAATTCCGGGACATATAAATTTATCAGCGCATGAAATTGAAGAGGGACTGCACCACAGTCATTTCCCAGCAATGATCATTTCTCTGATAGTGGCTGGCACGGGCATCGTCCTGGCGTGGTTAATGTATCTAAAAGGAATATTATCTCCCACTAATTGGGCCCGGCGCTTTGGAGTATTGTATAGACTTTCCCTGAATAAATTTTATATTGATGAGCTTTATGAACGATTTATATACAATCCAGTTTTGAGGCTTGCCGATTGGGTCGCGTATCTGGATTTGGATTTATATGATAAATATTTTATTGATGGATTTGGAAGATTTACAACCTGGCTTTCGAAAATTGCAGGAAAATCCGATTATGACGGAATTGATCAGGGTATTGTTGATGGCATTGGTCGTTTTGCCCGGCGCTCTGGATTAATCTTGAGAGAGATACAGACGGGGCGCATCCAAAACTATATTTTGTTTGCAGCGGTAGGGGTAATCATAATCATAATTCTTCAGGTATTTTAACATGTGCCTGAATAATAAGATAAAATTTAAAGGTCAAGCATGGTAACAAATATTCTTAGCTGGCTCATCTGGCTTCCTATTGTTGGGATGGTGGTAATTGCATTTATCCCGCGGGATCGAAAAGATATAATAAAAATAGTTGCTGCTGTTGCAACTGGTTTACAACTGTGGCTGGCGGTTACACTATGGCTGCAGTTTGATCCAGATGCTGCTGGTTTTCAGTTTATGGAGCGTGTTCAATGGATACCATCGTTTAACATTACTTACGCTCTGGGTATAGATGGATTAAGTCTCCCGATGGTGTTTCTGACGCCGCTACTGTCTTTTCTTGCTATCTTTGTCAGCTGGAATATAGAACGCGCTACAAAAGGGTATTTTGCCTTATTCCTGTTGCTGGATGCCGGTATGCTCGGTGTATTTGTAGCGCTTGATTTTTTCCTTTTTTATGTATTCTGGGAAATAATGTTACTACCCATGTATTTCCTGATTGGCATGTGGGGCGGTCCTCAGCGCGTTTATGCGGCAATTAAATTTTTCCTCTTTACTCTTTTTGGATCCGTATTAATGCTCATCGCGATCCTGGCACTTTACTTCACCTGCGGACAAACATTCGACATGGTTACATTAATGGAAACCGCGCCCGTTGCCCTGGATGGTGTTTTATGGTGGGGAATGAGTGCAATTAAAGTAATCTGGGTTTTACTATTTATCGGATTCGCGATAAAAGTTCCAGTTTTTCCATTCCACACCTGGTTGCCCTTAGCACACGTTGAAGCACCTACTGCAATATCTGTGATATTAGCAGGAATTTTACTGAAAATGGGTCTATATGGATTACTGCGTGTTAATTATGGAATGCTGCCTGAAGCTGTATGGTGGTTTGTTGGGACTCTAGCGGTACTGGGACTTATCAACGTTATTTGGGGAGCGCTGTGTGCGCTTGCTCAAACGGATTTAAAAAAGCTGGTTGCCTACTCAAGTATTAATCATATGGGCTATGCGCTCCTTGGTATGGCTGCTGTTGTGGCAGCGGGAGCGGTAAATGGGAATAATTTAGCAGCAGCTCAAGCAGGATTAAGCGGCGCTGTGTTTCAGATGTTTAATCATGGCACAATCTCGGCAATGCTGTTTATTTTAGTTGGTGTGATCTACGAACGAGCACATCACCGCGATATTGATGGTTTTGGTGGATTAGCCAAACAGATGCCAATATTCGCTGGTGTCACTGCCGTGGCATTTTTTGCCGGTTTAGGGCTTCCAGGCTTATCGGGCTTCATAAGCGAGTTCATGTGTTTCGTGGGCGCCTTTCCAGTATTTCGGGCGATTGTAATTATTAGCACTCTAGGAATTTTAATCAATGCCGCGTATTTCCTGCGCGCTTATCAGCGCATCTTTTTTGGGGAATTAAATGAAAAGTATTCGGATTTAACCGATATCAATGGCCGCGAACTGTTCACAATTATACCATTGGCGATTATCACAATTTTCCTGGGAATCATACCAGGACCATTTCTTAATATGATAAAAACAACCATGAATGAGATCATTGAGAATGTCGTTACTTTGGGAGGGACTGTTGGTCTTTTTTAATGACCTATGGCTGAGCAGGTAATGGATAATATTCAAAGCTTAAATTATTTCTGGCCAGAGTTGATCATTGTTGTCACTGCATTGGTAGCAATTATCATTGATTTTTTCTATGACAATAAGCAATCCTACCGGGTCGGCTATTGGGTACTTACCGGATTGGTATTTGCGTTTATTGCGATGCCGTTCTGCGGGACGGATATTGTTACGACCCTTTTTACAGATATGGTGGCTTACGATCCGTTTGCTGTGTTCTTTAAAGTATTAATTTTGATTTCGACAATACTGGTCATTCTGATCAGCATTCATAATAGGGAATTTGAAAATTACCGGCTGGGCGAGTATTTTGTATTGATGGCCATTATGGTATTCGGAATGTTCCTGATGGTTGCATCCATTGATTTGATCATGGTTTATCTATCAATTGAAACGGTTTCGATTGCTTCGTTCATATTGGCAGGCTATCTCAAGCGCCAAGATCGTTCCAACGAATCGTCGCTCAAGTATATAATTTATGGCGCATTTTCATCAGGATTGATGCTGTATGGTTTGAGCATACTATTTGGTCTCACTGGTACAACAAAGATATTGGAAATTCGGGAAGCATTAGCTGCCCTGAACGGAGAGGCCAATTTTGCGATTATCATTTCTTCAATATTAATCCTGGCAGGATTTGGATATAAGCTCTCGATCGTACCATTCCATTTCTGGACTCCTGATGTGTATGAAGGTTCACCAACTACAATTACGGCTTATTTATCGGTTGCCCCAAAAGCAGCTGGTTTCGCTCTGATTATTCGTTTTTTCCATGCCACATTTACTGATGGCGGAGCACTGACATCAGCCAACTGGTTAAGTCAAACCGATCTACCCTGGCCTCAGATTATTGCGATACTGGCGGTTGTTACAATGACAATAGGCAATTTAGTTGCTATTCAACAGGATAATGTAAAACGAATGCTGGCATATTCCAGCATTGCCCATGCTGGCTATATGTTAATGGTACTGCCGATGCTTTCTGGCGAAGGGATTTTTGCAATTATGCTCTACCTGTTAATGTATATGCTGATGAATCTAGGTGCTTTCTTTGTTGTGATTGTGGTTAAGAATAAAACTAATGGTGAAACTTTTGATGACTTCAAGGGCTTAGGTTGGGAAATGCCAATTATTGGATTTGTGATGGCGTTATTCATGGTCTCATTGACCGGCCTACCGCCCACTGCAGGATTTATTGGAAAATTTTATCTTTTTGCAGCAGTGATTAGTGCCGGCTCCAGTTTTTATTGGCTGGCAATTGTGGGTGTCCTAAATAGTGTAGTCTCACTTTATTATTATATGCGGATTGTGAAAGTAATGTACTTTGAAGGTTCTTCGTATAAAAATTTAGTGCACGCTAATCCATTGGTATTAATTGTGCTACTATGCCTGGCGTTACCAACGTTGATTTTAGGAATTTATTGGGCACCCATTGTTGATTGGGTCAGGAATTCGTTAATGTTTTTCACCCAAAGCATGTAAACTCAATCGCTGAAATTCAGACCGAAATATGACACATATTAAAATCCGGAAAGGTCATAATATTAAAATAGCCGGCGCTCCTGACGGCGATCTTCAAATTGCTCCGAGTACTTCGCTTGTAGCATTAAATCCTTTTGAATTCAACTATGTAAAACCAAAATTGCTGGTAAATGAAGGTGATCAGGTATTGTTGGGATCACCTTTATTTTTTGATAAGCGAAATCCTGAAATTAAATGGGGATCCCCAGGAGCAGGAGTAGTAAAATTAATAAAATATGGTGAACGCCGATCAATTAGAAGAATTGAAATTGAACTGAATAAGACTGAAGAATCAATTCCGCTACCTAATATCCCAGATTCAAATTCAACTGTTTTTACCGAAGAAAAAATTAAAGAAATATTATATGCGATTAATTTCTGGCCGCATTTTCGTCAAAGACCTTTTAATAAAGTAGTGAATCCTGTCGATACACCAGTAAATATCTTTGTCTCTGGGATCAACACTGTACCGCTGGGCGTCGATTATGATACAGCCTATTCAAATTCACTCGATTTCTTAAACGGTGGTTTAAAAGTATTATCCAAGCTCACGGCTGGAAAGGTTCATTTTACAACTAGAAGAAATTCTCAATTAAGCATTACGACTGACAATCAAATAATCGCTCACACTATAACAGATTTGCACCCCGCAGGAAACGTAGGAATTCAAATTCATCATATTGATCCATTGAAGCCGGGTGTTACGATCTGGACAATAAATATTCAATCTGTTATCATGCTGGGTAAATTGTTTGTAAAGGGCGTGTTGGATCCTGCGCTTGTAATAGCGGTTGGCGGTCCAGCAACAAAACAGCCGGTTTTATACAAATCTAGAATGGGCATGCATATCAGATCGCTTTTATCCGAGCAATTGGACAAAGGTAAATATCGGATTATTGATGGTGATATTCTTACCGGCAGGTCATCTGGGAACTATGGCTTTCTTGGTTTCTACAATTCAACTGTTTCAGTAATTCCGATTGATGAGACCAAACCATTTTTAGGGTGGTTACAACCTGGATCATCTAGCAAAACCTATAGCCTCACAAACACTTTTATTGGCAGGAAAAAAACTTTTCCATTTACAACCAAACAGAATGGCAGTTTGCGCAACATTGTTCCAATTAATGCCTGGGAATCCATGCTGCCAATGAATATTCTTCCAAATCCGCTTTATCGAAGCATATTAGCTAATGATCCAGAAGAGATGGAAAAATTAGGATTGATAGAATGCGACGAAGAGGATTTTGCATTATGTTCTTTTACAT
>PVMS01057052.1_pt1 | contig 12867 bp, 9 predicted proteins | sample 1853461 | NCBI WGS metagenome assembly PVMS01 (sample SAMN08582032, study PRJNA380276) | Marine sediment metagenome, whole genome shotgun sequencing project. | isolation source: ocean sediment barecode stripped | collected 2017 | reverse complement strand
GTATGGTTGCAGAGGGCGTTAAAACCGCCAAGTCAGTTTACAATCTGTCGAACAAGCTTGGTGTTGATATGCCCATTGCCCACGAGGTCTACCACATTCTATACGAAGATATTGCACCGATTGAAGCCGTACGCAGACTTATGACCCGTGATCTTAAAAATGAGTTGGATGACCAGGAGATGCTGCGGAATACGTGAGGTCCCGTCTTCGCCAAGGCTACGCCGGGCAAGCAGTGATCCCGCAGCATCTCCTGGTCATCCAACTCATTTTTAAGATCACGGGTCATACGTCTGCGTACGGCTTCAATCGGTGCAATATCTTCGTATAGAATGTCGTAGACCTCGTGGGCAATGGGCATATCAACACCAAGCTTGTTCGACAGATTGTAAACTGACTTGGCGGTTTTAACGCCCTCTGCAACCATACGCATTTCTGACAGGATCGCGGTTAATTTCATGCCTTGTCCTATCTTTTTACCCACGGTGTGGTTCCGGCTAAGACTTCCGGTGCAGGTCAGCACCAGATCCCCGACACCGGCGAGTCCCGCAAAAGTATGCGGGTTGGCGCCAAGCTTGGTGCCCAGTCGACGAATCTCTGCAAGGCCTCTGGTGATCAAGGCAGCCCTGGTATTTAATCCAAGCCCCAGGCCGTCAATGATGCCGGCGGCGATGGCAATTACATTCTTGACAGCACCGCCCAGCTCAACTCCGACAACGTCATCGCTGGTATAGACTCTGAAATAGGGCGTGGCAAAAACATGCTGGACATATCTGGCGACCCGCTCATCTTTTGATGCCACCGTGACGACGGTGGGAAATTCCTTGGCGACTTCCCGGGCAAAACTCGGACCGGAAAGAGCTGCAAAAGAGCTTTCCGAAATTACAGGAAGGACCTCTTTAAGCACAGCTGACATGGTCAGATGGGTCTTGTTCTCAATACCTTTAGAGGCCGACACCACGATCGTCTCCTCAGAAAGATGAGTTGACATTTTCTGCACTGTTTCCCGCATAACATGTGAGGGGACGACAATCAGTACAAGCTCTTTCCCGGAAACCACTCGGGCCATATCATTGTAAGGCCGTAAATTGCTTGAAAGGGGAAAGTCCGGGAGAAAAATCTTGTTTTCGGCAAATGTCTCAATCTGTTCTTTTACTTCCTTTTCAAACACCCACAAATCTATTTTAAAACCTTTTAAGCCCAAAAGATTCGCCAGAGCGGTACCCCAGCTGCCTGCTCCCACAACCCCGATTTTGATATCATTTATATTGATTCCATTTTTCATTCGAACATTTTCCTATCATCACCCTATAGTTGCATAAAATTATGTGTTCGATCTAGGCCGTTACAACGAAAACCATTGCCAGTATTGTCTGATACTGGATACTGGTTCCTGGATACGACTCGACTGAGCTCGCCGAAGTCTGGATGTTTTTGGACTTCGCTATTAGAGCATTCCTGAATATCCCCGCTAAAGACGGGATTTCCGCTGCGCTCCAACAAGCATCTCTCCGAGGCGTAGGCTCTCTACGAGCCGGAGGCCAGCATCGATCTCGTAAAAGCGACTGTATCGCCTATCCTAATAATTAGCTATACAGATTAATGCAACGTTAGGGATTAAATGATGTCATTTTCTTTTTCTGCAAGCCTGGCAACACCGGCAACTTTTTCGCCGGGCGTCATCCCGATTAGCTTTACACCCTGGGTATTGCGGCTGATCACCGAAATATCGCTGACAGCCATGCGTATAAGCTTACCGCTGTCCGCCATCAGCATCAGGTCGTCATCATTATCAACAAGGAGACTGCCGACGACCTGTCCGTTGCGCTCAGTGGTCTTAATCGTAATAACACCTTTACCACCGCGTTTCCGGAGAGGGTATTCATCAATAGAAGTTCTCTTCCCGTATCCATTTTCCGTAGCAGTAAATAGAGTCTGGCCATGGCTTAACACTTCCATGCTCACTATTCGGTCTTGCACAGCAAGTCTTAAACCCCGCACTCCTCTGGCAATGCGGCCGGTTGGGCGCACATCAGACTCGTGAAACCGTATTGATTGGCCCATGGCGGAGCCTAAAAAGACATTCCAGGTACCGTCGGTTATTCTGGCCGCAATCAACTCATCCCCGGGGAGAAGGCTTAAAGCAATAATACCTCCTGCTCTGGGCCTGCTAAACGCCATAAGATCCGTCTTTTTGACCAGTCCGCTGCGGGTGGCCATAATAATGTAAGAACCGGGCTCAAATGACTCCACTGCCAGCACAGTGGTAAGGTTTTCATCCTTATCAAAGTTTAAAAGGTTAACGACGGCTTTACCACGGCTCTGACGGCCGGCCCGCGGGATTTCATACACTTTGCACCAGTAAACCTTGCCCAAATTCGTGAAAAACAGAAAGGTATGATGGGTGGAAGCCACAAAAAGATGGCTGACAAAATCTTCTTCCTTCACACCCATGGCGGTCTTACCCTTGCCGCCGCGGTGTTGGCTCTGGTAAAGGGTAATCGGATTGCGTTTAATATAACCGGTATGGGAAATGGTAACGACCATGTCCTCTTCGGCAATCATATCCTCCATGGTAATTTCTTTAGTGCTTTCTGCAATCTCTGTGCGACGCCGGTCTCCGAATTCCTCCTGCAGTTGGGAAAGTTCGTCTTTGATAATATTATTAACCAGTTGCTCACTTGCAAGAATCTCTTTATACTGGTTTATATCCTTGATAACACGCTTATATTCTTCTAATATCTTTTCCTGTTCAAGGCCGGTCAGACGCTGCAAACGCATGTCCAGGACGGCCTGCGCCTGGATCACGGTCAGAGCGTAAGTTGTGGTCAGCCGTGTTTTGGCTTCGTCCGGCGATTTTGATTTGCGAATCACGGCAACAACACCATCAAGATTTTCAAGGGCGATTTTCAACCCTTCCAGAAGATGGGCGCGTGCTTCGGCTTTTCTCAGGTCATAGCGGGTCCGCCGGATGATGATCTCCTTGCGGTGCAGAATGAAATACTCAAGAATCTCCTTTAAGTTCAAAAGCCGGGGCTGGTTGTTTACAACTGCAAGAAAGATAATACCGAAGCTATTTTCCATCTGGGTATGTTTATAAAGCTGGTTGATGATTACTCCGGCAATCTGTTCTTTTTTTAGACCCAGCGCTATGCGCATCCCTTCTCTGTCGGATTCGTCTCTTACATATCTTACGCCCTCGATTATTTTGTTTCTAATGAGGCTTGCTATCTTTTCGATAAGCTTGGCCTTATTGACCTGATAGGGAAGCTGGGTAATGACAATCGTCTCCTGCGCGGTTTTTTTATCTTTTTCAATAACGGCCCTGGCCCGTATCCGGATTATTCCGCGGCCGCTTTTGTATGCCTGGTAAATCCCTTGGGTCCCGTAAATGATACCGGCGGTCGGAAAGTCAGGCCCCGGGATGTAGCGCAGGAGATCCTGCCATGTAAGCTCGGGGTTTTCTATGACGGCTTTGGTGGCTGCAATCACTTCTGAGATGTTGTGCGGCGGGATGTTGGTTGCCATACCAACGGCTATGCCCGAAGAACCGTTTACCAAAAGGTTGGGTACTTTAGCCGGGAGCACCGTAGGCTCTGTTAAGGATTCATCATAGTTGGCTGCAAAACTGACGGTCTCCTTGTCCAAATCCTCCAGCATCTGATGAGCAAGAGGCATCATTCTGATCTCGGTATAACGCATGGCGGCCGGCGGATCACCGTCTACGGAGCCGAAATTACCCTGGCCGTCCACAAGGGGATATCTTAATGAGAAGTCCTGAGCCATGCGCACAATGGTATCATAAACTGCGGTGTCACCGTGGGGATGGTACTTTCCGATAACATCACCGACAATGCGGGCAGATTTTTTATACGGCTTGTTCCAGTCGTTTTTTAGTTCGCGCATTGCAAACAACACACGCCGATGGACCGGTTTAAGGCCGTCTCGCACTTCCGGCAGGGCCCTGCCGATGATCACACTCATGGCATAGTCGAGATACGATTTTTTCATCTCACTTTCGATGCTGATCTCAGGTATCTTTTCGGCAGGTTTCATATTAACACCTATACAATCGCACAGCGATTTTACTTGCAATCTTTAGCGGTTTCAACCAGTTCCCGATAACTTGCGTAATAGATTTCCGTTAAAGTCAAAAAAGCGGTTATCACCAGGGGACCGTAAATAATTCCTATAATCCCAAACATTTTCAATCCCCCAATTATGGAAAAAAAAACAAGCAGCGTATGCATTTTAACCTGCTGTCCCACCAGTCTGGGCTTCAACAGGTTATCTACGCCAACGGTAAGAATGATATAATAAACGACAAAAAATATACCCACCGCAATCCGTCCTTTTAAAATAAGAAAAGCAGCCGTTGGAATAAATACAACGCCGACCCCGATAATGGGAATAAACGCCAGCAGGCTCATGACGACACCCCACATAAAGGCCGATTTTAAGCCGAACATCCAAAAAACTATACCGCCCGCCGAACCCTGAATCAGGCCGCCGACACCGTTCCCGACGATCACTGCACCTGCCATGTCCTTAAACTTTTGAAGCAGCTTTTCGTCCTGTTCATTAGGCAGTGGAGAAAGCTCAATAATAAAAGCCATCAACCGATCTCCATCAATGAACAGATAGTAGACAATCAGAAGCATAAAAAAGAAATATACAAAAAATTTGAGCGCGTTCGAGGCAATCGAGCTGGCTTGCTGATAAAAAAAGAGGCCGACAACTTTACCTATTTCCGAAAGCGCTTGATTGAGATGGTCGGCGGTAATAGTCAAATCGAAATTTGCAAGCAAATGGTTTGCTTTATCAAGAACCGTACTGTTTTCAAAAATGCTTCGGAACTGATCGCTGATAGCGGCGCTCTTGCCCATCTGATACAGGCTGAACGCCTCTTTCGACAAGAGACCCACAAAAAAAACCGTCGGCAGGAACAGGAGAATGAATACCAGCGTACACGTTAAAAGTGAGGAGAAGCCCGAACTCATTTTCCGGTTGAATAACTTGTAAACAGGCTTGAAAAGAATAGTCACAACTGCACCCATAACTATCACAGATAGAAAGGGCCACAGCAACTTGCCGAGCATAAACGCAGAAGCAAGAAAAAGGGCCAGAAAAAACCACAGAATAATATCGCGGTAAGCTCTATCCTGCATTGTGCCTCCAAATTAAGTGAAAGGGCTAACGTTGAGATAGGTATCGTAAAGAGCTGAATGACATGACCGGCGCTTTATCTGCTGACTAATGCGCCGGCCACCAATATAAGAAGAGTTTCATAAATAAAAACCGAGACATAATCTCCAAAAATGCCATAAATGATGCCGCCGCCGATAATGGCCGGCACGGCACACACTACCAAAGTACCCAACCTTCTACTGATATCCATCTTTACAAATCTCCTGCAATTTAATTAGTTGTTTCAAAAAGTCTTGAATTTATTGTTGCTTTTAAGTTTATAGCACTCCAGCCAAAATGCTTTAACATTGCGTAAAACGTAAACATCTTGTAACAATAACAGCTAACCAAGTAAAGAAAAAACTGCTGCATATTTATTGATAATATTTTAAGAATATGCCAGATATTTAGTCTGTTTCGCAAAAAGCTGAAAGCTGTCGTTTTAAGTTTTAGGTTTTAAGTTTTAAGTGTCAGTATATATGTGATAAAAAATGTGTCTGCTCCTCATATCTTATGACATGCATCCGGTCTATCGAATCGTGCTGGCGGCAAACCGGGACGAATATTATGACCGCCCTACAGCGCCGCTGGCTTTCTGGAACGACATGCCGGATATCTTAGCCGGACGTGACCTTAAACGCAGCGGAGTATGGCTCGGCGTAACGCGAACCGGGCGCATTGCAGCCATCACCAATTACCGCGAACCTGCCCTGCGATATGAAAATGCCCCTTCCCGGGGTCATCTTGTCAGCAATTTTTTGCAAGGATTAGAATCACCGGAAAACTACCTGAATCATATCAAAACCATCGGACACCGCTACAATGGATTCAACCTCATCGTTGGTGACGGGTCGGGCTTATTCTATTATTCAAACATGGCAGACCACATTCAAAAGTTGAAACCCGGTCTTTTCGGCCTGTGTAATCACCTGCTTGACACTCCCTGGCCAAAGGTTGAAAAAGGAAAGGATGCTTTTAACGCCTTGCTCGACGGCAAACAAACAATTGATATTGAAGATATTTTTAGCATACTCAATGACCGGTCTTTTCCCTCCGATGACATGTTGCCGGACACCGGGGTCGGCCTTAGTTGGGAACGCGTGCTTTCTCCATTATTTATCTTGAGCCCGGATTACGGAACGCGTTCGTCATCCGTTGTTTTTGTAGAAAAGACCGGAAAGCTTACTTTTGCCGAGCGGACATTTGATCCTTTGCAGGCAGAATCCTCTGAAGGAACAACCCGTACTTTCAACATATTAATCTCACCCTAATTGAGCGTAAACAAAACCGAGAACCATAATAACGTTTTATTTCCAAGGAACATTTTAAAGGAAAAAATTGTTTACAAAACATATCTGATCTTATATTCTGATCTTATATACGGTATGCGGTACAGAATAATAATTGAAGCTCCCTGCAGCCATAATATAATGAGACAGGGAATGCATTCGCTACGGCAGTTCGAAGAGGTTTTTTTATGGGAAAAAACAGTTTGCTCAAATCGACGTCCAAAAAGAAAAAAGATGAGGAGATGACGGCCAAAACCAAAAAGGCTGTATCAAAAACCAAGAAAGCGGCGCCAAAAGCTAAGGCTGCTGCGAAAGCCAAGGCCGCTCCTAAAGCTAAGGCTGCTGCGAAAGCCAAGGCCGCTCCTCAAGCAAAAAAGAAACCCGCAGTTCGTGCTAAAAAAGCTGCTGCCCCGGAAAAGAAGAGGGTTTCCATAAAAGATCTGTTGCATAAAAAATTTGATGCATGGAAACCTGCAAAGGCTTTCACCGTCAGCCCGGATAAAAACTATTTGAAAAATTTTGTTGCGCCGCCGTTCTTCTCCGATCTAACAGAGCAAGAAAGCGGACGTATAAAGGAAATTTTGTTTAAAAAATTCGATATAGAAGCGATTAAGGCCGATGATGCAAAACCCGCCGCTGAAAAAGCCGCTGCTGAAAAGGCTGCCGCTGAAAAAGCCGCTGCTGAAAAGGCTGCCGCTGAAAAGGCCGCTGCTGAAAAGGCTGCCGAGCCGGAAGTATCCATAGCTTGTGGTCCCCCGACTGATGTTGACACAACAGTTGACGATCCCATGGAAAAGGCGATGAAATATGCTGCTGCTGTTTTTGTTCTTCTGGTTGCACTTATCATTGCTACCAGCGCAATGAACAGTAACAAATATTACATTAAACCATCGGATGGCACAGTTGAAATCTGGCAGGGCAGTTTCTCACCCATGGGTGAAGAACTGCTGATAATGCTTCCTGGAGTGCAACCCCCTGAAACCATAAAAGATGTTTATTCCAAAGCAGATGTATATCCGCTTATTTCAAACTATTATGTTGAAGAGGCCGATATGTTGCTCCAAGTTCCGGGCATGCCTGATTTTGAAGACATCCGAGCTTATCTGAACGCGGCGATGTCATATGCAACCTCAGCTGAAGTCAACCAAATTGCACAAGTTCGTTTAAACAATCTTGATCTGGTGATCCTCATGTACAAAGCTGATGTTGCTGCCAGCAAAGGAACCGTTGCCGACCTTGAGGATGCAAAGGGCTATCTGGCCGAAGCCGCCAGGCTCGACGTCGATGTTCTTAAGCTTGATTTAGTCGCACAAAAAGTGGCTGCAATCGATGATACTTTGGCAAAACTGAAAGCAGAGGCAGCCAAAGCCCCCGCGCCGGCAGAATAAGTTTCTGTAAATAAATTGTACAAAAGCGGGTTACAGTTAAAATGTAGCCCGCTTTTTTTTGAAGCGCTTTTTCCTTGACTCATCCCCGCTAATTTCTTATGTTTATATCTTGCGCTGTTTATCCTTTAATAACATTTACTTAGCAGCCGATTGAGTTAAAACTCAATATGTCAGTTGTTTGTTGTCCATTGCCAGTTGTAAATTTAACTTGATTTATCCGGCGTTATGATGACGCTTTGGCCGAAGATTTCTGAATCAAGGATTTAATTCCTCTTTTGCTACGGACAACACACAACGAACAACGGACATCGAGCGTTTCGCTCAATTGGGATTACATATTGCTTATTGCAGAGATATAGATGGCAGCTGTTATTTTACAATTATTTGCAAATACTTAAAACCTAAAACTTAAAACGTTCGTAATTAAATATGACTACCAGACGAGTCCTCATCCTAGCGCCCATACTTCTAATCCTGGTTTTGCTGCAATCCTACTTCTGGGTTCCCACCTACGAGCAACAGACACGCGGAAATCCTGAGCGACTCCAAGAGTATATTACGGGGTCCATCGGTGACGCCAGTATTTTGAACCCCATTTTATCAGCGGACTCGGCCAGCAGCTCTATCAACGACATGGTCTTTGAAGGGCTTATTGATCGTGATGAGCAATTGCGCTTCAGGGGACGTCTGGCTACTTCCTGGGAAGTCTATGAAGAGGCTTATTTTTACGTTAACGAATCCGCCCGTATCCCCGGACTCAAAATAGCAGGACCCAAAGAATTGGTGGCTTTTCTTAAGGACGCAAAGAAAAATGAAAGCCTAACGCCAGTGGCTTTGAAAGAATCTTTAGACCATATCAGCAGCATTTCTTTCATTCCTCCCCACAAATTCGTTGTGATTAGGCAAAAAGAAGATCCTACTGCCAAAGATAAGAAAATAAATGTGAATGTCAGCGTGACTGCACCCGCCAGGATCAAGCTGGTTGTAGACCGTGTCGATCAGGATCTTTTTCAAAACCTTACACGCCTTCTGGGAAGGGACTACTTTGCATCATTTCACGGTGAAAATTTTCTAAGTGCCGATCATTTGCTTGCAAAAGAAAAGCGGACTGCATATGTCCGTGAGCTTTTGCCGGCCATTGAGCATAATCCGATTCTGCAGTTTCACCTAAGACCCGGGGTCAAATTTCATGACGGACATCTGTTTGATGCCTATGATGTCAAGTTTACCTTTGAATCGATTATGAATCCCAAGAATCTTTCACCGCGCATAGCCGATTACGAGCCGGTCAAGGCTGTAGAAGTAGTTGATCCGCTGACTGTCAGAATCGTTTACAAGCGACTCTACTCTCCTGCCATCGGGACCTGGAGCATGGGAATCCTTCCCGAGCATCTGCTCAACTCCCGGGCTCTCAAAAAAGAAGCCCTCGGTCTTGGTAAAGACCCCCAGACTTTTTCCATGCGTCAGAGTGCTTTTAACCGGCAGCCGGTCGGATGCGGACCCTTTAAGTTCCGCATCTGGAAATCAGATCAATACATCACCATGGATCGCTTTGACGACTACTGGGAGGAGCCGCCAAATTATAAGCAGTATATCTTTCGAGTCATACCGGATTCGTTGACCCAGGAAATGGAGTTTTATGCTGGTACCATCGACACCTACGGTGTTCAACCGCACCAGGTAAACCGCCTGGAAAAAGATCTCAGGTTTCAACATTTTACAGGTCTATCTTTTGGCTACACTTACATTGGTTATAATATGCGGCGAAAACCCTTTGATGATCCCCGTGTAAGAAAGGCTTTGGGGATGGCCATAAATACTGACAAAATCATCCGATACGTGCTGTACGATCAGGGAGAGAGAATCACCGGCCCTTTCGTCAAACAAACCGATTTTTATAACCACAATATTGAACCAATCCCTTATGACCCTAAAGGGGCATTAAAGCTATTAAAAGAGTCTGGTTGGGAACGCAACAAAGATGGATGGTTGGAGAAAGACGGTCAAAAATTACAATTTACACTCATTACCAACCACGGTAATGACTTGCGCAAGGCCATACTGGCCATCGCTCAGGATGCCTGGAAACAGATCGGCATTGATGTCCGCACCGATCTTTTAGAATGGTCCGTATTTATTCAGGAACGGGTGAATAAGTTAGATTTCGATGCCCTGATACTCGGCTGGGCAATGGGAATCGAACCGGACCTGTATCAGATATGGCATTCGAGCCAGACGAATCCATATCAGCTGAATTTTGTAGGCTTCAAAAACCTGGAAGCCGACGATCTCATCATCAAAATCCGGCAAGAATACGACCACGATCGCCAGGTCGAATACTGCCGCAAACTTCATAAAATCATCGCTCGTGAGCAGCCTTACACGTTTTTGTATGTGGGCAAATGGACGGCGATTTTGGACAGGCGCATCGTCTTAAAAACAGTCGATACAACCGGCGATGTACGTTATGAGAAAATCAAACCGACCAAGACCGGAAACTACAGCTTCCACTTTAATAAATGGATAAAACTTCCGACAGTACCCCAAATGCTGGATGAAGGATAGACAATGATATCATTTATCGGTCGCAGTATTGTTCAGAAAACCATCACTCTCTTTTTTGTCTCCATCGTATCCTTTTTGATCATTCACCTTGCACCAGGCGAGCCCAGCCAGGTCGATCCCCTCAATCCCAAGTTCACTCCCGAGATGGTTGAACGGTTTCAAAAAGAATTTCACCTGGACAAGCCCCTGCACGTCCAATACATCTACTTTTACCAAGACTTTTTCACCGGCAAAACCGTCTCCTGGAAGGACAATCAGTCGGTTTTGAAAAAAATCTGGGAAAGGTTCCTGAACAGTCTGCCCCTATTTTTTGTGGGAACGATTATCACCTGGACTCTCTCTTTTCCTATCGGAATCCGATCAGCCATTTTCAGAGGTGGATTTTATGACCGTAGCGCCACATTTTTATCCTATCTTTTAATTTCCATTCCCGGCTTCTTTTTTGCATATATCTTGATTATTATCGTTGTAACCGGCTTGCATGTGCCGGTTATCGGCATGAAAACTTTTGGAATCGGGGCTATGTCCGCACCTTTTCTATTTATGGACAGGATCTGGCACCTGCTGCTTCCCTCTGTTCTGGGTGCCACCGCCGGCATTGCGGTTCTCTCCAGGTACGTTCGCAGCCAGATGCTTGAAGTTCAAAGCCAGGACTATGTTCGTACAGCCAAGGCCAAGGGTCTCTCGCCGGAGCAGGTCCACTACAAGCATGCCCTGCGTAACGCCCTTTTACCCTTTGTCACCATGTTCGGCCTGATTTTACCGGGATTGATCGGAGGCTCCGTTATTATAGAATCCATCTTCTCCTGGCCCGGCATGGGACGCATGGCCTATGAGGCTATTCTGGCCAGAGATTACCCCGTTATTCTTACGGTCAACTTTGTTTCAGCCGTCCTGGTACTGGCCGGCACTTTTATTTCGGACCTTCTTTATCTTGTTGTAGACCCGAGGATACGCCTGTGATGAGTACGGCAGCAGAAGAACTTAACCATAGTTTTCAATTCGACCAGCCCCTGGCCCCGCAACGGACCAGATGGGAGGAATTCTGGCTTTTGTTCAGGCAAAACCGCTTGGCCATTGTGGGGCTGTTTATTTTTATCCTTTTTTTCTTGAGTGCCCTCGTCGGCCTTATTGTGACTTCGGGTACAGACCCGCTATTCGATCCCGCCCTGATACGCCTTCAGGAAAAGTTGCGTCCGCCCTTGGCTGAACCGCACCTTGATTCTTTGCAGCCTGAAGAAGTCCCCACGCTGGGCATCTATCTAATGGGAACCGATGATCTGGGACGTGATGTTTTTGCCAGAATGCTCCAGGGTGCCTGGGTTTCCCTGACCGTCGGATTTGTGGCCGTCGGAATATCCGTGCTCATCGGCATCTTCATGGGAGGCATCGCAGGCTACTTTGGACAACATAACATCCGGGTTGAACATTTGCTTTTGACGGGTCTTTTTGTCGCGGGCATCGTTTTTATCGTTGCTGATTTCATCCTTTTTGGTGCAATGCTTTTGCTGCTTGCTTTTGCACACATCTTTTATCATCGTCTTGCAAAAAAAAGGACCATGTATGGACGTCGGCCAAAATGGGCAAGTCTTATGCTTATCAATACGATTTCCGTTGACACCCTAATCATGCGAATCGTGGATATCATGCTGTGCTTTCCCAGTTTCTTTTTGATCCTAACGGTGGTTGCCCTGCTCCCTGCGAGTATCTACAACATTATGATTGTTATCGGACTGACAAGCTGGATGGGCACCACGCGGTTTGTGCGCGCGGAGTTTCTCTCGTTGAGAGAACAGGATTTCGTAGCTGCTGTACGAGCTCTCGGCGTCAGCAACTTCAGAATTATTTTTCGTCATATTATGCCCAATGCCATCGCGCCGGTGCTGGTCTCTGCCACCATCGGGATTGCTTCGGCCATTTTGACGGAAGCCGGTTTGAGCTTCTTGGGTTTTGGGGTGCCGCCGCCCCACGCCACCTGGGGCAATATCCTTTCAAACGGCAAAAATTTCATTTTTGATGCACCCTGGCTGACCTTCATACCGGGCATCGCCATTTTGGTTGTTGTCCTCTCTTTCAACCTCTTCGGGGAAGGACTCAGGGATGTACTAAATCCAAAGCTCAGAGAAAGAGGATAGAAAAGAGCGCTACGCTTGATGAGCACTTCGTTTGATGAGCACTCCGTTTGAGGAGCGGCCTGGCGGCCTTGAGGGGTATTAATAAAAAGACTCCCCTTAAGCGAAGCGATCCTGAAGCGTAGCGCTCTTCAAGCATAGCGCTCTTTTCTATCCTCTTTATTTGTGCCTTTGTGTCTTAGTGGCTGAACTGTTATGTTATTGGTTACTACCTCTCTCTGAGCTTAGGATTTAGTACATCCCTGAGTCCTTCCCCGAAGAGGTTGAAAGAGAGGACAACAACCAAAATGGCGATGCCCGGTATGAAGG
>PVMS01168853.1_pt1 | contig 12868 bp, 11 predicted proteins | sample 1853461 | NCBI WGS metagenome assembly PVMS01 (sample SAMN08582032, study PRJNA380276) | Marine sediment metagenome, whole genome shotgun sequencing project. | isolation source: ocean sediment barecode stripped | collected 2017 | reverse complement strand
CTTACTTCAAAGACGGAAAATTCATTCATGCTAATCGCACAATGAAAATAACTGCTGCAAAGAACAGGACACTCGTTAGCAGGCTGCTTGCCAACGATAAATATTGTGATCTACATGGGCAATTTACTATTGGGATTGGTGCTATACCGTGAAAAGAATTTGGGGGTAATGGCCAAGCTAATTTGGGCAAGCAGCCTGCTAACGAGTGTCCTGTTCTTTGCAGCAGTTATTTTCATTGTGCGATTAGCATGAATGAATTTTCCGTCTTTGAAGTAAGCAAAGCATTTCTCTTGGCCTTCTTTGTTGCTGGGCTTGCCTGGAGATTAGGTTATTTATCTATCAGTGGATTTTTCGCCGCAGGCATTTTAGGCGGCATCGTTTATGGAATCGCTGGGCTAGACTGGGCGTTTTTGCTGATCGCCTTTTTTCTTTCCTCATCCATATTGTCGAAAATCTTTTCCGGGAAGAAAAAAAATGTTGCAAAACAATTTAGCAAAGGGGGAAGCAGGGATTGGATGCAAGTGGCGGCCAATGGTGGAGTAGGGGCGCTGCTTATATTATTTGCTTCCTTAGGATGGATATCTGTGGAACAAGCCTGGATAGGATTTGCGGCATCTTTGGCAGCGGTGAATGCGGATACCTGGGGAACAGAATTGGGCGTATTGAGCCGCAGCAGGCCGCGCTTGGTGACGAATTGGAAAAGAGTGGATCCAGGCACATCTGGAGGAATTTCTCTGATGGGCAGTGCCTCGGCTCTGGCCGGAGGTTTGCTGATCGCCCTTTTGGCGAATCTGTTTCAAGATCAGGATCTTTCCTATTCCCTTATTATCTTAATCACGCTTGCCGGATTTGCTGGAGCGATGATCGATTCGATCTTGGGCGCAACTTTGCAGGCGATCTATTATTGCCCCAAGCATGAAAAGGAAACGGAGCAGCACCCAAAGCATTATTGCGGCACGCCAAGCACTTATTTGCGTGGATTAAAGTGGATGAGCAACGATTGGGTAAATTTCCTGAGCGCTGCTGGAGCGGCCGTGTTGGCCATGATCGCCGCCCTGACATTGGCTCTTGTGGGATAATCGTGCGGATTTGAAGGAGAACGCTATTGACTAAGTACCGAGTGCCAATGTCTGCCCCAGATATAAGCGAAGAAGAGCGAGCGGCTGTTGCCGCAGTGTTGAACACACCCGTGTTGAGCATGGGCGAACATACAAAGGCCTTCGAAGATGCGATAAGCGAATACAGCGGTGCGAAGCATGCCATTGCCGTTTCTTCTGGCACGGCTGGCCTTCACCTCTGCGTTCGGGCTGCTGGGATCGAAGATGGTGATTTGGTTCTAACCAGTCCTTTTTCATTTGTGTCCTCCAGTAACGTGTTGCTTTATGAGCGGGCTGTGCCGATATTTGTGGATGTAAGCAAGCCCAGTGGAAATATTGATGTGGATTTACTGGCAAAGGCAGCAGCTGATATTTCAAGTGGGGGCACGAGAGCCGAAGCATGGCTCCCCAGGAAAGGGACAAAGAAAGACGCTAAATTAAAGGCAATTTTGGCTGTAGACATATTTGGCCAACCTGCTGATTATGAAAAAATCAAAGCAGTGGCTGAAGAATACGATCTAAAAGTGATTGAAGATTCTTGCGAAGCCATTGGCGCGCAATACCGCGGTCGGTCATCAGGGCTTCTGGGGGATACCGGCGTTTTTGCTTTTTACCCCAATAAGCAAATGACAACGGGCGAAGGCGGCGTGATCGTCACTGATGATGATGAAGCCGCAGCATTGATGCGCTCTTTGCGCAATCAGGGGCGCGGTCCTGGAGATACCTGGCTGCAACACCAGCACCTGGGCTATAACTATCGGCTGACGGAGTTGAGCGCAGTACTGGGCCGGGCCCAACTCAAACGCCTGGACAGTTTCCTGGAAAAACGCGCTCAAGTTGCTGACTGGTATTCACAATGTTTGGAGGATGTGGCTGGCCTGACTCTTCCAGAAGTTGAAGCCAACACAAGCCGAATGAGCTGGTTCCTCTATGTTGTCCAGGTGGATGAAGGCATTGATCGCAATCTGCTTATAGCGAGTCTTGATGAAGACGGCATTCCCAGCAGGCCCTATTTTGCTCCAATTCATTTGCAACCCTTCATGCGTGAGCGTTTTGCTTATGAGGAAGGTGATTTTCCGATATCAGAGGAATTTGGGAGGCGCGGATTGGCATTACCCTTTTCCAGCATCATGACCGAAAAAGAGGTGGCGCTCGTTTGCGAAAGCCTCAAAAAAATAATGGCAAACTAAAAAAAGCCCTGCAATTGCAGGGCTTTTTTTTTTTTTATGTATTCTACGGTAGCGCTTTGAAATTGATCAGAATTAAATTCTCTTCGCAGCTTGAGCTCGTATCAAAAGATTGAGGATCGGAGATCGCTTCACCGCTTTCTGAAAGCAAGGAGATGATCATTCCTTCTGCATCCGAAGGACTGCTTGCCAATTGCACTTCGTAATACGAGCCAGTGCCGTAATGAGTGGCGGCTCCCGTGAGGCCTACTTTTTCAATAACTTCCCCTTCCAGCGCGCCGATAATTTGTACGAAGAGACCAGCGACTGGAGAATCGTCCAGTCCGAAAGCCTGTCCGGCAACTCCCAGGAAATTACATTCCAGATCAGGATGGAAGACCGAAGAATCTAAATACGCGGGGCTGCCCTCTTGAATTTCGTAATAAGTGCCGGGTGCTCGCGTGGCTGTGGGGGTTGGTGAGCCTGGAAGCGGTGTATTCGTCGGTGGAAGTGTGAAAGTTGGTTCAGGAGTCTCTGTGAGTGTAGCGGTGGCTGTTGGCTCTTCGGTGAGCTGCACAAGTTCAACTGTCGCTGTGGGCTCCACGATACTTGCTACGATTTGCACAGGAGGCAGGGGATTGAACTCGCTATATGGATATAAATAGATCATCACAAAGTAAGCAGCCGTTGCTACGGTTGCAAGCACAATGCTCAGAGTAAGTAAGTTAAGGAAAGCTGCTCCAAGACGAAAGCGCTTCTTTGGCTTTGCTTCAATAAAATCAAATTCATCCATCGTATTCCATCCTCACAGCTTGTGATTGTATATTGAAGCGCTTAGTGGGGCAGTAAGACTTCAATCTCACTTTGCTGACGTTGATCCGTTAGCCATTTTGCAATTGCCTGGCGCTGAAGCTCAAAGCGCGATTGGGGATCGAGTTCGCGATTATCGTTGCGGTCAAGGACTTCAATTAAGTGAAATCCAATCTCAGTTGCCACGATCTGGCTAAACTCACCGATCTCCAGCGCAAAAGCAGCTTCTTCCACTTCCACTTGCAATAAAAAGCCTCTGGGAAACCATCCCAGGTAGCCGAGGCCTTGCGGATCGTTATTAATGACCACTGTTTCAAAAGGCGTGCCATCGAGCAATTGGCCCAATAGGCGCTGCGCTTGAAACTCTTCAGCGAGCAGGATTTGCCGGGCTTCCACTTGCTCTGCATGTGTTGGCACCGCGTTGACGATCTCGTTGCGCATCCAGGCGGCTTCGATCTCTATGCTCAGCTCGCTTCTAAAGGAAGCATCGCTAAAGCCATAAAGACTGAGCCATTCTTCGTAGGCGCTCTGCCCGCCTGCCTGCTCAATAGCGGATTGCAAGCGCTGTTCCACAATCTCATCTGTGATTATGAAGCCAGCTTCGCGAGCCGCTTGTGCGAGTAAGCTACGGGCGATCAGATCATCTAAGACAGCCTGCTCTGCTTCATCAGTTGCCAGAAACGTGCCATTTTGAGCAAGCGCGGCATTGTATAAGGATAAAGAGAGCTCATAGCTCTCCAGGCTGAGGATTTCGCCATTTACAATAGCCACGGCTTCTGTAGGCGCTGCTGCTGGGGTGCTGATTTCCGGAGGCAATGGCGAAGCGCTGGGCGAAGCTGTGGCTTGGATGTCTTCGGCCTGAGAAGCGCAGGCGCTTAGCAGTAGGAACAAAATAATAAAGGGGATTCGAATTTGTTTGATCATGTTTTGGGCTCGGCCCTTCGGGGGGCAAGCGGGCACATTATACAGGAAGCCAGGCAAGGCCACCTTCGGTTAGAATTCAGAAAAACGGACCTTCATGAAGCCAAAAACATTGCATGGTTTATTTGCCGTAATTTTGAAAAGCGTCAGCGATTTCCAAATTCTTGGGGCTGAGCATGTGCCGCGCACTGGAAAGGCGCTGGTGGTGATAAATCATTTGGGATTGCTGGATATGCCAGTGGGTTATGTTGCAGTTGATCGTGAGGATGCCACAGGCTGGGTAGCCGATAAACATCTGAAGAACCCTGTTTTTGCTTATTTGGTTAACTCAGCGGAAGGAATCTGGCTTGATCGCGAAAACCCAGATCTAAGCTCGATGAAAGGTGCGCTTGATGCCCTGAAAGCCGGGAAGCTCTTTGCCGTGGCCCCTGAAGGCACACGCAGCTCTTCGGGCGGGATGATCGAGGGCAAAGAAGGCGTGGCTTATCTGGCGATTCAAAGCCAGGCGCCGATCATTCCGGCTGGGATAACGGGCACTGAAAACGTGGCAGATCATTTGAAAAAATTGCAAAAAGCTCCTCTAACAATTCAATTTGGAGAAGCTTTTACTCTGCCGAAGATGGATCGTAAGCGCAGACAAGCACAAATGGAAGAGGGCGTTGAGGAAATCATGTGCCGCATTGCGGCACTGCTCCCTGAAAATTATCACGGGATTTATGTGGGCAATCCACGGATTCAAGAGCTAAAGCATCTGGGCGCTTGACATCAATCTTTCCATGTGCATAATAGTTGCACTTGTGTAGTGTGTGTGAAATTTTTTTGCATAAGCCAATAATTGAATAGAAAGGCGATGAAAGAGGCAGGTAGTTTGTGGAAAACCGCCAGGGAGCCTGGGCCCCAGACTGAAAGCCCGGGTCGGTGGAAAACAGACGAAATTCCCTCTTGAGCCTTCCGAGGGAATGACAATCAGCGATGATCGTTTAGTAGATCGGAACGTAGGCTCCACGTTACAGGAAGCGCCAAAAACTCAAATAAACTGCTTGAGCTATTGGACCGAGCGGATTCGCAATGAAAATTTGCGCATCAATCTGGGTGGTACCGCGGGAATGCTCCCGTCCCTATTTCATAGTGGACGGGATTTTTGTTGTAGGAGTGTAAGATGCTGGATCAATTAAAGAAATATCAGAGCGAGGGACTGGCTGAGCTGGAGGCATTGCAAACTGAAGATGAATTGCAAAGCTGGCGAAGCAAACATATGGGGCGCAATTCGGCCTTGATGCAGGCCTTTAAGGAATTTGGCAAATTGAGCCCGAAAGAACGCCCCCAAGCGGGCAAGCTAGCCAATGAGGTAAAGCAAGCTCTGGAAAGCGCCTTTGAGGCGAAGCAAGCTTTGATCAAGCAGGCTGGTATTGCGCAATTTTTGGATGAAGCCAAGCTGGATGTGACTCTGCCGGGCAGAAGGCAGGCGCTGGGGCGTTTGCATCCTGTTACGCAGACCATGCGCGAAATCCGGCGTATCTTTGCGGATATGGGCTTTCAAGTCTATCGCTCACGCAATGTGGAAACCGATGAATTCAATTTCCAATTGCTGAATTTTCCTCCCAATCATCCGGCACGAGAAATGCAGGATAGCTTCTATTTGAAAGGTGGCGCAAAAGACAACCCAACTCTATTGCGCACGCACACTTCACCGGGGCAGATCCATGCCATGCGCGAATTTTCGGAAGCAGAGCCCGATAATCCACCGCCAGTACGCATTATTCTGCCGGGCATGTGTTATCGCTTCGAGCAGATCACAGCGCGCTCTGAAATTCAATTCACGCAGGTGGAAGGCTTGGCGGTAGGCAAAAACATCACTTTTGGCGATCTAAAAGGCACGCTCAGTGATTTTGCGCGGCGCTTCTTTAACCCGGATGTGCGCACGCGCTTCAGGGCTTCGCATTTCCCATTTACCGAGCCGAGCGCAGAAATGGACGTGGAATGCTTTGTGTGCGGCGGTGATGGCTGCGCGGTATGCAAGCGCTCAGGTTGGCTTGAGATATTGGGCAGCGGCATGGTGCATCCCAATGTGCTGCGTAATGGCGGCTATGATCCCAAACTCTATTCAGGCTTTGCCTTTGGCATGGGGCCGGAACGCTTAACCATGCTGCGTTACCGTATTGAAGATATTCGCTATTTCTGGCGCAATGATCTGCGCTTCCTTGAGCAATTCTAGGAAAGGCTGAACAATGAAAGTACCAATTTCATGGGTGAAAGATTTTGTTGATCTGGACGGCCTGTCGCTGGAAGAATTGGCGCATACGATCACGATGGCAGGATTGGAAGTGGAGGAAATCCATTATGTAGGCTTGCCAGTGCCGCCTGCCGAAGATTTGCATCAAAACAAGATCAGCGGCCTGGCCTGGGATAAAGAAAAGATCGTGGTGGGCGAGATTCGCGAAGTGATGCCTCACCCCGACGCCGATCGCCTAGTGCTTTGCCGCCTCTATGACGGAAAAGAAGAACATTCGGTGTTAACAGGCGCGCCAAATGTTTTCGAATATAAGGGCAAAGGCGAATTGAAGCCTACGCTCAAAGTGGCCTTTGCGAAAGAAGGTGCGCACCTATATGACGGCCATCAGCCCGGCCAGCATTTGATGACTTTGAAGCGCACCAAGATTCGCGGCGTGGAATCCTATTCGATGCTTTGCTCTGAAAAAGAATTGGGTATATCTGAGGAACATGAGGGCATCATGTTCCTGGCTGAAGATGCCATAGCCGGAACGCCGCTGGCAGATTACATGGGCGATGCAGTCTTCGATATTGCCATCATGCCAAATATTGCTCGCGATGCCAATATTTATGGCGTTGCGCGCGAAATTGCAGCCCTCACTGGTAAGAAATTAGCCAAAATGCCGATTGAAGTGGTGGCTGAGGGCGAGCCTGTGAAGGGCAAAGTAAAGATTGATATTCAGGAGCCGGAGCTAAATCCGCGCTTTGTGCTGGGACTTATTCAGAATATAGAGATCAAGCCCAGCCCGGAATGGGTGCAGCGCAGGCTGCATCTGGCAGGCATGCGCCCGATCAACAATATTGTGGACGCCACCAACTACGCGATGCTGGAATTGGGCGAGCCATTGCACGCCTTTGATTACGATGTGCTCGTTGAGCGCGCCAAGGGCAAGACCCCCACCATTCTTACGCGCCGAGCGAAAAAGGGCGAAAGCCTGACCACGCTGGATGGCGAAAAACGCAAGCTGGACGATTTCACCGTCTTGGTGTGTGATGAGGCTGGCTCGCTTTCCATTGCGGGCGTGATGGGCGGCACAGAATCCGAAGTGAGTGACAAGACCAAAAATGTATTACTGGAAGGCGCGGCCTGGAACTTCATTAATATCAGGCGCACCTTGAATGCACAGCGCATGTCTTCGGAAGCAGCCTATCGCTTCTCGCGCGGCGTGCATCCTGCTATGGCCTCTCGCGGCGTCAGTCGCGGCCTGGAGTTGATGCGCCAATGGTCGGGCGGCGTGGTGGATGAAGGCCTAATTGATGAATACCCGCTGCCTCCTAAAGATGTCCTGGTTGAGATCAGCACCGACGATGTTGCACGTTGGCTGGGCATTGAATTGAGCGCCAAGGAAATCGCGACAATATTGAAGAGCCTCGAATTTGAAGTGGAGATTAAGGGCCAAAACTTGAGCGTGAAAACGCCTGATCATCGTCTGGATATTGGCGAGGGCGTGATCGGGCAGGCCGATCTGATGGAAGAGATCGCGCGCATTTATGGCTACGAGAATATTCCCGAAACGCGTCTGGCAGATGCTTTACCCCGGCAACGTGGCAATGAAGAACTAGAAAAGGAAGAGCGCATTCGCGATGTGCTGGTAAAGCTCGGTATGCAGGAAGTGATCACCTACCGAATGACTTCTGAAGATGAGGAAGCCAAACGTTTGCCTGCTGGAACGAGTTCAGATGGCAAGGCTTACATGGAATTGCTTAATCCGAGTTCGCAGGATCGTGCAGTGATGCGCAAAAGCCTACTGGCGAGCATGCTGGAGATCGTGGAACGCAATGTGAAATTGCGCGATCAAATCTCACTTTTTGAGATCGGGCCTGTTTTCCAACAATCCGAAGAAGGAACTTTGCCTGATGAGATCAGCCGCTTAGTGCTGGCCATGCGCGGACCACGCGTGTTGCCACAATGGAATAATGAGGGCAAAGAACTCCTGGATTTCGCAGATATGAAGGGTGTGATCGAAGATGCATTGGCCGGATTGCAGATCGAAAAGCTAAGCTATGCGCCTGTTGATCACCCAGCTTTTCATCCTGGAAAATCTGCCAGAGTGATGCTGGGCGAAAGGCAATTGGGCATCTTTGGAGAATTGCATCCATTGGTGCAAGGACAATATGATCTGGGCGATGCGCCCACATTGGCAGCTAGCTTCCGTATGGAAGCTTTGCTGGATGCGATTCCAGAGCGTTTTGATTCGCAGGCTGTTCCCACGTACCCGCCAGTGATCGAGGATCTGGCCTTTGTGGTGGCAGAAGGGCTGCCAGCTGGAGAAATGGAAGCCATGATCTTCCAGACGGGCGGCAAGCTGCTGGTGGATGTGCGCCTCTTTGATATTTACCGTGGCGAGCAAATCGGGGCGGGCAATAAAAGCTTGGCTTACACGCTGACCTATCAGCATAGTGAAAGAACGCTGACCGATGAAGAAGTAGCCAAAGTGCGCAATAAGATCGTGAAGAGACTGGAACGCGAATTATCGGCACAACTGCGCAGCGAATAGCAAAAACAAAAAAGCAGGCAGGCACTATAATTTGTCGTACTGGCCGAAAAAAATTCTCCGGCCAGTACACATGATTAACGGAGCGCGATGTTCATATTAGGATTGCTTGCAGTTTTTCAGATCACTTTGCTGCCCGGTTTGCTCATACTCCCATTGTTTAAATCGCACATGACGCTTGTGCAAAAATTGGCTTATGCCTTTGCCTTGAGCTTGCTGGCTAATTACGTTGTGGTTCTCCTGCTAACCAGCTTTGGCCTCTATCGACGTTCAATTTCAATGGGGATTCTGGCACTCGAATTAGGCTTATTATTTTGGCTCTATCGAGGCAAAGTGAATTTCTCTTTCAGCGCAAGGCTGCAGCAAAGTAGCAGATCGCTGATCCAAGCGCTGCGCAAGTTCAAACAGAATTGGGCGGATTATTGGAGCCTATTTTCCCGCGTAGCAGAAGGCAATCCGAAGGATGGCGAAGGTTTTCGTTCACTCTTGATTGGGGCCGTTGCTTTTATCTCTCTGCCGCTTGCATTGAGCAGCATTGGCTGGGCGTTCTACTTGCTCGTGGACAATATTGGCACGGTCTTCAATGCCTGGGATGCTTGGGCCTCCTGGGACCCCTGGGCATTGGATTGGTATTACAACCAATTTGCAAGGAATACCTGGGAATATCCCCAGCTCATTCCCATCAATTGGTCGATCACCTACCGTTTCATCGGCTCAGAAGCTGTCAAGTTTTTTGCCAAAAGCATCATGCCTTTATTCACGCTGCTCATGCTGCTGCTGACTTTTGATCTTGGCCGTAAACGCAAGGCCTATGGCTATTTCCTGGGTGTGAGCATCAGCTTCTATGCGATCTACGAATTTACAGGCAAATATATCGGTGAGGGTTATGTGGATCTGCCCGTGGCAGGCCTCTCCTTTCTGGCGATCTATACTCTGCTTATTGCCCAGGATGCAAAAGATTGGAAGGCCAAGCGAGAATGGCTGATCCTGGGCTCCCTTGTGAGTGCTGCCGCGGCGGTCACAAAGCAGCCCGGCCTGGCGATTTTAGCCGCATACCCGGTACTGGCTTATTTTATTGTGCTTCAGGAACTTGCAGAGCTGAAGCAAGGGGAGAAAATTCGGCATCTTGCCTGGACCACAGCCCTAGCTTTTCTGATCGTGCTTCCCTGGTATGTGTATACAGTAATCCAGATTCGGGCGGGCTCATACAGCTCGAACATTCAATTTGTCACCCAGGATATTTACGCGGGCGCCAGCCTTTGGGAACGCTTGCAAACATCCTGGGAAGCCCTGGGCGTATACGCTTATCTTTATATTTTCCTGTTGCTGGCCTTGCCCTTCCTGGATAAGGCCTTCAGATGGATCACAATAGCGATAATTATTCCTTATTCACTTTTATGGGGCATGTTCCTCAGCTATGAATACCGCAACTTGGCGATCGCATTTCCATTAATGGGCATGGTGGTTGGCGTGGGCATTCAAGAAGTGCTGGCCAAAATTAATTTGCGCCGGATTCGTAAAGCGATATTGCCGGCAATTCTGATCGTGGGCTTGCTCTGGGGGGCCAGCCTCTTCACTGGCGGCACTCTCACAAAATTACAGAATGATCGCCAGCGGAATATTTTTGAGCCTGAGATCAACAATAAGCTCTACACTTATTTTGCCAACCATGATGGCCCCGGAGTGGTGCTATCCCCTTATCCCGTGGGCTGGCTTCCAGGTCTCAATAAATTCTGGATTCACACGCGCTTTGCGGATTATGAGCAATACAAGAACATACTTGAAGAAAGGGATCAAATTGAATATCTCTTGATCTTTGAGCGTGCGGATGAAGCTATTAACAATGAGGTGCGGGAAAAAATAGAAAGCGGGGAATATGAGCGCATATTCGTTGAAGACGAATACATGTTTGTGGATCTCACGCCAGACAAATAAAGAATGTGAGCAATAAAAATAGCGCTGACAAAACATATGTCGTGATGCCCTCTTTCAATGAAGGTGTAGTTGTCGCTGAAACAGTGCTGGCGCTGAAGGATCATGGCTTTCAAATTGTGATAATAGATGATGGCTCAGCAGCGGAAAAGGCAGCCATTCTGCAAAGCATTCCCGATGTTCATCTTTTGCGACATTCGATAAATATGGGTCAGGGAGCAGCATTACAAACTGGGGTTAGCTATGCAATTGCCCAGGGGGCTGAAATGATCGTTCATCATGATGCTGATGGGCAGCATAATCCTGACGATATTGAAGGATTAATGGCGCCTGTGCTGGCTGGGGAAGCGGATATCGTGCTGGGATCGCGCTTCCTGCGTAAGGAAGATTGGCAGGCAGTGCCCAATGGCCGGAAAATACTTTTGCGTGCTGGCGTAGTGATCAATGGCTTACTTACGGGTATGTGGTTGAGTGATGCCCATAATGGGGCCAGAGCTATGAACCGCAAAGCAGCTGAAGCGATCGTGTTGAAAGAAAATGGCTTTGCCCATGCTACAGAAATATTGCAGGAAATCAAAAGAACAGGATTGAGATATGTGGAACGCCCAACGCGAATCCGCTATACTGAATATTCTCTTTATAAAGGGCAAAAAGCGAGTAATGCGATCAATATCTTTATCGATCTGCTGACGCGAAGGTTTTTCGGATGAGTCCAATTCAAATACTATTGCTGATCTTTTTTGCAGCCATCACGCTGCTCTATTTCCGCCGATTGCGCAGACGGCTAATAGACCGCATTCTTTTTCTTGTCATTGCAATAAGCGCACTCTTGATGGTTGCGCGACCCGATTGGGCAAACGCACTTGCACAATCTGTGGGTGTTGGGCGCGGCGCAGATCTTCTGACCTATTTGGGATTGAGCGGTCTGGGGCTTGTATGCTTGCAGCTCTATACTCGGCAGCGAAAACAAAAAGAGAAGATCACAGATTTAGTGAGGCGTATGGCGATCCTGGAGGCTAAGAAGCCCAAAAAATAAAAGCTGGTCCAGCCAGCTCTTATTGATCAATCGTCGTCGGGATGATTATCCAGAATACTTTCGATACTTTCCAAAACATCATCATCCAGTTTTTGTAGTGCATCCGCAGCAGCCAAATTTTCTTCCAGCTGATCCATTTTTGTGGCTCCCGTGATCACGCTGCTGACTTCCTTGCGGCGCAAAATCCAGGCAATTGCCAATTGAGCCATAGTTATTCCCAGATCACTGGCTAATGTGGAAAGCAGGCGCACCTTGGCGATCTTATCATTAGTGATGCCATCGCGAATGTAGCCCATATCTTTAAGCGCTGCACGGCTGCCCTCGGGGATGCCGTCATTGTATTTGCCAGTGAGGATGCCGGATGCCAGTGGACTCCAAATTGTGAGGCCGATGCCAGTCTGTGTGCTAATGTGCGCTAGCTCTTTTTCCACCCGGCGGCGATGGAACATGTGGTATTGAGGCTGCTCCATCGCTGGGGGAATCAAGTGATGCTGGCGAGCGATTCCGTGGGCTTCAGCAATTTGTGAAGCGGTCCATTCCGAAGTGCCCCAGTAAAGAATCTTGCCCTGCTGAATGAATGTGTTCATTGAGTAGACGATTTCTTCAATAGGGCTATCAGGATCAAAGCGGTGGCAAAAATAGAGATCCAGATAATCAGTTTCCATGCGCCGAAGCGAAGTATTGAGTGATTCAGTGAGATGTTTGCGCGAAAGGCCGCGCCCATTGGGGCCCGGCATAGTGGGCCAGAAGACTTTGCTGGAAAGTACCAGAGCTTCGCGAGGCAGATCTTTGATCGCCTTACCCATCACCTCTTCAGCCTTGCCATTGGCATAAATATCAGCATTGTCAAAGAAATTGACACCCATTTCATATGCACGATGAAGCAGCTTGAATGATTCCTTATCGTCAATTTGATCACCAAATGTGACCCATGAGCCAAAGGATATTTCGCTAACTTTTAGGCCGGAACGGCCAAGACGGCGATAGTGCATAAGTTTCCCTTTCTATTCAAATATTCAATTAGGTCCTAATTTAGGACAGGGAATTATTCTACCTGTTTCCCAAAAAGAATTTAATGGCTAAAAAAAGAGGCTTCCTTTTCTTACGAAGTGGCAAATTCAATGGGCGAAATCTCTAATG
>PVMS01100268.1_pt1 | contig 12869 bp, 10 predicted proteins | sample 1853461 | NCBI WGS metagenome assembly PVMS01 (sample SAMN08582032, study PRJNA380276) | Marine sediment metagenome, whole genome shotgun sequencing project. | isolation source: ocean sediment barecode stripped | collected 2017 | reverse complement strand
GTCCTATTAATATGCCAAAGTCTGTTATCTACTTGATCTTGCCGGTAACTTTGTCACCGCGATTGACGGTCGCTGAAAACTCGTTCCACTGTTTCGTCTGGCACTGTTTGATACCCAGTGAAATACGACGCCGCTCTTCATCTATCTCGATGACCATGACCTCGACTTCTTCGCCGACCTGTACGACTCGTGATGGGTTGACGTTCTTGTTCGTCCAGTCCATTTCCGAGACGTGCACCAGGCCTTCGACGCCTTCTTCGATCTCAACGAAGCAACCGTAGTCGGCAACGTTGGTCACTTTGCCGAAGAGACGGGTATGCGGTGGGTATCGACGTCCAAGATCGTGCCATGGATCGTCGCCCAGTTGCTTGATGCCAAGCGATACACGCTGACGTTCACGATCGAACTTGAGGATCTTGACATCGATCTCATCGCCGACGTTGACCACTTCTGATGGATGCTTGACGCGTTTCCACGCCATATCCGTGATGTGTAGCAAGCCGTCGATGCCGCCGAGATCCACGAACGCACCGTAATCGGTCAGGTTCTTGACGATGCCCTTGGCAGAACTTCCTTCCTGCAGGCTCTCAAGCAGCGCTTCGCGTTCGGCACTGTATTCCTGTTCCACGACAGCACGTCGGGACACCACGACGTTGTTGCGGTGTTGATCCAACTTGATGACCTTGAATTCGAGGCTCTTGCCCTCGAGGTAAGCCGGGTCGCGTACCGGCCGGACATCGACCAGCGAACCCGGCAGGAATGCACGAACACTGTCGATTTCAACCGTAAAACCGCCTTTGACGCGGCCATTGATAATGCCCTGAACGACTTCACCATCCTCGAACGCTTTTTCGAGTTCGATCCAGGTGCGTGCACGGATCGCTTTCTCGCGGGAAAGACGGGTCTCGCCGAATCCATCTTCAACGGCATCGAGAGCAACTTCGATCTCGTCGCCGACCGAGACGGTGGACTCACCTTTCTCATCCTGAAACTGTTCAATTGGGATAACGGCCTCGGACTTGAGACCGGCGCTGACCATGACGACATCGTCATTTACTGCGATAACGACACCGGTGATGATGGTGCCTGGCTTTATCTGTTGACTGGCAAAACTCTCTTCAAATAATTCAGCAAAACTTTCAGACATAATTAAATAAACCAAGAGAATCGGTTTTTGATTCTCAACCCAAACGTCGTACCACTTCCTTCGATAGACGGTTACCAAAAATAAGAATCGGACCACCTTGTCCGATTCGCTGAGTACTACACTGTTCCCTTTTCGAGTTCAGCCACCCATAGCAAAACAATTTGGGTGACCTCTTCGATCGATTGCCCACTCGAGTCCAGTAATCTGGCATCGTCGGCAGGCTTTAACGGAGCCACTGTTCGCTCCGAATCCCGCCGGTCACGATCTTCGATGTCCCGCGAAAGGGCCGGAAGGCTAACATCAATACCTTTGTCTTTCAACTGCTTATGGCGCCTTATCGCCCGCTCTTCGGCACTGGCAGTTAGATAGACTTTGAGTACCGCATCGGGGAAAACCGTGCTTCCCATATCCCTGCCGTCGGCGACCAGACCAGGCTCCTGACGGAAGCCCTTTTGCAGGTCCATGAGCGCCGCGCGCACGCCCGGAAGTGAGGCAACGAAGGAGGCGAGTCGGCCACACTCCTCGGTCCGAACGTCGGCCGTTACGTCCTCGTCATCCAGGAAAATGCGCTCATTGCCACTTTGATCGGAGTCGAATCTGACCGATAGCCCGGCAGCGAGTTCGGTCAAGGCATCTTCGCCTGCCTCCGTCATGCCGCGCTTCGCCGAGGCCAAACCGACCAGTCGGTATAAGGCCCCGCTATCGAGGAGGTGCCAGCCGAGTGCGTTGGCAACCTGGCGTGCAATCGTGCCCTTGCCGGAGCCTACCGGACCATCGATCGCGACAACGGGGGCCTTATTCATCTCTGCCTGGGATGCTCTTTGCTTATGCTGACACCGAGCGAGCGCATCACATCCGAAAAACCCGGGAAAGAGGTGTCGACGGCGTCAATGTTACGTACCCTCACCGCCGAATCCGCAATCGTTGCAGCGACTGCAAATGACATGGCGACACGGTGGTCGCCAAAACTGTCGATGATTGCTCCGCTGGGCTCACCGTAGTGAATCTCAGCGGCATCTTCGGATTCGTCGATCTTGATGCCCATCTGCCGCAGCCCGGTCGCCATCGCACTGATGCGATCGCTTTCCTTTACACGTAACTCACCGATGCCGCTAAAGCGGGTACTGCCGACGGCGTTGGCGGCGGCAACGAACAATACCGGAAACTCGTCAATCGCCAGTGATACGAGTGACGGATCGACGCTGATGCCATGCAGCACAGAAGATTTGACACGAATGTCTGCGACCGGCTCTTCACCGAAGAGTTGCGGATTCTCGATGCTGATGTCACCGCCCATTTCCCTGAGCACTTCTATCACGCCGGTTCGGGTGGGGTTGACTCCGACGTTGCTGATCAGCACTTCCGCGTCTTTCGCGATCAGTGCGGCCAGGATCATGAATGCTGCAGACGAGAGATCGGCCGGCACTTGAATGCTCGTCGCCTCGAGCCGGCCAGTCGCCTGAAGCCGAATGTGGCCAGTGTCGCCTGAGACACGTGCTCCCATGGCTCTCAACATTCTTTCGGTATGGTCACGCGTGACAGTTCGTTCGATGACGACCGTCTCCCCTTTCGCGTATAGGCCGGCGAGCAATATTGCGGATTTGACCTGCGCGCTTGCCACCGGCAGCGTGTAGTGAATCCCCTTCAGCGCCCGGCCACCATGAACAAAAAGTGGCGGATTTCCATCGTCACTGTCTAACGAAGCACCCATTTGAGACAGCGGCTCGATGATCCTGTGCATGGGTCGCGACGATAATGACGCATCGCCTGTCAGTGTGCAGTCGAAATCCTGACCGCAAAGCAGACCCGTCAGCAGCCGCATGCCAGTTCCGGAATTGCCGAGATTCAATGCCTTGTCGGGCTTGCTCAGCCCATTCAGGCCGACCCCGTCTATTCTGACGGTCGTAGCATCGTCGTCGCGACTGATGAAGACACCAAGCGCATTCAGCGAAGCAAGCGTGGCCAGACAGTCGTCTCCCGCCAGAAATCCTTCGACCACGGTTTGGCCGTCGGCAACTGCGCCCAGTAGCAGAGCACGGTGAGATATTGATTTGTCGCCGGGTACGGTGACCGTACCACCCTTCAGATCACTGGGCAGAACAAGAAAATCCAAGCGGCGACCTCTGTGCGCGTCAGTCGAGCGCCGTCGGATAGGCGCCGACCACCCGGAACAACGTACAACGCTTTTCGAGTTCTTCGAGAGCATCAGCGAGAGGGGTTTCCTGCGCGTGACCGTCGACGTCGATAAAGAACACATATTCCCAGTTCTTTCGTCTGGACGGCCGGGACTCGATAAACGTCAGGTTCACGCCGTGAGTCGCGAGCGGTTGCAGCAGCTCATGCAGAACACCTGCCCCTTCGGTATGGCTTGCAGATACGAGTATTGTTGTCTTGTCCTTGCCGCTCGGGGTCAATAGCTTGCGTCCGATAACAAGAAAACGCGTCGCATTGTCGGCTCGATCCTCAATGTTATTGACGAGGATCTTGAGGTCATAGACCTCCGCCGCCGCGTCGCCGCCGATTGCGGCCGTGCCACCTTCGTCCCTGGCACGTCTTGCTCCGGCGGCGTTGCTGCTGACACCGATCAACTCGACATGCGGCAGGTATTCACGCAGCCATCCTCGGCATTGCGCGAGCGCCTGTTCGTGCGCGCAAATGCGTTCGATCGACTCGAGTGATGCCATGCGACCAATCAGATGCTGTTCGATGCGCAGCTCGATTTCGCCACCGATTTTGAGTGGCGACGTCAGGAACATATCGAGCGTGTTATTGACCGTTCCTTCGGTGGAGTTCTCGATAGGAACCACGCCAAAATCTGCGGCGCCGTTCTCCACCTCCTGAAATACCTCATCGATGGTGCCGAACGGCAAGGCTCGCACGGAATGACCGAAATGCTTGTACACGGCAGATTGTGTGAACGTTCCCTCCGGACCGAGGAAACCGATCTTCAGCGGCTCCTGCTGAGCAAGGCAGGCCGACATGAGCTCGCGGAAAAGGCGCAGCATTTCTTCGTCACGCAGCGGGCCCTTATTGCGTTCGAGCACGGCGCGTAATACCTCGGCCTCGCGTTCGGGCCGGTAATAATCGACGGCCTCGGCGAGCTCTCCCTTGGAGATGCCGATTTGCTGTGCAAATTCCGCGCGCTCGTTGATCAGCGACTGAATCTGCCGGTCGATCTCGTCGATGCGATCGCGCACATCCGAGATATCCGCTTTCGGAGCTTTGCTCGCCTTAGCCATACCTTGTGCTCGTAAGTCCTAGCTCTCGCTCAGGATAAAGGCTTGCCGAGATTTCGCAATGCCAGAACGCCCTTGATGTCACGCAAGGCATTCAGGGTCTTCTCGGCTACCTCGCCATCCAGATCGACAATCGTATATGCCACCGCGCCGAGGGACTTGTTCAGCAGGTCCTCGATGTTGAGGCCGGCAGCGGCAAGGCCGGTCGATATCTGACCGACCATATTAGGCACGTTCGCATTGGCGATGCTAATTCGCCACGCGTCTGACCGCGGCATGATCGTCTCCGGAAAATTCACCGAGTGGCGGATATTGCCGTTTTCGAGGTAGTCCTTGACGTTTTCGGCGATCATGATCGCGCAATTCTCCTCAGCCTCGACCGTTGATGCACCCAGGTGCGGCAGCGCGGTGGCATTTGGATGAGCTACAAGTTCGGCGGTAGGAAAGTCACATACATAGGAGCGCAGGTGACCGCTGTCGAGCGCCTCGATCACAGCTTTGTTGTCCACGACGTCGCCCCGAGCAAAGTTGATCAACACACCACGCGGCCGCATCAGCGCCAGGCGCTCACGATTGACCAGTCCGCGCGTGTCGTCGATGAGCGGCACATGCACGGACACGGCGTCAGATTTCTTGAACAAGGCATCCAGCGTTTCAGTTTGCTCAACACCCGACGACAATTGCCAGGCGCGGCGAACCGTGATCTGCGGATCGAAGCCAGCCACTTTCATGCCCAACGCCAACGCAGCATTGGCGACTTCGACGCCGACTGAACCGAGCCCAACGACACCCAGAGTTCGCCCTGGCAACTCGAAGCCCACAAATTGTTTTTTTCCGGCCTCGACTTTGGCATCAAGTTCATCACCGGTGACCTGGAGTTCCTGTACATAGTCCCAGGCCGCGCAGATGTTCCTAGCGGCGATCAGCAAGCCGGCGATTGCCAGTTCCTTCACGGCATTCGAATTCGCTCCGGGCGCATTGAAAACCGGGATGCCGCATTCGGTGAGCTTGTCTATTGGTATGTTGTTTACGCCGGCACCTGCACGACCGACGACGGCAACGGACTCCGGAATATCCATGTCATGCATGTTCTGCGAGCGCAGGATAATTGCATCAGGATGCGCAATTTCCGAGGCGACCTCATATCGCCGACGTGGCAGTCTTCGCAAGCCGGCCACTGCGATGTTATTCAATGTGAGTATCTTGTACATCAGAATTGTTGCGCCATTTTTTTATCCGTTCGCTTTCTCGAACTCTCGCATAAAATCAATCAGAGCGTCCACGCCGTCTTGTGGCATGGCGTTGTAGATCGATGCCCGCATGCCGCCGACAGAGCGGTGACCTTTGAGGTTTTTGAGGCCGGCAATGTCTGCCTCGGCGAGAAATTTCTGATCCATATCGGCATCCCGCAAAACAAACGGCACATTCATCCAGGAGCGAGCGTCGGGCTGCACCGGATTGCTGTAAAAGGCAGACTCATCAATCGCTTCGTAAAGACTTGCCGCCTTGCGCTGGTTAATTTCGCCGATTACCGCCAGCCCGCCTCGCATTTTCAGGTACTCGAACACCAGTCCAGCGGCGTACCAGGCAAACGTTGGCGGCGTGTTTGTCATCGACCCGGAATCGGCATAAGCCTTGTATGTCATCAACGTCGGTGCATCGGCCCGACGTCGGTCCAACAGCGCATTGCGTACGATGACCAGCGTGATGCCTGCCGGGCCGATATTTTTTTGCGCGCCTGCGTATATGACACCGAAACGCCTGACGTCGATGGGTCGTGACAAAATCGTGCTCGACATGTCCGCAACCAACGGCACGTCAGCCGAGTCCGGGATGAAGTGAAATTCAACGCCGCCGATAGTTTCGTTTGGCGTGTAATGCAGATAGGCAGCGTCATCGCTCTTTCGCCATTCGCCTTGCGGCGGGATATGGCAAAAATTGCTGTCGCTGCTGTCCGCTGCAACGTTGACGTTGCAAAACCTGGACGCCTCGACAATCGCTTTCTTCGACCAACTGCCGCTCTGTACGTAGTCGGCAGTGTCGCCAGGCTGCGCAAGATTGAGCGGCGCCATCGCAAATTGCATCGTCGCACCACCTTGCATGAACAAGACGCTGTAGTCGTCGGGCACCGCAAGCAGATCACGCAGGTCCTGTTCGGCTTTTTCCGCAACTTCCCTGAACGCCTTGCCACGGTGACTCACTTCCATGACAGACATGCCACTGCCGTTCCAGTCCGGAATATCTTCGCGGATCTTTTCGAGAACCTCGAGTGGCAGTGCGGCCGGTCCGGGGCTGAAATTGTAGACGCGAGACATGACGATGGGATCTTTGCAGGGCAACGGTCGGGTGACGGGAACTTCAGGCAAGTGTAGCGCTAAATACCTGATTGTAAAGGTCTTTTACTCATCCTCACCCTCGATGGATTCAATTCTCGCCAGACCAACGAGGCGTTGACCCGCTTTGACACGGATCAGCCTGACCCCCTGGGTGTTGCGGCCAATGATGGAGATATCGCTGACCGGCGTACGAACCAGCGTGCCGCTCGAACTGATTAGCATGATCTCGTCATCATCCCTGACCTGCAGCGCGCCGACCGTCCTGCCATTTCTTTCCGAGGTCTGGATGGCGATAACGCCCTGCCCGCCTCGGCCCTGAATGGGGAATTCATCGACAGAGGTGCGTTTTCCGTAGCCGTTTGCGGTTGCCGACAGAATTAATCCCTCGGCAACAACGGACAACGCGATCACTTCATGTCCCGGTGAAAGCTTTATGCCTCTTACGCCAGCTGCGCCACGACCCATTGGCCTTACGTCTTCTTCCTTGAAGCGAATAGCCTTGCCGCTGCTTGCAACAAGGATAATCTCACGCTCGCCGTCGGTAATCGCCACGTCGACGAGTTTGTCGTCATTCCTGAGATCTATCGCAATGATGCCGCTGGCACGTGGTCGCGAGAACAGACTCAATGGTGTTTTCTTCACGGTGCCGTGACTGGTCGCCATGAACACGAAGTTGTCCGCTTCGAACTTCTTGGTCGGCAACACAGCGTTGATTCTCTCGCCCTCTTCCAGCGGCAGAAGATTCACGATCGGCTTGCCACGCGATCCGCGGCTTGCCTGTGGCACCCGATAAACCTTGAGCCAGTACATCTTGCCGCGGCTCGAGAAACACAAAAGTGTGTCGTGCGTGTTCGCCACGAACAGCTTGTCGATGAAATCCTCATCCTTGACCTTGGCTGCCGAGCGGCCGCGGCCACCACGTCGCTGTGCCTGGTAGGCGCCGACCGGCTGTGCCTTGGCGTAGCCGCCATGAGATAGGGTTACGACGACTTCTTCCTGCGGAATCAGGTCTTCGTCACTCAGATCGGTATGGTCCGCAACGATTTCGGTGCGACGCTCATCGCCGAACGCGTCACGGACTTCATGTAACTCCTCGCGGATCACCCGCAGCAGTTCGTCGGCATCGGCGAGTACATTAGAAAATACTTTAATTTTCTTCAATATCTCCTTGTATTCATTTAGTATTTTCTCTTGTTCCAGGCCGGTCAATCGGTGCAGGCGGAGATCGAGAATCGCCTGAGCCTGGATCTCCGACAGGTGGTACACGCCGTCGATCAGCCCGAATCCTTCTTCGAGCGCGTCCGGCCGGGTATCGGTCTTGTCGGCCTTCTTGAGCATGCCGGTCACCGCACCAGGCGACCAGGTCTTCGCCGTCAGGGCGACTTTGGCGTCTGCCGGCGATTTTGAACCCTTGATCACGGCAATGACTTTATCGATGTTGGCCAGCGCCACAGACTGACCCTCTAGCACATGCGCCCTGTCCCTGGCCTTCCTCAGGTCGTATATCGTTCTCCGGGTGACAATCTCGCGCCGGTGCGACAGAAACGCCTCCAGAATCTGCTTCAGGTTCAGGAGCTTCGGCTGGCCATCGTGCAGCGCCACCATGTTGATGCCGAACACGCTCTGCAGAGGCGTGTGCTTGTACAGATTATTCAGCACTACGTCGGTGAGCTCGCCGCGCCGCAGCTCGATAACGATGCGCATACCATCCTTGTCGGACTCGTCGCGAAGCTCGCTGATGCCCTCCACGCGTTTCTCACGGACGAGATCGGCGATTTTTTCGATCAGCCGGGCCTTATTGACCTGGTAAGGCAGCTCGGTGACGATGATCGCCTCGCGGCCGCGCTTGTCGAGTGGCTCGATACTGGTACGTGCCCGGATATGAACCCGGCCTCGTCCGGTCTTGTACGCCGAATAAATGCCCTGCGCGCCATTGATAATGCCGGCGGTCGGGAAGTCCGGGCCCGGCACGAATTCCATGAGTCCGGGAATATCGATTGATGGATTTTCGATCAGGGCAAGGCTGGCGTTGACGATCTCAGTCAGATTGTGCGGCGGAATATTGGTTGCCATGCCGACGGCAATGCCGGACGAACCGTTGACCAGCAGGTTTGGTATCCGCGTCGGCATGACGGACGGTTCGGACTCGGAGCCATCGTAATTCTCGACGAAATTGACCGTTTCCTTGTCGATATCGGCCAGAATTTCGTGGGCGATGCGAGACATCCTGACTTCGGTGTAACGCATGGCGGCCGGCGCATCGCCATCGACGGAACCGAAGTTGCCCTGCCCGTCTACCAGCAAATACCGCATCGAGAACGGCTGGGCCATGCGCACGATGGCGTCGTAGACGGCCGTATCACCATGCGGATGGTATTTGCCGATCACGTCGCCGACGACGCGAGCGGACTTCTTGTAGGATTTGTTGTACTCGTTGCCAAGTTCGCGCATCGCGTGCAGTACACGCCGATGTACGGGCTTCAGCCCGTCCCGAACGTCCGGCAAGGCGCGCCCGACGATGACGCTCATCGCGTAATCGAGATAGGACTGCTGCATCTCGTCTTCGAGGCTTACAGACAGAATTTCGCGTGCAACTTCAGCCATACGTATTCAAATAACCGCAGCGGTTCCACTCAAAAAAGCGGAATCGGAATCGTCTATTCTGGGTACTGCGAAAATAAATGCTTCGAAAATATTACTTCGCCAGAGAGGGTATTTTTGCGCAAAATTAAGCGCGATTTCCGACGTAGAATAATACCACAGCAGGGCGCATCACAGCAGGGTTTCCGCCACTTTTGGCGCCCTGTATACTCACCACGAAGTCCCCCTCCTTTAGTCTCCGGAAAGGCTCACTGAGACCTGAATATGATTGCTGCACATCACAATGTTGACGACGCCGAGATTGCAAAATTCGACGCTCTGGCCTCGCGATGGTGGGACCCTGCCGGCGAATTTCGGCCTTTACACGAAATTAACCCGCTGCGGCTCGACTACATTCGGCAAAGGGCAGTTCTCAAGGACAGCAAAGCCCTCGATATCGGCTGCGGTGGCGGCATCCTCACAGAATCGATGGCTGTCGCCGGCGCCAAAGTTACCGGCATCGATATGGCAGAGGGCCCGCTGGCGGTCGCCCGGCTTCATCAGGCCGAATCGGGCACCGAGGTCGAATACCAACGGACCACGGCCGAGGCTTTCGCCAGTGAACACAGCAGCGAATTCGACGTCGTTACCTGCCTCGAGATGCTGGAGCATGTTCCCGAGCCGATGTCGGTCGTCGATTCCTGTGCCGAACTCGTCAGGCCGGGCGGCAACGTGTTTTTTTCCACGATTAATCGCAACCCCAAATCTTTCATGTTCGCGATCGTTGGCGCCGAATACCTGTTGAAACTACTGCCGGCCGGCACACACGAATACGAAAAGTTCATTCGTCCGTCCGAACTCGAGGCATGGGCGCGTCATGCCGGACTCGAACTGAAGGGCAGTATCGGCCTTCACTACAACCCCCTGTCGCGCGAGTACTCGCTGGGCGACAACCTCGACGTCAACTATCTGATGCATTTCAGGCGCCCTGACGGCGGATGATGCACATGGCGCTCGGCAAAATCGACGTAGTGCTGTTTGATCTGGACGGAACGCTTGTCGATACGGCGCCGGACATGGTTGCCGCCCTGAGCAAGATGCAGCAGGCGCACGATGTGGCTCCGCTGCCCTACGAAAGCGCCAGAGCGAACGTCTCAAACGGTGCCATCTGCTTGCTCCGACTGGCCTTTCCTGAGGCCGCGGATTCTGATATCGCATCCCTGCACCGTGAGTATCTGGAACGCTACGAGGCTGCCTTATGCATCGACTCAAGCATTTATCCGGAAATGCCGGAGCTGCTCGATGCGCTGGACGTCGGTCAGGTTCCTTATGGCATCGTCACCAACAAGCCGCAGCACCTGACCGACCCCCTGTTGGCAACGCTTGGGTTGAGCGACCGTCTGAGCTGTTGCGTCAGCGGCGACACACTGGCACAACGCAAGCCCGACCCGGCCCCCCTGCTTTATGGTTGTGAACAGGCCGGCGTGCCACCTCACCGAGCCGTCTACGTCGGGGATGCCGCGAGAGACATCGAGGCCGGACGTGCGGCGGGTATGAGTACCATTGCAGCCGCTTACGGCTATATCGTGCCGGGCGACGAGCCAGCGTCCTGGAACGCCGACGCAATCGCCACGGATACGAAAGAACTGGCCCGAATACTGCTAAAAGCGGTTAATCTGGACGCCTGATGACCCCCATTGAATTCAGCCCCCTGTATCTGCAAATCGGCATTCCTGCACTGGCCCTGGGCCTCTTGCTGGGCGGCCTGATCGCGTGGCTCGTGTCTATGAATCGACGCAAAGACCTTGAACAGTCCGTCAGCACGTTGCAGACACGCATCAAGGACCAGGATGAACTGCAGCGGGAACGCGATGCCGCCTTCGAGGTCGCCAGCGGCAGGCTCGCAACCGCCTTCTCCGACATGGCAAACCAGTCACTGAAGTCAAACAGCGAGAATTTCCTGAGGCTGGCCGAGCAAAACCTGGCGACGCAGCATGAAAAAGCAAAGCGTGAGCTCGGTGATCGCGAACAGGCGATCGAAAATCTCGTGAAACCCATCCGCGACTCGCTGCAACAGTCACAACAGCAAATCGCCGATCTGGAAAAAGCCCGCAGCGAAGCGTACGGCAGCATCAAGACGCAGCTGGAATCAATGCAGGACAGCCAGCAATCTCTCGCGCAGGAGACACAAAACCTCGTCAATGCCCTTCGGCGACCCGAGGTACGTGGACGCTGGGGAGAGATAACGCTGCGACGTCTCGTCGAACTCGCGGGCATGGTGGAGCACTGCGATTTTCAGGAGCAGGTACATTCCGTCGACGATGATGACAAGATCATCAGGCCGGACATGATTGTCCGCATGCCCGACCGCCGCGAACTCGTCGTCGACGTCAAAACGCCACTCGATGCCTATCTTGAAGCGGTCGAGGCCAAAGACGACAAGCAACGAAAACTCAGCCTGAAACGGCATGCCCGCAACGTCCGGGAGCATATTCGCAAGCTTGCCGGCAAGTCCTACTGGGATCAGTTCTCGCAAAGCCCGGAGTTCGTCATCCTTTTCATTCCCGGCGACCAGTTCCTGAGTGCAGCGCTGAGCGAAGATCCGGAACTGATCGAGTACGCACTGTCGCAGCAGATCATTCTCGCCACGCCGACAAGTTTCGTGGCCCTGCTCAAGGCGGTGGCTTACGGTTGGCGCCAGTTGGCGCTTGCCGGCAACGCCGAGGAAATTCGCAAGCTCGCAGAAGATCTGTACGGCAGATTGACCGTTTTTGCGGGACACATGAACAAAGTCGGCAAACAGCTGGCGAGCAGCGTCGAGAACTATAATCGAGCCGTCGGTTCCCTCGAACGCAAGGTGCTTCCCGGCGCAAGAAAATTCGTCGAGCTCGGCATCCGGCCCAAGAAAGAGATCGAGCAGCTACAACCCCTGGAAGCCCTGCCGCGAAAAATGGATGAAGGCGGCCAAGACGCCGACACCGAGGTGAAAGTTACCTCCATCAAGACAGACGACAAGATCCTGCAATGAGCGCGCACCCGGAATTCGATCCGAGGGACTACGAGTATCGTGCCGGCCTGCTCAAGAACCGCAATATCCTCATAACGGGTGCGAGTGACGGCATCGGCAAAGCGCTTGCCCTGTGTTCGGCCCAACTAGGTGCCAGGGTTATTCTGCACGGCCGGAACATCAAAAAACTGGAAGGCGTCTACGACGAGATTCAAAATATGAACGGCGCCGCCAGACCGTCGATCGCGCCCATGGATCTGGCCACGGCCGACAGCGATGGATATCTCTCACTTGCCGACAGCATCGCCAATGAGTTCGGCCAGCTTGATGGCCTGGTGCATAACGCCGGCATCCTCGGCGAGAAAATTTCGATCGAGCAATACGATGCGGTCATGTGGCAACGGGTCATGCACGTAAATGTAACGGCCGCTTTTGCATTGACACAGGTCTGCCTGCCACTCCTGAGGGAATCACCCGACCCCTCTATCATTTTTACCAGCAGCGGCGTCGGTCGCAGCGGACGCGCTTTCTGGGGTGCCTATTCGGTGTCGAAATTCGCCACT
>PVMS01153618.1_pt1 | contig 12870 bp, 11 predicted proteins | sample 1853461 | NCBI WGS metagenome assembly PVMS01 (sample SAMN08582032, study PRJNA380276) | Marine sediment metagenome, whole genome shotgun sequencing project. | isolation source: ocean sediment barecode stripped | collected 2017 | reverse complement strand
CCGGATACACACGTGAAGTTTCTTCGACAAAACCTGGCCCATAACACCAGGAACAATAGCCCCAGTCATTCTTGACGCCGCGTTCACAGCGGGGACAACTTGATGCCATGGTGGAATCCGAGCCGCGCGTGGGATTGTCGAATCCGCACCAAGGACAGGCCTGCATGCTCTCGGCAACAGGCCCTTCGCATTGACGACATTGATGTCGAGTACTCAAGGTGCTGCGAAAATGACGTTGAAACTCACGCCATTGAATGCGCTTCCAGGATGTCCCGTTGCGTGCTGCATTCTTTGCTCTCGGTCTTTTTTGCTTGCGGGCATTACTTCGCATGCGCTCGAACTCGACACGCATTAGCTCGGCGTTTTTATATCGCTTGTTCGGGTCCAGCTGAATTGCTTTTTGCAGCATCGCTACTAATTCGGGTCGCGCCCGTTCGACAAGTCTCTGATGACCGACCAGCGGCCATTCGAATGGCCATTCCGGCAATTTCCCCGAGAACAGGCGGTACAAGACCAAACCGAGTGAAAATACGTCGGATTGAAACTTGGGGCGGCCCATTGCCTGCTCCGGTGCGATGTAATCAATCGTTCCGGAACCCGATGCTTTCAGCGTGCGCAGGCTAAGCTTGGCGAAACCGAAATCTGCCAGTTTCAATTGATTGCCTGGAAACAGAATGTAGTTTTCCGGCTTAATATCGCAATGAATAATTTTTCTTTCGTGCGCGAAAGCGAGAGCAGCAATCGCCTGGCCCGACAATTCCATCGCCAATGCTGTCGACGTGCGCCGCTCGATGCGGTCGGCCAGTGATTGGTCGCCGAGCTCCATTGCGATCACGAAGTGTTCGTCGATGTAGCTGGCGTTGAGCACAGACAAAATATTTGGGTGACGCAGTTTCGTCGCCACCTGCACCTCATGCAGAAACTCATCTTCGGTCGCACCACTGCTTGTTTTGGGAATCTTCAGCGCAACCCGCATCTTCTGAATTGTGTCGTACGCACGATAAACATCGGCAAGTGGACCCGACGCGATTCGACCGATAATTTTGTACTTGCCGATTTTTTGCCGTGCTCTAAGCATTGCCGCCCACTCGACTAATCGCCGCAGCCCATCCGTCCAACAGTTGCTGTCGACGATCATCCTGCATCGCAGGTTCGAACAAGCGATCGCTAGACCACATTTTCGCGATAGTCTTGGTTGAACCGAAAACGCCGGCACACAGTCCCGCCAGATAGGCGGCTCCAAGTGCTGTCGACTCGACATCGACAGGACGCTCGACCGGAGTATTCAGAATATCGGCAAGAAACTGCAGGAACCAGTCGTTGTGTACCATGCCGCCATCGACACGAATTACGGCCGGTGCGATCCCGTCATCAACCATTGCATCCATCAGATCCCGGGTTTGGTAGGCGATCGCTTGCAGGGTCGCAGTGACAATCTGGTCTCGTCCGCTGCCGCGTGTAAGGCCAAGTATGGCACCGCGCGCATACGGATCCCAATAGGGTGCCCCCAACCCTGTGAATGCAGGTACAACATGCACATCGTCGACAACACCAGTCCGCGCAGCGATAGCTTCAGACTCACTTGCAGAGTCGATCAAACGCAATTCATCGCGCAACCATTGTATTGCCGAACCGGCCACGAAAACGCTGCCCTCAAGACCGTAACTAACCTTGCCATCAAGCCGCGACGCCACCGTTGTCAGTAACTGATTATGCGACAGTAACGCCTCGTCGGCGGTATTAGCCAATACAAAACAACCGGTGCCATACGTACTTTTCACCGTGCCACGTTCAAAGCCGGCTTGTCCGATCAACGCAGCTTGCTGATCGCCGGCAACGCCTAAAATTGGCGCGTGACCGCCCAGCGCGTCGCAGTCGGCAATACCGAATTCGTGCGCGCAGTCATGCACTTCCGGCAGCATATTGGCGGGGATATCGAACAGGGTCAGTAGTTCGTCATCCCACTCTTGAGTATGAATATTGAACAGCAGGGTGCGCGATGCGTTGCTCGCATCGGTCGCGTGTACTTTTCCACGGGTCAAGCGCCAGAGCAGGAAACTATCTACGGTTCCGAATGCGAGCTCGCCACTTTCCGCAAGCGCGCGTGCACCCGACACGTTTTCAAGCACCCAAGCGATCTTGGTCGCAGAAAAATACGGGTCCAGACGCAAACCGGTCTTTTGCGTAACCATCGCCTCCGCACCGTCAGTCTTCAGCGCATCGCAAGCCGCCGCGGTGCGTCGGTCCTGCCACACGATAGCGTTGTAAATGCAATGCCCCGACTCGCGCTCCCAGATCAGTGTTGTTTCGCGTTGATTGGTGATGCCAATGCCGGTGATATCGGCGGCGTTCGCGCCGGACTTGTGCATTGCCTCTGTGGTCACGGCCGATACGGCCATCCAAATTTCCTCAGGATCATGCTCGACCCAGCCAGGTTGTGGATATTGCTGGCTGAATTCTTGCTGTGCGCTGGATACAACGCACGCTTGATGATCATAGACAATCGTTCGCGTACTCGTCGTACCCTCGTCGATTGTCAGCAAAAACTTGCCGCTCATTGCTCACCAGCCTCGACGGACCAAATTGGTGTTCGTATTTTCATCGTGCTGCCTGCGTCATTTGGGTACTGACAATCTCCTTGCGACGTCGCAACGCGACCAATGCCTTCGAGAATATTCGTTGGCCAGGGAGCAACCCGGCGCTTTTTCAAATCCACGTGCAACGTTAGCCATTCGGCCGTCGCCGCGAGAAAGCCACTCTCAGCATGGTACATGCGTTGGAATTGGTGAATGCGCTTGTTATCAAATGCCAGAATCTGCGCCGTTACCACATATGGGTCGTCGAGCTTAAGTTCTTGCCTGTACAACACATGCGTTTCAACAGCAAACGTCGAACTCTTATTCTGCTGCACATGTTCTGCCGTAATTCCGAAGTCCGACCAAAGCGCATCGACGCCAAGATCGAATGCCAATACATAGTAGGCAACGTTCATATGACCGTTGAAGTCTATCCACTCCGGCAAGACCTTACCCGTGCTCACGGTATCGCCGACAAACTGACTAGCGGTATTCACTGAATACTCTCTCTTAAAACTGTACACCGACCGCTTTGCAAAGAAATTGCATATATGGCGTGCCGGCTTTAAACGCTGTCTCTACTTTGCGTTGAAACTGTGGGTTCAGGCAATCTTCAACAGCAATACTGTTCACCGCGATAAAGCTCTTACGCTTTATATCTTCGATGCACCGCTGATCTTTGTCGAAACCACGCGGCGGGCGCTTCAATTTTTCGCCGCCGAGGTCAAACTGACGCTTGAACTTCGGATCACCGATCGTCCGCTGCCACTCAGCAGGTCTCGCAGCGATTCGCTCTCGAATGCCGCGCAAGGGGTCTGAATCCGGACGCCACATACCAACACCGATAAACACTTCTTCTGGCGCTATGTGCACGTAGTATCCCGGCGAATGTACGTCCTTGGCGCGCTCGTGGCGAAACTGGATGCCGATATTAGTTTTGTAAGGCGTCTTGTTTTTGGAGAAACGTGTGTCACGATAAACACGCATCAGCGAACCGCCGACTCGGGTGGCCTGAGCGACAAACTTTGGCGCGATTTCAGCTAGCGGGTCCTGCATCGACAAAATAAAACGCAAGCCGACATCGAGCACCAATTCCTCATAGCGACTCTTGTTTGCTTTGAACCATTCGCGATTATTGTTTTTCGACAACTCGTTCAGGAACGCTATTGTCTCTGGAGTAAAGCCGGCATAGCGCTTGGTCGCCATCAACACTGCGCCTGATCGTTGTCGGACTCAGGATGAGCAAACATGTCGGACTCATCTTCACCTTCGCGCGGCGCAAGGCAGGCAAAGTCCTTCTCCACCAGAATCGACAGCAGCTCGCCGTCATCGAGTCTTTGCTCGCCGACGATTGAAACCTGCTCGGAATTTGCCCAGGCAAGAACCGTCGTCTCCGGGAGCCTTACAGTGACAGTATGGTCCGAGAAAAATGCGCCCGGATTTACACTCGCCGGACTGCCTTCAACAACATATTGGAATTCGCGTCCACCCGGAAAACCAGTGCGCCCTGCCACCAGCCCTGCGTCGCGTAGGATATCTACCTCGCCTTGCGAAAGGCGAAGGCGAATCGTGTTATCTCGTATTCTTAATTTCACGGAGTCTTATCATTATTAGTATGCGGGTATTAGATCACGAATATATCCACGCAGTAAGACTTAGCCGTACCACCGACGTACACTGTCGTCTTCTCGCGAGGGCCCACTATTGATAACAGATCCTTGGTTCTATGCCGTAGCGATTCCGGCGGTCCTGTTATACGGAATTTCCAAGGGTGGATTTGGCGGTGGTTTGGGTGTGGCCTCTGTGCCCCTGATGGCGCTCGTTATCTCTCCCGTACAAGCGGCCGCCATATTGCTGCCTATTCTTTGCGTAATGGACATCGTTGCGCTGTGGAAATTTCGCGGCAAGTGGGTCTTGCCGGAACTCAAGGTATTATTGCCCGCCGCATTGTTGGGAATCGTCGTAGGAACCTTTCTTTTTGAGTACATGAGTGCAGCCGTTGTGCGTCTGATCATTGGCACTGTCGCGATTGCTTTTACGGCGCACTACTGGATCACCAAGCGACGTACCAAAGGAGCGGAACTAAAGAACTACCCACAGTCTTACGGCCTGGCTGCAGGCTCTGTCGCAGGCTTCACAAGTTTCGTCGCACATTCGGGCGGCCCGCCGATCAGCATGTACTTGCTGCGGCGACCACTGGACCGAACAGGCTTCGCCGCTACCAGTATTGTTTTCTTCGCAATCGCCAACTACGTGAAGCTCATTCCGTACAGTTGGCTTGGTCAGCTCGATGCGGACAATCTTGCGACCTCAGCTGCCCTCGTTGTTCTCGCGCCGATTGGCGTTTTGATTGGGGCCGCGTTGCACCAACGCGTTAGCGATAAATTTTTCTTCGCGATCGTTTACGTGTTGTTATTTGTGGTCGGACTGAAACTCGTTTACGACGGAGTGTCCGCATATATTTAGGCGGCGTTAAGCGAAGCCAGCAACGCTTTGACGTTGGCATCGTCCGGTCGTTGCCCGGCAAGCTCGCTGGCGACTCTTCTGGCCCCGGCCGCGTCACCGCTATCTCTGAGCATTGTTGCAAGAGCCCAGGCAATATCGAAATTTCCGACGAACTGCTCGTGAGCAGCAGTTAACAGCCGCAGCGCGTTGTCCGTCTGTCCGAGAGAGTGCAGCGCGATTCCGGCCACATAGGCATAACGAGCGTTGTCCGGAGCCAGTTGTGCCGCTTTTCGAAGCTCCTCCAGCCCCTCGTCCGAGCGTTCCGTTCGAACCAGCAACAGACCCAATGAATGGCGCAAATCTGCGTTTGCCGCATCCATTTCCAGGCCGTCGTGTAACATCTTCTCCGCGCCTTGTTCGTCGCCGAATCGCCGCAACGCATCGGCATAGTTCAATCGCGAATAGGCATACTCCGGATCCATAGCAAGCGCGAAAGAGTAGTGCTCAATCGCCTTATCGGGATTTCCCATAGACGATTCGAAGTCGCCCAATGCAACGTGTGCCTCGGGCCGGCTTGCGATGGCCAGCTGCGAATCACGAAAATCATTCGCCGCTGCCGTGAACCCGGCATTTGTTGATAGGTACTCCTGCAATGGCGCCAATACCCGGGCCGCCTCGATGCGCACACTACGAATCGGATCTTTCAACAGGGGCGCCAGCAACTGCAGCTGCGTTTCGGGCGGCAGAATTTGCGCCGTGCCTATTGCCGCCATACGCACCAGCGGATCGGGATCGCCCAGCCCGCCTTCTATAGACGTTGCCTCTGCCTCACCCGGCGGCGCCGACATCGTGGCGAAAGCTGTAGCCCGTACAATACCGGGCAGAGTCCTGTCGGCAACGACATCGTTCAGGCCGGCATTGCCCGCACCGCTGTGAGCGGCGGCGAATGTAGAAGCAAAGTGTGGCTGGGCATCGCCCCACCAGTTTTTGGCCGCGGTTGCAGCCCATTCAGCATCCCGATCGGCATGGCATGAGGTGCAGGCGTTTGGTGCGTTGCTGCTGACACTTAAGTCTGGTCGCGGCACTCGAAAACTATGGTCTCGGCGTGGGTCCACCTGCATATAGTCTCGCGCCGGCATATGACAATCAACGCAAGCTACCTCCGCTGGCGCATGCTGGTGATGCTCAGTGGTCGCAAACTTGCTCGGCAGGTGGCATTGCGTACACACATCACTGGGCTCCGCCCCCGTCACCAGTTGCAGTGAATGCGGATTGTGACAGTCGCTGCAAGTAACACCCGCCTGATACATGCGACTTTGAATGAAAGACCCGTATACATAGACCTCATCTCGAATCTGACCATCATCGAAATAAAGCGGTGAGTTGATCAATGCCGGACGATGGGTTTCGGCAAGCGGAACGCCATATTCGTAGTCGGCGTTGATCACGCCACGGCGTGAGTGGCAACGGCCGCAGGCCTCCGGTTGCCTGGATTGCCGCATCGCAAGCTCGCTACGTTCAGCGATGCCCGTATCCGCATTCATCTGCCAGACCGCGCGACCATGATCATCAAGATCAACCCGCAATCCCTTGCGGCCGGAAAAATCGCCGCTCTGCGCCTCCGCAACGTGTATCGACGACGGACCGTGGCAGCCCTCGCAACCAACGTTCATCTCAGACCAGGATGTCGCGAAAGTATCTGTACCTTGGTCGTAGTTAACGCTCAGATTGGTGGAGTGGCACTCGGCGCACATGTAATTCCAGTTTTGCTGACGCCCTGTCCAATGCAGCTCGTCACCCGGCGCGATAAGTTCATCGCCATAGACGTGAAACCAACGTTGACCGCCATCCGTTTCTGGGCGTGAGTCCCATGCAAATGGCACCGACTGCAATCGGCCACCCGGAAATTCGACCAGGTATTGCTGCAGCGGCGTTACGCCGAAGGTATGTGTGACCACATAGTCTTCGCTCTCACCACTGGCGTTCGCGGTGCGAATGACAAATTCGTCGTCTTCCCTGAAGAATTCTGTTGTCGAACCGAAATATTCGAAGCTCGATTGCTCGAAGTCACCAAGAATTGTCGATTCGTTGGCAACTTGCATAGCGAGATCATGGTGAGAGTCGGTCCAGTCCGCATATTGGTCGACATGACAATCGACGCAAGCTTCACTGCCCACGAATTGCGGCACGGCAACCACCTTCGGCGTTGTCGGAGCCGGATCCTGTCCACAGGCTGACAACACGACCGCGCTGCTGACTAGCAGATATTGAAAATATCGACGCATTATGAAGCCCTGCCGTGCAGGTATTGAAATGAAGTGCAAACCAAAACGGCCACTCGGATTCGTGACCGAAAAGCGATGCCTAGTCGGCCATCACGTTTTCAGCTTGCGGGCCTTTTTCCCCCTGCGTCACTTCCATCGTGACGGCTTGTCCCTCTTTGAGGGTTTTGAAACCTTCCATTTGGATCGCGCTGTGGTGAACAAAAACATCCTGCCCACCTTCACGTTCGATGAAACCAAATCCCTTGTCGTCGTTAAACCACTTGACGGTTCCTTTAACTCTATCGCCTGACATATCTACCTCGTAAAAAAACGGCGCCCCCATAGGCTGGGCAGCCCTTATATTACTCGGAAAACAGCAGCAGGGCGATAAAATTGCGACAGATTATGCGCGAAACTTGCGTTGCTGCACGACGCTCCTGTCCAGCTCGCGCACATTATTACAACCCAGCAACGCCAGCGTGCGCTCGACCTCAGCACGCAGCAAACCAAGCGCGCGTTCAACACCGGGCTGGCCACCCGCCGCCAGCGCATAAACATAGCCGCGACCGATGCTGCAGGCATTTGCGCCCAACGCTAATGCCTTTACGACATGGCTGCCGCGCCTGATACCGCCATCGCAGATAATTTCCAGTCGGTCGCGCAACGCGTCCGCTACATCGGCAATACAATCAACCGGCGCGGGCGATGAATCGAGTTGCCGGCCGCCATGGTTTGAAATCATGACTGCCGTGGCGCCGGAGTCTGCCGCTTTGCGGCAGTCATCGACTGTCTGAACCCCTTTGATAACCAACGGTCCATCCCAACGTTCTGCCAGCCACTCCACGTCATTCCATGTCAGTGATCGTTCCAATTCCTCTGCGATGAAATTGCGCACGCCGGCCAGCACGGCGCGAGCAGCGGCCTCGCTACTGGTGATATTGACCATATCGAGGTCCTTACGAACGAGCGCGCGATACAACCAACCCGGATGCCGGGCGAATTCGAAAACTTGTCGAACTCTGGATCGAGGTGCAGCAGCGAATCCCTGCACCAGATCGCGTTCACGATTGCCGGCAACCGCGACGTCAACGGTCAATGCCAGAGCCTTGTAACCCGCCGCTTTGCTACGCGTAATCCACTCTTCAGTCAGGCCACGGTCTTTGAAAATATAGAGTTGGTATAGCTTTGGACCTTGCGTCGCTGCGGCGGCTGTTTCGATACTCGTCGTGCCTAGTGTTGACAGGCTATAGAACATGCCGAATTTGCTCGCGGCGCGCGCGACGGCAGGCTCTCCGTCGGAATGGAACAGCTTGGACGCTCCCGTTGGCGAAATCATCACCGGCCAGTCAACGTCCTCACCGAACAGCGTAGAACGCAGATCGATATTACTGACATCATGCAACTGAGCGGGCAGCAATTCATAGTCATCGAACGCAGCAGTGTTGCGCCGCAGAGAAACCTCATCATCGGCTCCGCCATCCAGATAGTTGAATACCGGCGCCGGCAGTCGACGCTTCGCGATGGCACGGAAATCCATCAGGTTGTTGCACTTGTCAATTCGCATCAATTGAGAATATCACGTACTGATTTTCTGGCTCGGGCTGATAGTATTGTCGGCCGATGAACGACATTAACAAAAAACAGGCTCAGAACCTCGCTGTCGCAACCTGGTTGTTGATCTGTTGCGGGCTCGTATTTGTAATGGTCGTCCTTGGCGGCGTAACCCGTCTGACGGGCTCAGGACTTTCGATGGCCGAGTGGCGACCCATAATGGGGATGCTGCCACCTCTAAGTGACATCGAGTGGCAACGCGTATTCGATGTATACAAACAGACGCCGGAATTTTTGCTCGTAAATTCCGACATGGACGTCGACGGATTTAAGGGGATTTTCTGGCTGGAATATTTACATCGAGTGCTTGGTCGACTACTCGGCTTCGCATTTTCGTTACCGTTGATCTATTTCGTAATTCGTAAGTACATTTCCTGGCGACAATTACCCTGGTACCTGCTCATGTTGGCGCTGGGCGGCGCGCAAGGCGTAATCGGAAAAATCATGGTTGCGAGCGGACAGGTCGATGCACCGCACGTTAGCCCGTATCGACTGGTCGCGCATCTCTCGGCAGCTTTTCTTGTATACGGCATGATGTTTTGGCGTGCTTTGTCATTGCTGCAATCATCCGAGAATACGGATTCACACCCTTGGTACAAACGCGCCTACGCGTTGACGGCATTAGTCGTTGTGACAATTCTATCGGGCGGCTTCGTTGCTGGGCTCAAGGCCGGATTGATCTACAACACGTTCCCCAAGATGGGCGATGAGTGGATACCGCAGGGCATCGGCGCGCTCGATCCATTGTTGCGAAATCTGACCGAGAATATGACGACGGTGCAATTTGATCACCGCTTACTTGCGATCTCCACCTTCGTAGCAATCGTTATTTACTGGACACAGGCTAGAAAAGCCGACTTGCCGCCACGTGCTGCCAAAGCCAGTACGGCGCTGCTGCACACAGGCACATTGCAAGTTGCTCTCGGTATATCGACATTGCTGCTTGGCGTGCCAACCTTCCTGGCGGTAACGCACCAGGCAGTCGCCCTGCTCCTGCTTACTGTTGCCGTGTTCTTGTCACATAACTTGCGGAAAGTACCCATGTAAACCATCGTCGCGATTGACCATGATGTAGGACATGAATAAGACAGGTATTGGCGATGTCCGCTTCGACGCGGATCTAATCGCACGCTACGACGGTCGCGGTCCACGCTATACGTCGTACCCAACTGCACCACAATTTACGAGTGATTTCGACGCCAACGACTACCGTGATTTCGCACAGCGTAGCAACGCTACGGACACGCCGCTGTCACTGTATGTACATATCCCCTTTTGCCAATCTCTTTGCTACTACTGTGGCTGCAACAAGATAATCACGCGCAATCAGGCACGCGTATCCAAATATCTCGGCAACTTGCACCGGGAAATCGAGATGCAGGCAGAGTTATTCGCACCGTCACGACCCGTTGAACAATTACATCTCGGTGGCGGAACACCGACCTATCTTGCTGAAGATCAACTGGCTGCTCTCGTTGACAAGCTGGCAAACGCTTTCAGCTTCGCAGCGCCACAGGAGCGAGAATTCTCGATCGAGGTTGACCCACGCACCGTCACGCACTCATCGTTGAGGAATTTGGCCAAACTCGGCTTCAATCGACTCAGTCTCGGCATTCAGGACTTCGATGCTGCTGTGCAAAATGCCGTAAACAGAGTGCAGAGTGAGGAAGCAGTCGCGGGCCTGCTGCGGACAGCCAGGGATAGCAATTTCCGGTCAGTTTCGTTCGACCTCATCTACGGTCTGCCCTTGCAGACAACCGCTGGATTCGACAAGACACTGCAATCAGTGATCGACATGCGGCCTGACCGGCTGGCGGTATACAACTACGCCCACCTGCCGTCTCGTTTCAAGGGGCAGCGCATGATCGATGCCAGGCAGATCCCGGCACCCGAGACGAAGCTTGAAATCCTGCAGCTGACGATAGAACGTCTTTGCGATGCCGGTTATTGCTACATAGGCATGGATCACTTCGCATTGCCCGGTGACGACCTTGTCAGTGCGCGCAACAATCGAACGCTGCAAAGAAATTTTCAGGGATATTCCACACACCGAAACTGCGACCTGATTGGTCTCGGCGTAAGTTCGATCTCTAATGTTGGCAACAGTTATGCACAGAATTCGGTGACTACCATGGAATATGAGGCGCTCATCGAGTCCGGTCGACTGCCAGTTCGCAAGGGGCTGGCGATTGATGATGATGATGTGCTTCGCGCCGACCTTATTCAGGATCTCATGTGTTATGACGAACTCGAATTCGCCAAATTCGAGAACCGCTACGACATTCGGTTTCGCGACTATTTCGCTGATGAACTCATGCGCCTCGAGGCTCTGGCGAGAGACGGCCTGATAAAAATAACCGACCGCGGCGTTACAGTGACGTCGAGTGGCCGCCTTTTGATGCGTAACATCGCCATGCAGTTTGATCGCCACCTGAATCAGGCGGCAAATGCAGAGCAGTTTTCAAAAGCGATCTAGCCGCCGCGAATTCAGACCGTTGTTAACCAGTTGTGCGTATCCGGCGCGACACCCTTTTGGATATCTTGCAACGCCGCACGAAGCTTTTGGGCATTCGGTCCGGCGCCACCGTCACGCACAACAAATTCCTTGCCTTTGTATACCAGACAGCCTACCGGAGACAAGGTTGCCGCGGTGCCGGATAGTACGGCCTCATGCGTTACCACCAATTGCAACAACTCATCGACCGTAAAGTTTCGTTCGCTGACCTTGTAGCCGTTGTCGGTAGCAAGTTTGAGAACCGAGTCCCGGGTAATGCCATGCAGAAATGACGAGTCTAGAGGTTTTGTAATGACTTCGTCATCGCTAATCAGGAGGAAGTTTGCTGCACCGGTTTCCTGTACGTTGCCATGCGGGCAAAACAACACCTGGTCAACGCCGTATTCAGCTTTGGCGTCGAGCGTCGGTCCGAGAGCGGCCGCGTAGTTGCCACCCGTTTTTGTGCTGCCTAGCTGGTCCGTCGTTCTCGCATGTTGGTCGTCAACCAATAGCTTCAGAGTTTTCGTTCCAGGGCCGAAATAGTCGCCCACCGGAGAAGCGATAACAAACAAGAGAGCGTCACGCGACGGCCCAGCGGCGGCGCCAATGTTTTCTTCGGTTCCGATCAATGTCGGTCGCAGGTACAGCGAGCTCGGCGGCTCAGGAATCTCGTCAACCAGACGACCGACAAGATCGATCACCATCTGCGCGAGCATATCGGCATCCGGAACCGGCAGGTGCAGCGATGCAGCACTCTTCTGCATGCGCGCCACATGGTCCTGCAGGCGATAGATTCGCGCCTTGCCATCCGCGAAGCGGTAGGCCTTGAAGCCTTCGAAGCAGGTGCTCGCGTAGTGAAACACGTGCGACGCCGGGTGCATGGGAATTGGGCCCATCGGCAGAACTTCAGAATGATGCCAGGCACCGTCGCTAAAGCGGACGGATACATATTCATCAAAAAAAAACTGTACCGAACTGTGCCATGAAAATTCTAATCTAGATTAAAAAAAACGAAGTGCGACACTTTGCATCAAAAGCTGGGCGGTGTACAGGCCGAAATGAGCTCGCAGACTTCATTCCCGGAATTGCGAAATTGGTGCGGCTGATCGCTGCGAAAATAGTAGGCATCGCCGGCTGTCAGGACAGCTACCTGATCCGCAACTGTCACCTCGAGGCGCCCGCTCAGGATGATGCCGCACTCCTCACCTTCATGCGTTATCGCATGCTTGCCAGTGCCCGCGCCAGGTTGGTAGCACTCCTTGAGAAACTGGATCGACTTGTTGTGTAGCTTGGCGCCGACCTGGCGATACGACACGCCGCCGTCAGCGATCTCGGTAAGCTCGTCCGCTCGAAAAAATATGCGCTCCGCGAAATCGACGTCATCGGCGAAGAACTCACTCATGCTGATTGGCACGCCGTCGAGCACTTTCTTCAGCATGCTAACGGTTGGATTGAGCTTGCCGGCTTCTATCTGCGAGAT
>PVMS01142322.1_pt1 | contig 12874 bp, 11 predicted proteins | sample 1853461 | NCBI WGS metagenome assembly PVMS01 (sample SAMN08582032, study PRJNA380276) | Marine sediment metagenome, whole genome shotgun sequencing project. | isolation source: ocean sediment barecode stripped | collected 2017 | reverse complement strand
CCGGGTCCACGCGCTCTTTCAAGGAGCTCCATGACTATATCTCTCTGCCTTCATTGTTATTTCTCGGCGCCAATCCACTTGGCTCGAAAACCCAGTCACTAGTATCCTAGGAGCGATGCGCAAATTGGATAAGGGGAACTGCCTACTCGGATCCAGACAGTACCAACACTGATTCTAGACCATAAACGACCCGGATCCCTGTATGGAATGACAGATTTGCCCGCCTGTCAGAGGTTCGCTCTAGCCTAGGCCGGGCTGGCCGCAAAAATGCGGAGAGGGCCAGCTAAATCAGCTATGAGCGGCGACTCTCTTCCTTGCGCCACTGGTGATCAGCTATTGCGACCAGGTCCGATAACTGTTCGGCCAGGAGTTCCAGCGCGTCGTCACTGGCGACGAGCCCCACCAGACCTCCATCCGAGTTGATAACCGGCACTCGCCGAACAGCGCGATCTCGCATGAGCCTGATCGTCTCAAACAATCCGCTACTCTCATCAACGGTCACGAGTTCGTAGCTCATGGCGTCGCCAACGGCGATATCGGCTGGTGACAGATCCTGGGCCACGAACTCCACCACTATGTCGCGATCCGTCAGCACACCTATCGGCCGCTTTTGCGCATCATCTGATGCGACAACGATGACGCTGCCTACATGGTGCTTGCGCATCAACTGTGCTGCTTCGGTTACCGAGGCGCCCTGTTCAATTACGATCACCTCACGATTACAGAATTCACTCGCTTTCATGCTTTTCCTCCGTTGCCTCGATAAGCAGGACCTGGCAGTCAAGCTGCGCCAGGTGCGCGTAGACTGGCCGATTGGTTATGAAAGAAGGTGCTATCAGAATATCCTGGCCAACCTCAAGCAACTCCCGGATATGCTTCTGGTCTGATTCAGATAATACTTCGAAGGCCAGTACGAGATCGGCATTGGAGGCCAGCTGCTCGAGTTGACGATGCGTGCGAGTCACGGCCTCCGTTTTGACTTGCTCCGCACGTTCCGCTGTGAAATCAACTACAGTGCCGCTGATCCGGGATATCTCGCGCGTGAATGGAAGGCTTGCGGCGCGACGCCAGCGGTCATCGTCGATGAACAGGGCCACAAACTCGGCCTGAGTACCATCCGCAAACCGCATCGCTGCCCGCCATAATTCCAACACAGGACTGAATTCGGTCACGGCTATCAATATGCGAAGACTCTCTTTATGCGCTTTCATCGTTTTCTGCCTGCCCTGCAAACTGCTTGCGCAGCTTCGCGTACCTGATCAACTGTTGTTCTACCTTCATATTCACGGAATCTGCTGGAAACTGTCCATTGTCGTCGCGCCGACCGGCTTCCGAACCGGTCAGGATAGATACGGCCTCGTCGATGTTCTGTACCGCGAAAACGCTGAACAATCCTTCCTGAACGGCCGCGATGACGTGTTCTCGCAGCATGAGATGTTTGACGTTGTCCTGTGGAATAATCACTCCGTGTGAACCATCCAGCCCCCTTTTTTTGCATACGTCGAAAAAGCCTTCGATCTTTTCGTTAATTCCGCCAACCACCTGTATACGACCGAGTTGATTAATCGAGCCGGTGACCGCCAGGTTTTGCTGTATTGGTACGCCTGACAATGACGATAACAACGCGCAAAGTTCGGCAACCGATGCGCTGTCACCGTCTACGCCACCGTACGATTGTTCGAAAACGACGCTGCCGTGTAGTGAGAGGGGAATGTCAGCGGCGTATCGGGAAGACAACGCAGCCGACAGGATCATCATCCCCTTCGAATGGATAGCGCCACCGAGCTCCACTTCACGCTCAATATCCACAACATCGCCGGCTCCTATTCGAGTCGTGGCCGTTATCCGGACCGGGTGTCCGAAACGGAATTCTCCCAGGTCGACGATTGACAGCCCGTTTACTTGCCCGACGCTCGCGCCGGATGTGTCGATCAGTAAAGTGTTCCGTTCGATCGCATCCACTACCTTTGACTGCAGGCGATTGAGCCGTCGTTCGCGTTGCCTGATGGCCTCGATCACATCGGCCAGTTCGACCTGCTCAGAATCCCGCTGGTTTGCCCAATAATCAGCCTGCATCAACAGGTCGTCCAGCGAACGCATGTGCATGGACAGCCTCTCGCCGTCTTCGGCACGCCTGGCGCGTTCTTCGATCACTCGCAGGATCGCGGACGCGCTCAACGGGAGCAGCTCACGTTTCCGCGCCCGCTCGGCAATCAACAAGGCATAGTCTTCGACGTTTTCGCTGCTGCGTACGAGATCATCATCGAGATCAGCGGCAACATTGAAAAGGTCATTGAATTCGGTGTCGTACTTGCACTACAGGTAATAAAGCCGTCGACCTCCGATCAACACGATCTTGATGTCGAGCGGGATCGGCTCAGGCTTTAAGGTAGTTGTGCTAACGAATCCATACGTTTCACCCGGTGATTCGATGCGCACACATTTTGCGAACAATGCCTGCTTCAGCGCTTCCCATACGAACGGACGACTGAGGACGCGCCGTATGTCCAGCATCAGGTAGCCACCGTTGGCCTGATGCAGGGCGCCTGAGCGAATCATCCGGAAGTCAGTCACCAGGGCCCCCATTTCGGCGCGGTGCTCAGTCTTGCCGATGATGTTCTGATAACTCGGATTTGGTTCATAAATCACCGGCGCAGTAGCGTTGCGATCATTCTTGACGACGAGATTGACTTCATACTGACCGAATAACCGCGATGGGTCGCGAGAAAAAAACGGCAGTTGTGGTGAGTCCGGCTGAAGAAAGTCCTCGGCATTCTCAATAATGTTTCGCTGTACGTCATCAAGATATGCCGCAACTTTTGGCAGATCCTGATATTTTCCTCGCAGGTCTGCGAGCAGGACGCCGACCGCATGTGTCGTGACTTCCTGATTCAATGCTTTCACTCGCTCGCGGTGCTTCTTCTGTAGCTTCGGCATTTGCTCGATGCGAGCCTGCAATTCGTCACTCAAACGTCGAATCGCGGCCTGTACAGTCTTGCGTTTTGCATCGGGTAAATCGGCGAATTCTTCATCACTCAGGACCTCGCCGTCGCTGACAGGGGCCAGCACGTAACCGGTCGGCGTCCGCAACACCCCAATACCTTCGCGTGCCGCGTGCTTATTGAGAGTTTGCCATTGCGCTTCGATTTCTTTCTGTGTGGATTCCTCTAATGCTTTGAGCTGGTTGCGGTAATCTTCGCCATCAAAAGCTGCGGGGATCGCAGCCCGCATCTCCTCGAGCAGATCCTGCATATCGTCGCGGAATTCAGTACCTTGCCCCGCCGGGAAGCGAAGGGTACGTGGTCGCTCGGGGTCGGAGAAGTTGTTGACATAGCACCAGTCGCTCGGTGGCCCTTTCTTCCGGGCTCGTTCCATTGTGAGTTCCCGGGCAAGCCCATGACGATGGCTACCGTGCGCGCCAAGGACGAATACGTTGTATCCGTCATGCTCCATCTCGATGCCAAATCGTATGGCATCGATAGCCCGCTGCTGCCCCAGATAAGGCTTGCCGGCCGGGAGCTGATCGCTGCGTTCGAATTCCAGTTGCAACGGATCGCAGGCCTTGCGAAGGTCAGTAATCGGGACGCTGAAAGCGCGAATTGAGTCGGCGGCTATTGCCACGATGCCCTCTCGATACATTGTCTCGGGCCTCTATGACAGCACAGGGGAACCACGAAATAACACTAGGGGTTACCCGAATACCGCACCGTCTTCAGCTGTGTTCTAATTTCCGCAGTATGCATAGCGGCATTGAAAATAATCCGGGATGAACAGTCCGGACACCGATAAGTGGATATCGACGAATGTTGCGTCAATCGCCGTCTCGGCCATCAAGGAGATGGCAATACGTGGTGCGCAAATTCCGGGTTCCGCGTCACTTACCTGGGGCCTGCCGTCTTTCGAAACGCCCCTGTACATTCGCCAGGCCGTTCAGCAGGCGCTGGACAGCGACCCTGATATTGGCAAATATGCGTTGCCCGACGGCCTGCCGGAATTACGGGCTGCGGTTGCCGAAGAGCATCAACGGATTACCGGTCTCGTGGTGGATGCAGACCGAAACGTGTTGATTTCGGCCGGCAATATGCAGGCCCTTAATGCACTATTTCATGCTGTCCTGGACCCGGATGACGAAATCATCCTGACCGACCCCGGTTTCGCCTCCCACTTTTTACAGATCCGTCTGTGCGGCGGCAGGCCCGTGTCATGGCCGCTGGACGAGTCTCGCGGATGGTCGCTTGATCTCGACTTGCTGCCTGACCTGATAACCGAGAGAACGAAAGCAATACTGCTGGTGTCCCCGTCAAACCCCACTGGCAGAATTTTCAGCGAAGAGGAGTTACTTCAGGTCGCCGATATCGCAGATAAACACGACCTTCTCATACTACTGGACGACCCCTACAGCTACCTGACTTACGAGAACCAGGATCTGTACTTCAATCTCGCTGCAGAGGCCCGGTACTCGGACCGCGTGGCTTATTGCTTCACGTTTTCCAAGATTTACGCCATGAGTGGTTGGCGGTTGGGTTACATGATCTTGCCGGAAGCATTAAAAACGCAGGTGCTAAAAGTGCACGATGCCACGATCATCTGCACACCGCGTATTTCGCAGGTCGCGGGACTGGCTGCGTTCCAGGGAGATCGTGCTCACATACTCGAGTTTCAGGACGCTCTCGCCGCCCGCAGACGACTGATTTGCGCGCGACTGGACCGAGTAGGACACATCTTCGACTATGAAATGCCACAGGGCGCATATTATGTTTTTCCCAGAATCCTGGTGGAGCATGACGATTCACGGGAGTTTTCGCTGCGCCTCCTCAGGGACGCCAAAGTGACGGTCACGCCGGGCTCGGCGTTTGGCCGGCAGGGCGAACATCATGTGCGTATGGCCTACTGTGTTTCGGACGACGTCATCAATACCGCATTTGACCGTATTGAGGCTCTGTATCCGGGCTAGTGAATTTTCTTACCTCAATCCCAGCGCCGGTATTTCATCGCCTTGCGCACACGCTCTCCGGCCATCGATACGGCAGCTGCACGCGGCAGAATTCGCGCTTGCTCTGCGCGCTCCAGCACTTCCGCTGTGTTCGCCCGAATACTCTCTTCGATGGTCTGAAATGCCTGGGACTGTGTGCCGCCATGGTGCTCGATTGATCCGCAGATAACGCCGCCTGCATTGGATATGAAATCGGGGACACAAATCACGCCGCGTGCGTGCAGCTGCTCTTCCGCCTCACTGGTGACGCCGATATTGGCGCCCTGAACGATGAATTTCGCCAGCACCGTATCCTGATTGTCCGCACGAACGGCATCCGGGCGCGCCGCAGGAACCAGCAGATCACAGTCAATGCTTATGATCGCCTCACGCTGAAGATTTTTGCCATCCGCGAAATCGTTCATATGTCCGCCCCGTTCCTTATGCTCGATCAGGGCAACCGTATCAATGCCGCCGGCATCGTATACCATGCCTGTCGAATCAGCCGCCGCCACAACCAGGGCACCTTTTTCTGCAAAAAAGCGCGCCGCGTGTTTGCCAACAGCGCCAAAACCCTGCACAGCGACCCGCGCACCGGAAAGCGATACACCTGACCTTTCCAGTGTTACCTCTGCGGCCGCAACGACGCCAAATGCCGTGGCACCGATCTCATCAAGCGGTATGCCGCCCAGTTCTTTGGGCAGACCGACACATCGCCCGATTTCATCATTGATCCACGCCATGGCGGTTTCGTTGGTGCCCATATCAGGCCCGGGGATGTAATCAGTAACATGCTCAATTGCCCTGGCAAAGGCGCGAATCAACTCTTCCCTGGCGGCCGCATCCATTGCAGGGTCAGCGAATATCACTGACTTGCCACCGCCGTGCGGCAGGCCGGCTGCCGCGTTCTTGAACGTCATGGACCTCGCGAGGCGAAAACACTCCTCCAGCGAAACGTCCGGAGACATGCGTACGCCGCCTATTGACGGACCGGCGGCCACGTTGTCAATCACGACAATTGCCTTGAGGTCGATTGTCGGTTGATAGACATGCAGCACGGTTTGCGGACCAAGGTCATCACAAAATCGAAAAGCGGCTTCATTCATTCAGGTACTCCTTTTATTTTTTTCTGTAGTCCATGGCTTTTTAAACATCGCCATTCGAACGCCGCTCTCGCGCATCCTTGCGCTTCGCGGCATTTAGACATCCTGTCTGGCAATGTGATTTTCAAATGGCTCCAATTTTCAAAGGCTTACAGCCTTCGTAGTGCCGGCACATCCCTGTGCCGAACGCTGCCTGCCGAAAACGTCAATTCGGCTGTCCGCCGGCTTCAAGTTCCGCGGCCATGCGTTCGCGTATCGCAAACTTCTGCACCTTGCCGGTCACCGTCATTGGAAACTCGTCTACGAACCTGATGTAACGAGGAATTTTGAAATGCGCGAGCTTGCCGCGGCAAAAGTCGCGAATTTCATCTTCCGTCGCTTGTTGTCCATCATGCAGCCGTATCCAGGCCGCTATCTCTTCGCCGAACCTGGCATCCGGCACACCGACCACCTCAACCTGATCGATCTTTGGATTCGTGTACAGAAAATCCTCGATCTCGCGCGGATATATGTTTTCGCCGCCTCTGATCAGCATGTCTTTGATACGGCCAACGATCCGAATGTAACCGTGCTCGTCCATTGTGGCGATGTCGCCGGTTCTGATCCAGTGAGTGGCATCGATGTCTTCGGCCGTACGCTCTGGATCGTCCCAATAACCCCGCATAACACAATAACCACGAGTGCAAAGCTCTCCGGCGACGCCGGGTGCGACGATATGCCCATTCTCGTCGATGACTTTTATTTCAGTATGCGGCAACGGTCGACCTACCGTCCCGACGCGCACCTCGACCGAATCGTCCGGTAGTGTCTGGGTTGACAGGGGGCCGGTTTCAGTCATTCCGTAGCCGATCGTGATCTGCGTCAGGTGCATGTCTCGCATGACACGCTGCATCAGCTCGACCGGGCAGGGCGCGCCCGCCATAATTCCTGTACGAAGTGTTGTGAGGTCGTGCTCGGCGAAATCCGTCTCATCCAGCACTGCTATGAACATCGTGGGTACTCCGTGTACAGCGGTGCAGCTTTCAGTCTCCAGCGTATCGAGCAGCGCCGCCGCGTCGAAACCGGCGGACGGAAAAACGATGGCAGCACCACTCGTCGCGCAAAGCAGCGTGCCAAGCACCATGGCAAAACAATGGTACATCGGAACCGGTATGCACAGTCGATCGACCTCCGTTATGTGCATAAGGCGCGCCGAAATGCGCGCGTTGTTAACAATATTATGATGAGTCAGCGTGGCTGCCTTGGGTGTCCCGGTAGTGCCGCTCGTGAACTGAATATTGACAGCGTCATCGAAGTTCACATCTGCCGCTACAGCGGCAAGCTTTTGCCTGTATTTGTCTTGCGCCAGTGTTGCGATGGCCGGGTAATTCAGGAAACCGTCGACTTCCTGTGCCCCTAGAACAATCAGCGTGCGCAGCTCGGGCAGGCGCTGCGAGGACAGTTTGCCAGCCGGGGAGGAACCCAGTTCGGGCAGCAGTTCGTGGAGCATGGCGACGTAATCGCTGGACTTGAAGTCAGGTGTGGTAATCAGCGCGCGGCAGCCAACTTTCCTGAGAGCATACTCAAGTTCATTCACCCGGCAGGCAGGATTGATATTGACCAGGATCAGCCCCGCGTATGCTGTCGCAAACTGGATCGTCACCCATTCAGCAATATTTGGTGCCAGCATACCGATACGTTCGCCCGGCTCGAGCCCTAATGCGATCAGGCCTGCGGCTAAAGTCTTCGCCTCAGTTTGCAGTTCGCTCCAGGTCCATCGTACATCCTGGTGCGGTACCACCAGGGCTTCGCGATCCGGCCATCGCATTGCTGCGTCATCGAGAACCGCGCCAACGGTGCGCCCGATCAGTGGATCGTCGCCGCCACCATGCAGGTAACTTTGTGTGAGAGTATTCAAGATGGCTGGATAGTCGCATCGCGCAAACCGCGACGGAATCCGTATTGGTACGGACGCAATCGTGGCTGTGGATTTCGCATCTGGCGGGCGACTCAGGCAGGTGGTTGCTTGCATGCACTGGATCGCTGAATCGCTGTTTCCGAATAGGTATTAGTGCGGATGACTGTCGCGGACCGTTCTGGATAATGGACTGATATGGAGGACATCCATGGCTGATTTGTCGGAAGCACGCGAAAGAATGGTAGACAATCAGATCGCGGCACGTGGCGTTCGATCTGAAAAAGTTCTTGATGCAATGCGCAAAGTACCACGGGAGCTTTTTCTGCCCGGGGGATTGGCAGAATTCGCGTATGAAGACTCCCCGCTTCCGATTGAAGCCGGGCAGACCATTTCACAGCCTTACATCGTCGCGTTCATGGTGGAGGCACTTGCGCTGCGTGGCGGAGAAAAAGTGCTGGAGATAGGAACTGGCTCCGGCTATGCAGCGGCGATCCTGGGTGAAATAGCCGGCGAGGTCTATTCGATCGAGCGCATCGAGGAACTGGCAAACAGTGCGGCATCGATCCTCGCGGATAACGGCTACGATAATGTCCAGGTCTTGCACAGTGATGGCACGCTCGGCTGCGCCGAGCATGCGCCGTACGACGGCATTGTAGTTACTGCAGGAGGCCCGGAGATTCCTGATTCTCTGAAGCGGCAATTGAAGATCGGCGGCCACCTGGTCATCCCGGTCGGCAAGAACAAGGAATTCCAGGAACTCATCAGGGTTACCAGGGTATCGGAGAGCGAATTCGAATCTGAAGACCTGGCGGCGGTGCGTTTCGTTCCGCTGGTCGGTGCTGAAGGCTGGGACACCGCGACCGCAACGGCCGGCTCGAAACGGGTTCATCATGCGGCGGATCAGGCAGAGGAGCAGTTGCGTTGCGACATCGTCGACGCTTGCGAGCCTTTTACCTCCATAGAAACTATCAACCTCGATCCGTTGCTCGAGCGAATCGGCGACGCGCGAGTTGTATTGATTGGTGAGGCCAGTCATGGCACGTCAGAGTTCTATAAATTGCGCAGTCGCATATCCGCTGAACTCATTACGAAGAAGAACTTCAAGTTTGTGGCTATAGAGGGTGACTGGCCGGACGCAGCGCGAATCGATCACTACGTGCGGCATTTCGACTATCCGCCGTCGGAGTGGACCGCTTTTGCCCGGTTCCCAACCTGGATGTGGCGCAACAACGATGTGCGTGAATTCGTTGACTGGCTGCGGATACACAACACTGGCAAGGCTCCGGACCAGCAGGTCGCTTTTCATGGCCTCGATCTTTATAGCCTCTACAGCTCGATTCGCGCCATCCTCAAATACCTTGATCAGGTGGATCCGGCGACAGCCGAAGTGGCGCGGGCAAGATATGGCTGCCTGACGCCATGGCAGGCGGACCCGGCAACCTATGGCCGGGCGGCCCTTACCGGGTCTTATCGTAGCTGTGAAAAGGAAGTCATACACATGCTGATGGCGCTGGCGAACAAGCACCGTGAATATGCTGAACACGATGGCGAACGGTTTCTTGACGCGGTGCAAAATGCGCGTTTGGTGGCCAATGCCGAGCGCTACTATCGTGCCATGTATTACGGCTCTCGTGAATCCTGGAACCTGCGTGACGGCTACATGTTTGAAACTCTCAAAACGCTGCAGCAACACCACCAACCGGACAACAAAGCGATCGTCTGGGCACACAATTCCCATGTCGGTGATGCGGCTGCGACCGAGATGTCGGCACGCGGCGAATTCAACATCGGCCACCTGTGCCGCGAGGAATTCGGAGACGCCGTGTATTCCATCGGGTTCGGCACAGACAGCGGCACGGTTGCTGCAGCTTCAGACTGGGACAGCCCGATGGAGATCAAGACCGTGATGCCTTCGCAGCATGGCAGCTACGAGCGTCTGTTTCATGAAGTTGGCCTGCAAGGCTTTCTGCTTGGTCTGCGGCACCTGTCATCGCCATCGCTCAGAGATGAGCTGTCCAAACCGCGCCTGGAACGTGCCATAGGCGTTATCTATCGGCCGGAGACGGAACTGGCGAGCCATTACTTCAAGGCCGTGTTACCGCAACAATTCGACGAGTACGTCTGGATTGATACGACCCAGGCTGTACAGCCATTTGCTACGGCCGAACTGGAAGGGGTCCCTGATACTTATCCATTCGGGCTATGAGTGCTGCGCAATCCAGGGCGGCAGAAGGCGTTATCTACGCAACAGAAAAGCTCCGCTGGATGCGATCAAATCACATCTGGCCTAATGGTTTACGCTACCTGTGGACGGATGCCTTTGGTGTTGTGCTATTGGTTTCCCTCTATGAAGAGATCGGTGACAAGGCCTATCTCGATGATGCCGAGTGGCTCGTTTCCGAAGTAGATCGCGTGCTTGGCCGGGCGCGCGGCATTCGCATCGGCGAAGAGGAGGATCGGGATGGTCAGTATTTTCACTATCTCGCGATGTGGCTGTATGCGCTGGCTGTTCTTGGTCGCTATTTGCCGGCCTATAAACAGGCAGGCGTTGACCTGGTTCGTCAGATCCACGAGCCGTTTCTGGTGCGCGGTCGTGGAGTGATCTGGAAAATGCAGGAGGACCTCAGCGGGCCCTACCCCGGGATCGGCTTTGGGGCCATGGATTCATATGACGGATACGTTTCATACAAGATGCTCGACGAGGATCTCCTGTCATCCGAAATTGCCGATATGCGAGCATTGATTGACGCAACCAACCCGGACCTCTTTATTACGCAGGACCTGGGGCTCGGCATGATGTTGTGGCTGACACATTTCTTTCCGACGGAGGAGTGGGCGGTCATACAGAAAAGGCGCTGTCTCGAGATGCTCGATCATATGTGGTGTCCGGACGGTTTCTTCCGTCGTGAGCCACACCTGCCCGACACGAAATTCGCCTTCACGAACTACGGTGTATCAGTTGGCCTGCAGGCGGTTGCTGCGATGCCCGGGCGAGTGCATGTGCTGAATGAGTTCTTCGAATCCTATCGCGCAGAAGATGAATATGATCGGGCGTCCATCACTCACGTAATGGCCTGCAGCTCATATTTCCCCGGCCAATTGATCTGTGCATCCTTGAACTCAGGTCAGGACTGATTTATCGATTCACCAAGCAGGTGCCATGATCAATTAGCGGGAGTCGGCCATAGCTCACGCACCTCTTCAGGTAGCGAATGTCGCACCTGCTCGAGCTCGCCACCCGGCATCTCGCTTTCAAGCGTCCCGAAAACCGCGGTTGTTGCCCGCTCGAGCTGCGTGTTGTCCAAAGTAGGAACATTGTTGTGAATTTTCTCGAGAAACTGCGCTTTATGACGGTATCGCTCTGGTTTGCCGTGCGGATGCCAGCCCTCGTAATAGAAACCACGAATCAGCATCGGCAGCTGTGCACCGAACTGGACAGCCTCATCTGGCTCCAGTCGATCGCGAGTGGCATGCAATACCGCGCGGAGAATCGTGTAAGACCGATGCATATCGGTCGAGCCCATATCAGCCGCAATGCTCCTGATCCAGCCCATTGTCTTTTGCTCGGTCTTGTCGAACACGGATATACGAGTCATTTTGTGCCCTCCTGGTTGTGGTCGCGAATCGAACAACTTCGACCGGGATCTCACAACATCAATAATGATGTCATGCTGAGAAACTGATCGACATTCGTACATACCGAAAAGTACCGGCGGGTGCAGCGGGGATTCAGGTGCTGTTAACATGACTGATGACACGGCGCCCAATATAAGGGCTACTAACAAGAGGTGAGCCATGCAGCAACCACAAGTCACCGGCTTCTTCGATGAAGCCACGAACACCATAAGTTACGTTGTCGCTGACCCGAAGACGGGTAGCTGCGCGATTGTGGACCCGGTACTGGACTACGACGCGGCATCCGGCAGAACCTCAACTACCTCGGCCGACAAAATTACATCGTTCGTCTCTGAGCATAATCTGACCACTGAGTGGATTCTCGAGACGCATGTTCACGCGGATCACGTAAGCTCGGCACCCTGCATAAAGGAGAAGCTGGGCGGGCAAATCGGAATTGGTTGCAGAATTACGGAAGTGCAGTCGGTTTTCACCAGCGTATTTAACCTGTCCGATGTCAGTACGGATGGCTCACAATTCGACCGGCTGTTCAGGGACGGGGATGAACTGGCGCTGGGTGATATCAGGGGCCATGTCATGCAGACACCTGGTCACACTCCGGCGTGCTGTACTTTTGTTATCGGCGATGCAGCGTTCGTCGGCGATACTATGTTCATGCCGGATTTCGGTTCTGCGCGTTGCGACTTCCCTGGCGGAGATGCGGAGGTTCTGTACGACTCCATACACGCTATTTTTTCGCTGCCGGATAAAACCCGTCTGTATATGTGTCACGACTACAAGGCGCCTGGTCGTGACGAGTTCGCCTGGGAAACGTCGGTACTGGAGCAGAAGCAAAACAACATACATGTAAAGGAAGGCGTGTCAAAACAGGAGTTCGTCGGGTTCAGAACAGAGCGCGACGCGCAACTGGGTATGCCAAAACTTATACTGCCCGCAATACAAATCAATATACGTGCAGGGCAACTGCCACCCGCCGAAGATAACGGTACCCGTTACCTGAAGATACCGTTGGATACCGTATAGCAAAACAGGAACGTATCGTTTCACGTCATGGTGTGTGCTCTTGACGGCTGTAGGAACCGCTGTGCTATCGTCGTTTGACCATGAACAACCCAATCAAACACGACACGAGATCGGTTTCTGAGCTGATTGCGGACCAGCAGCAGGGGTCGGCCCTGGAGCAACGATTCTATACCGATCCAGAAATCTATCAGCTTGAACTCGATCGAATCATTACTCGCAACTGGATCTTTGCGGGGCACCAGT
>PVMS01091314.1_pt1 | contig 12874 bp, 10 predicted proteins | sample 1853461 | NCBI WGS metagenome assembly PVMS01 (sample SAMN08582032, study PRJNA380276) | Marine sediment metagenome, whole genome shotgun sequencing project. | isolation source: ocean sediment barecode stripped | collected 2017 | reverse complement strand
TCATGGGACTGGTGTTCACCCTGATCGCCATTTGGCGTTTCAAGTTTGAGTGAACCCTGACAACGTAAGACAAACTTGGATTTTAATCCTCCCTGATAAGCCGAATCTAATGGTTGGTCAATAGGTTCGGCTCTTTTTTGTAAACCCTCGTATTTTGCGGTGCAGACGTGAGCTCAAATCCATACGAACCGTGTAGTTGAAAGTACGCTGCGGTGGTATGCGCACCATTTCACCCTTTGGATGCTCAACGATTGCATAGTATTGGACATGGGTCCCGGCCAGGAAAGGTTGGATCAAGCCGGTAAGCCTACCATAGTGTACGACAAGCGGTACCGGATGCCATTTGGTCTCAAAATCCGCCCGGTAATACATGATTGCCTGCCTCGTTGTCGGACCAGGGAATTCGATAAAGGTGGGAATGAACTCCTTGACCTGGTGAACTTTTCCAGCCGTGTAGGTCGGAAACTCGCTCATTTTCGATTTCGCAGTTAAAGTAGATGGGGTTCTTTCTGCCATTTCCAATGAACCAGCCCCGAAGATGTAAACCTTACTATCCCACGAACCGATAATGATTTCAACTAGACCATTCCCATCCAGGTCCACCAGGGTGGGAGTAGCGAATATCGGGCCTTGGGTGGGAAATCCAAACTTTGAATCGCCACCAGCAGTGACAACATAAAGGCATCCATCCCAGCCGCCGATGGCGATTTCTTTGTGCCCATTGCCATCTACATCACCGAGGGTTGGAGAAGACCATAAATATGGGCCAAGATTCACTGGAAATCCTGAGAGGGTGGAACCATTGCTTCTCCAGGCGTAGAGTCGGTCGGAGCCGTGGATGATTTCAAGGTCTCCATCTCCGTCTACATCGACCAACGAGGGAGAAGAAACAGAATAACTACCAGTGGGCTGCGGCCAACCTGGCAGAGGGGAACCATCCGCTCGCCAGACGTAAACCTGGTCGGAAGCGCCGACCACTTCAGGATATCCGTCCCCATCAATATCCCCTACCGCTGTAGATGACCAGACAAAATGGCCTGTTGACCGGGGCCAGCCGGTCAACAGTTGGCCATCAACTCGCCAAACATAGACCTTTTGGTCCCACGAACCGATGATGATCTCCAGGCTGCCATCGCCGTCCAGGTCCGCCAGGGTGGGAGAAGCGGAGACAAACCCGCCTGTACACTGCGGCCAACTGGGAAGAAGGCTGCCATCAGATCGCCAAATATAAACACAGCCATCATCCGAACCAACTACCACCTCCAGCTGACCATCGCCATCCAGGTCTGCCATTACAGGTGAGCTGTATACATCACCGCCTGTCTTGAGCGGCCAACCGGGCAGGAGGCCACCAGATGAGTCGAAACCATAAAGATGGCCATCATCGCAACCGACCAGGATTTCATTTTGTCCATCACCATCCAGATCACCGACCGCCGGACGTGAGGCGAAGAAATTGCGGCCCTGGACAGGAAATCCAGACAATAAACGACCATCCAGTCGCCAGGCATAAAGCGCATCGGAGCCCACAATGATCTCGGGCAACCCATCACCATCCAGATCGGCGATGGTAACCTGAGCACTGACATAACCTCCAGTGGGTAATATTAGGTGGTTGGTCAAATCTGGAAACATCGATCTCAATCTCTTCGGGCAGCCGGAAACGGGGTTGGGAGAGGATCAGGCATCAGAGCAATCACCCACCACGGTTATCGCACCTGCGTTTCATGCCTTCTCCGCGACGATCATTGGCAATGAGAATGGTTGTTTACCACGTGCTCGCCTCAATACCTGCGCAACCCACCAGCGTGGGCCGCGCCGGACCGTTATCCAATGCGGACGCAATCCAGCCGCGACTATGGCATCGTGGAGCTCTCGACGACCGAAGTGGCGATCTCCAATTCCGCTGCCTAATCGGGGTTTTCGGGTGATCGGTGAATCCAGGATCACCAACCGCCCTTTCGGGTGCAAAGCTTGCACAGTGCCTCGGAGAGCAGAGGCGAGATGCCTGGCATAATGCAAACTGGCGTTAAATAAAACCAGGCTGAACTTTCCAGCCTGGAGGGGCGGCCGGTTGAGATCACCCTGCACTACGAGAAAAGATGTATGGGCAAGATAGATATCCGCCGCGCCCAATCCAAAGGGTTCTTCAAGGTTAGATTCCACTGCCACCACTCGATAACCAGATTTAGCCAACCTATAGCTCAACCAGCTATTACCTGCGCCTAGATCGGCTACCGGACCCATTGATGGTAGAGGACCTTGCTCGGATAGCAATTTCCTCAACCTAGAGTAGCTCTGGCGGCGAACCTCCCAATAGATGGTTGGGTAGCCTGAGGGCCGACCGAAGGGCAAAGTCAGGGACTGTTCTGCCGTGAAGGGACGCCAACCTTCTTTCAACCGCATTCTCTGATACTGCCGGTTGAATGCGGTCAGAATTTCAAGGTCTTCTTGCCGCACCATAACCGGTGTTCGGTTCTTGATCGTGTATTGGTTGCCGCACAACTGGCAGACCAGGGATGAGGTGTATCCGTTATCAAAATGGAGAGCATGCTGGCAGGAAGGGCACCCGATCACATCAAGCCAATCTTCTTTCATACCAGGCCCTGCTCCCAACATCTGGTGAAGGAAGTGCTCCGCTCCATGCTCACCTCCGACGGAAGACCATAGTGATGTGATCCCCAAAGCCACGCCAGGGCCAACGATCACGCAGGCGCAGCTCCCATGGTTCGAGGCGGTCAAAGAAGGTACGATACTTCTTGTAAGTTGGAACCAGATAGGGAGGGGGGAGGAGTAGGGGAAGTGCGCGCACTCGTTCGAGGACGAACGCCGGTGAAAAGACACTTTCGATCTCACCAGCCGAGAAATATCTCACCTTCACTTTCAACGACAGCCCATCCGCACCCTGGAGCGAGGCGGGTTGCCACCCGCGGCGAAGGCGGCGGAAGGCCTGCTGGGGGCGACGGTGGCTGAGAAACCAGACTATTTCTATTGGACACCAGCGAGCCATAACAGAACAGACAAACGCTGCTCCAGGGTGAAGTATAGCTTCCAATGCCGTGACCAGGTGGTCTAAAGCCGGCTCACAATTCAGGCTTCCGAAACTGGCGAAGGCCCCGTCAAAAGGTAGATTTGGCTGCAAAGAGTCAAGATTGCCGCCAGGAATGGCAAGAGGTATTATCTGGGCATTTAGACCGGCCGCTCGAGCTTTGGCTGCTGTTTGAGCAGCCATGGCTGGAGAGATATCAGTAGCCAGCAGCTTGTAACCTGCACGAGCCAGGTGCAGAGCCTCCTCGCCAGTGCCGCATCCGATCTCCAGCAGACGGCTTCCAGGAGGGAAAGTAGCCTGGAGCAGAGCGATGTTTTCTCGACGCATCCAGGACATAAGCAGGTTGCCATGCGGACCGTAAACGGCATCGTATTGGGGGGCGATCTGGTCGAATGCGTTGGCAATCGACTCATAACTCCGGTTCATGGAAATATTGGTTGGATCTTGATTACCAAAGGAATTGAGCCCTGCCATAGTGAGTTTCAATCCGAGATCGATCCTTGTGTGTTGCTGACCTGGAGGAATACCTTGAAATATTCAGAATTCATTTTCACCTACCCTCCGAAGGCTGGAATTGGATTATGGATTTAATGGGAAGTGAGGAAAGCAGGCGAACCATCATCCGGTTAATCCATAGAAAGGCTTTGATTTGCAATCGACTCAGGATAGGGGTTGGTTTCCCGGACTGCATCCAAGCGTCCTGCCATTCACTGTTAAACCAACGGATCACCCAGCGATAAAAATGAGTGTTGTAGCGGTCACGCTGGAATAGCAACTTGTTCTCAGCTGTATATTCCCAATCCACGCTCCAATCAGTATCAAACACCAGACGATCGCGCACCTGTTCATAGAATTTTGTTCCCGGTAGCGGGTAAGCGATGGTAGTGCTGAACTCCTCGGGAAGAGTGTCACGCAACATCTTGACTGAGAATTCAAGATCTTCCCATTCCTCACCAGGATAACCAACCATCATGAATAAGTAAAAATCAATATCCAATTGCTTGCATAAAGCAGCCGCGCGGTAAATTTGGGTGACTTTGGTGCCCTTGTTCATGGCATCCAATACTTTCTGTGAACCAGACTCCGCTCCAAAAAAGATCTTCTTGCAGGCCATCTGTTTAAGAGTAGTCAGCATATCTTCTGTGGCCAGGTTGACACGAGTTAGGCACTCGAAAGGGATATCCGCCTCGCGAGCCAAAACCTCGTCCCGCCAGTTAGAAACCCAAGCCTTTCTGACACCGGTGATGTCATCCACGATCCGTAATTGATCTGGAAAATAGGTCTCTTTGATCTGGCGCATCTCCTCAGCGACGTTGGCGGCCGAACGGCTGCGGTAAGTACGCCCGAAAACAGCTTTCTGACACCAAGCACACTCATAAGGGCAACCGCGGGTATTAATCAGGCTCAGGGACCAGTAGCCATGAGCCTGCTGCCAGGCATCCTGATAGGGCTGCCAATCCACCAGATCGCGGGCTGGAAAGGGCAGGGAATCCAGGTCAGAAATTAATGGTCGAGGAGCTGTGGCAACAACCTCACCTTGCTCCCCTCGCAATCGCAGGCCAGCGATATCCTGTAATTCTGGAATCGAACCAGCCCTTTGCAGAAGGTGATCGGCAACTTCTTGAATGGTGATCTCCCCCTCATCGAAGACGACCGCGTCGACTGGGTACTCACCATTAGTGCCTTGATAGTACAGGTAACGTTCGGGTATGCCGGTGGGGTCAGGACCGCCCAGAATGACTTTTGCGCCATAGCGGTGAGCGATATCGGCCAGCAGGAGAGCATGGCGGCGAACCGTGATCAGGGCAGTGATACCTACGACAGGTGGTTGCACCTTTCGCATATAATCCTCAAACTCAGCATAGTCTTGGCGGAAGGCGCAATCAAAAAAGTCGACCGCATAGTCTCGCTGTTTTAACACAGCCGCCAAGTACAACAATCCCAGTGGGAAGTAAGGGGTCATGATCCTCTTTTCGATTGGATCTTTGTCGATGAATAGCGGATGGACGAGCGTAATATCGGGAACCATAGTTGCTCCTAGAGTTAGGGAAAATGATTGGCGATTCCAAGTTTCTTCAGCCGCGTGGCAAATGCCCTCATGGTTTCCTCACCATGACCGTCAAAATGACCTTTACACCAGTCTGCACAGAAAGAGACTTCAGCGCCTACTCTGACCAGTCCCTGAAACCTTTCCACCTTGCGGTTCATCTCCCATTGCTCTAACCAGGAAGTGATTGGTGACATTAGCGCTGATCCTGCAAACGTGAACAACGGCTGTAAATCTTGGGTTTCCTGACCTGAATGAGAATTCAGCGGTTGACCTTCTGCATTTGGTAAGAACCTGTTCGACCATGTGTTGAGCTTGCGAATTCGCTCATAAACCCCCTGACCCGATAACGGCACCATCTGAACCAGCTCATGAGCGGTGTACAAAGACCGCTGGTAAAAGTCTAAGGCCCGTTCGGAAAGGAAATAATTTGGACAGATAGTGTCGCCTCGCCTAGCTGCTCCGCGTACCAGGGCAATGACAATTGCGCGACACAGCCAGAGTCTCCCAGGAGCAGTCACAATCAGATAGTCGATATCATCACCTGGTTGGGCATTATCCATAGCCAGTGCGCCAGTTACGGCTACCATGCGGACAAAAGGTAGACGGGCTATCAGCTGGCCATAAGAACTGGCCTTAGTCCACAGATGAGCAGAATTTTCTCCCCGGCGACTTCGGGTCTCAACAATGCCTTCGCGGCCAGGAAGGGTATAAAAGCCAGAAAAGCTGCTCACCTGATGTGAGGCAATAATACCGTTGTTTAAGACATTTTGAAGATCATCAGAGGACACCCGCATCCCAATAAGGTGACGGTGAAGTTGTTCAAAAGTTAACGGGTAATCGAAGACATCCGCATAGGCCATTGTCGATAAAATGGCACATTCAAGGCTTGTATTGTTTGGTGTTTGGTCGATCGAAACAACACGATGGTCGTATTCAACATGAAGAAGAGCATCTAGCTTATCGGACATTTCAGCAATCAATCTCCAGCGACCACAACCTTGGGTGAACTTGAGCGCAGGCGATAAATGTTGATGGCTTGGACAATTGTAAACAATGAGGTGAACAGCAGACCAGCGGAGAATAATGCCGCGTAAACAGCGATAATCCAATTATTTACATAGATCGCAAACAGGAACGTTACAATATTGAAGCAAGCAAAACCCAATTCATAAAACACAATTGGGGGGAGGCGCAATTGATAACGATGCTGCCTCCAATCTTGCGATTTCTTAACATTGCCAAATTTGGGGGTGCGGTCAAATTCAAGTCGTCTATTCCTGAAGACGAGCAGTGCGGCTCGAATAGTATTCAACATCATACCGACACCGAGCACAGAGATAATCAGAATTGCCGGTAACCGCCGCCACCAGCCGCGAGAGAGTTGCTTTTGAGCAGCAATGAAAAATAACGTTGGGGCAAAAGCTGTTGCGTTAAATAGGATCGCAATACCAAAAAGTGCGATCAAGCTTGGATAACGCTGTGAGAGTACTAATATTACTGGATACAACAATGAGAGCGCGAATAACAATAAGTGGACTCCATAACCTGTGAGGTGCAGGGAAGCTGCAACTTTTTTAGCCAGCGGAAGCTGTGTGTTCCAAATCTGGGGCAGCAATTTTTGCGCACATTGCAGGCTTCCACTCGCCCAACGATGTTGCTGTCTGCGGTAAGCTGCAAAACTCACCGGCAGTTCGGCGGGCACGGCAACATCACGAAGATAAAGGGCTTGCCAGCCGCGTAATAATGCTCGATAGGAAAGGTCAAGATCTTCGGTTAATGTCTCAGCAGTCCAACCACCAGCGTCTTGAATCGCTGTTCGCCGCCAGATGCCCGCGGTTCCATTGAAGTTAAACAAAAAACCAGCTTGAAAACGGGCAAACTGTTCAACCATAAAATGGGAATCGATCGATAAAGATTGTAAAGCGGTTAGTAAAGAGAAATCGCGGTTGATATGAGTCCAGCGGGTTTGGATGAACGCGATCTTGGGGTTTTGAAAGTGGGGGATGGTTCGCTTTAGAAAATCCGCAGGCGGGATAAAGTCTGCGTCGAAGATGGCAAAAAACTCTCCCGCGGCCTCTTGCATCCCCGCTGCCAGCGCTCCGGCTTTATATCCCATTCGCCGTTTTCGGTGTAGATGGACAATATTGACTCCACGAGACGAAAAGAAATCGACGCATTGTCTGGCTATTTGTCTGGTTTCATCGCTGGAGTCATCCAAGACCTGGATCTCCAATCGAGCCTGGGGATAATCCATTTGAGCAACCGCCTCAATCAAACGGCGGATGACATAAACTTCATTGTAGACTGGCAGCTGGATGGTCACGTACGGCCAGGTTTCAATTGCGGGTAAGTCATAATGGATTTTCCGGTCACGCCAAGATATATAAGTCAGATAGAAAAAGTTGATTCCATAAATAAACAGTAGCCCAACTACTATCAGATAAAGGATGGCGATGGGGATCAGCAAGAAGTCAAGCATGTTTCCCTTTTTCTAACAAGAATTGGTATTCCGCAGCCCATAAACCCCATATAAGCCACTGCCAAATTCGACCAGGCGCCAGGAGCCAGGTGTAATAATCAAAAAAGCCGACGATCGTGATTGCAGCCAGAACGGCGGAGATGCCGAGGAAGGTGGGGGTTAATTCGAGCCGCTCGCGGTTCAACCACACTGCAAGCCACGGCGCAACCATCGCCAGAAAATAGAACAATGCACCGAATATCCCAGTCTCAGCAGCGACTTCGAGGAGCGCGAAGTGAGGCGGTTGGTAGTCATAAGGCACATCAGGTTTTTCGTCAGATAGCGCGATTGGAAAGGCGCCTAATCCAACACCGGATAACGCGTTGGCAACGAAGATTTCGTTCGCGGCTGTATTCAGTTCCCTGCGTTCAATGATAGAACGCTGTTCAAGAGTAATCCGGGTGAACGAGTCTCCTACATCGAGACGCACCCCGAGAAAGGCTGCATTTTGCCAGACAAACGGCAGGACGATGATCAACCCTGCGGCCATGAGCCCCAACCATTTATACAACAGGGCTTGATCACGAGTTCTGCGCAGCCCTTCAGCGAACAGACCCATACCAACCAGCAGAGCAAGCCATGCAGCACGAGAATAGGTCAAAAACAGTGCCACAGCGCCGAGAGCAAACACACTGCTTACCAGCGGATACCACTTGGTTTTGGCTTTGATATGCCATCCAACGAGAAGGAGCAGCCCAAATGCCAGACAGCCACCCAATATATTAGGGTGATCTGATAAGCCGTATGCTCGCAGAGATCGCACGCCCTCTGCCCAGACAACACTCACACCGCTCCAGGCCGGGTCTAGATCCAATTCACCCAGTGATATCAGGCCCAACGAACGTTGCCCCAGATATTGGGCTACCCCTACAATGGATTGGATCAGGATCTGCAGCGCGACTGGGAGGACCACCTGGCTGAGCGATTTAATCTCGTTAATCACGTACAGGTAAAGTCCGGCCAGCAGGAGCAAACGGATTAGATGGTAAAGTGAGAGCGCGGAATCAACGGAGGACAGGCTGCTGAACAGACTCGTCACGAGGATGCCCAAAATGGGTATGCTGAGAAAATTGGGTCCAACTTCAACCTGGCGTGGACTGACCATCAGGCTGAAGAACCAAAGCACCAGGGTGGCGATTATAAAGATATCACTTGCGAAGACTAAAAAGTCGGTGAAATCACTGTAAACCAGTGGAAGAGGCCTTGATACGAGAACAAAGCGAAACCTGAATGGAGCCAGAACGATCGTAGTGGCAAAGGTAAAATAAGCCCCGACGCGCAGGGGCACTTCGAGGACACTACTTACATTCGTTCGCAGGTTGATCAGGAAAGTTCTATCCATATTATCTTGCTTGGGTGGCCCATCTCTGGGGTGAATTGCAAGTATTTTTTCATTAACTACTTAAACATACGTTATTGGACCTAATTTGGATTTATTCATTCAAGGGTAAACCTGCTCAAGTCGATATCCCGACTCATCGGCTATAATGGGCAGATGTCTCGCTCCATAGCCGTAAATACTCGCGCGCTCTACAACCCCCCCAAACGGCGTGAGGCGGTATACTCGCGAAGTGACCAGCCGCCTGGGTGATCGCGTACGGCTCGTATCAAGTGAGACCGCAGCTCAAGGATTCCAGGGGCATTTTTGGGAGCAGGTTATCCTTCCTAGGAAAATAGACAGTACGCAGCTTCTTTGGTCTCCAGCTAATTCCGGCCCATTAGCGATAACTCGACAGGTCGTGACCATTCACGATTTAAGCCCCCTTGATGAGCCAGATGGATTCAAGTACCAATTCAGGATTTGGTACCGTGTATTATTGCCCCTTCTGGCAAATCGGGTGCGAAAGGTTATCACAGACTCGGATTTTTCCCGGCAAAGGATTATTGAGAGGCTGGGGATTGCAGGTGAAAAAATTGTCACAATACCATGTGGGGTGGACAGGAACCATTTTTATCCACGGGCTGCCGTCGAAATCGCTGCCGTCAAGGAGCGGTATGGATTGCCGGGTACCTATCTGCTTACCGTTGGGTCGTTGGAACTTCGAAAAAACCTCGCCAGGCTTCTTCACGCCTGGGAGCGAGCAATTCCAGTAATTGGGAAAACAGCTCTCGTTGTATTAGGTAGCTCCGGTCGACCTTTCCGTAGTCTGCGGTTCGATCATATACCAGAGGGGGTGCTTTTCGTCCCCCATGTGAGTGAGCCAGATCTGCCCTCTCTATACAGCGGCGCGCTGGCTCTTGTAATACCATCTCTCTATGAAGGCTTCGGTTTGCCAGCGTTGGAAGCAATGGCTTGTGGGAGTCCGATTATCGCTTCGAAAGCCGGAGCATTACCTGAAGTGGTTGGAGATGCTGGCCAGTTTGTAAACCCATACAACGTGGATGATATTACCCAGGCAATCGTCCAAATGATATCTGAACCGGCACTCCGGGGGGATTTTGCTTCCAAGGGACAATCTCGCGCCGAGGCATTTTCTTGGGATCGAACAGCGGCTCGCATAGGGGCTGTACTTGAGCAGGCGAGAAGTGGGCCGTAGTCCGACAGTCGTATTCGTGCAGGACGCACTGCCCTTTTTAGGCGGTGCAGAGAGAGTCCTGGCAGCAGCCTGGGAGATATTCCCCAATGCGCCGCTCTACACTTTGATGTATGGAGAGCAGACCTTCGAAAGCACAGTCTTCTCTAATAAAACTGTATTTCCATCCTTTATCAACCGTTTGCCGGGCGCACGTACGAGATACCGCAGTTATCTGCCCTTGATGCCGCTCGCCGTTGAGAGATTTGATCTGCGAGAATACGATATTATCCTTTCTTTCAGCTACGCTGTCGCGCACGGTGTTTTACCAAGGCCCGATCAACTGCATATCAGCTACACCTACACGCCTATGCGATATGCCTGGCATTTCTATCACCAATACCTGCATGAGACCGGAGCGCGTTCTGGTCTCAAAAGCTGGGCGATGCAGGCCATTCTGCATTATCTGCGGCTCTGGGATCGCTCAGCTGCGGATAGAGTGGACCGTTTCGTCGCCATATCCCAATGGGTAGCTCAAGGTGTTTGGCGATCTTATCGCCGGACCGCCAAAGTGATATTCCCGCCGGTGGACACTCAACGATTTAACCCGATTGAGCCTCGGGAGGATTATTACATCACCGTTTCCAGGTTGGTCAGCCACAAGAAGATCGCCATGCTTGTTGAAGCATTTTCCCGGCTGGGATATCCTCTGCTCATAATTGGTGACGGTCCAGAATACACTCACTTATCGGATATAGCTCCCAAAAACGTGAAATTGCTGGGTCGCTTATCAGACCAGGAGGTAGCAGACCTGTTAGGAAAAGCCAGGGCATTTGTACATGCTGCTGAAGAGGATTTTGGCATCGCACTTGTAGAAGCTCAGGCAGCTGGATGTCCGGTGATCGCATTTGGAAAAGGTGGGGCGCGCGAAATCGTGATTGATGGCAAAACCGGCCTCCTCTTTACAGAGCAGACGGTAGATAGCCTGATCGCAGGGGTCGAGCGGTTCGAGCAAAGTGATTTCCATCTGGAGGCTGGCGAATTACGGCGCAGCGCAGAACGCTTCAGCAAAGCGCAGTTCCAATGGCAATTAAAAACCCTTGTCGAAAACACATGGGATCATTTCGAATCTGGGAAACAAATGAACTGGTGATCAAGCGCACCTTAGATTTGGTCGGCGCCATAATCGGGTTGATTTTGTTTTCGCCATTAATGGTGATCGTCGCCCTGCTCATTAGGCTAGATTCTCCCGGTCCTGCCCTATTCCTGCAATACCGAATCGGTCGCGGGGGCCGGGCATTCAAGATGCTGAAATTTCGTACAATGCAATTGGGGGCGGAGACGGCACATGAACAAGATTTCCAACAGGCTCCCAACCGGAGGGTCACCCCACACCAATTTCAGAATTTGTTGAACGATCCTCGCCTGACGCGCATCGGTCGTTCTCTGCGGCGCTCGAGTATCGATGAGTTGCCTCAATTGTGGAATGTTCTGAAGGGAGAAATGAGCCTCGTCGGTCCCCGTCCTTTCCTGCCGGTGGAACAGGAGCATTACGGGGATACGTCCTCCGCTTACATTCTCGCCCGTCCTGGCATGACCGGTCTCTGGCAGGTCTCAGGGCGCAGCCGGCTGTCATTCACAGAGCGAGTACAGCTCGATACCTCGATACTTACTATATACACCACTGGTCGCTGTGGCTGGATATCCGCATCCTGGCGCGCACAATATGGGTTGTGGTCCGTGGTGAGGGTGCCTATTGACCGGGTTCGAATCCAGCCCGCACCTCTTAGATAGCCCCTGAACCTATAACACCCGATTATGCCCAGCGATTTTCAATAACCAAACTGTTGGGTAATGGACATCAGGTCAGTTGAGATCTTCACGGGTGACATCCTCACAATCCAGAACAAAATCAGCGCCATAGGCCATTGCCGGCGTCTGATAGCCGCGGGGTGCGTTGCCAGCCAATACTTTCTGCACTGCCGCCATCGCCGCCCGTGCCGTCCAGATAACGCCACCCTCTGGGCCATGCAGTCGTGACACGGCGCTGCGTCCCTGGTCGTCTTTCACTTCGCCCCAAACATGGACCGAGCTCTGGGCCCGCTCTTCAGCGGTTGAACCCGGTTTCACTCCGCGCTTCAACAGGCTGCGCACCGCCGCCAGCTTGAACAGTGGACGGATACGGCGCATACTGGCCAATTGCTGGCGCTGTGCTTCCGAAAACACCGTATAGACTTCAATGTTAGGAATACCAGTACTGTAGTAGCCCGTGAAGACATCGCCCCAGGTAAATCGCGTCGCTTCCACTGGACCGTTGCCAAAGTCAATCTGGCGTGTAACCTCTGCCCGCTTGGGAGTAACTAACCTTCCATCGCGTCTCACCCAGTCACCATAAGGGATGAGCTCGATGCCGGTGCGCTGGGTCCCAGGCGGCATGCCAGCAGGTCCCAGGATTTGAAAGGCAAGGGTCAAATGGGTGGCGGACGGTAAGCGCTGCTTTAGGTGCAGGGCGAGACAATCTGTCGGTACCACATCAAATCCCACCCCTGGCAGCAGCATGACACCCTGTGCCTTGCTTTCGCTATCACGGGCTGCAATTGCCTCATAGACTGGAAGTTCTCCTGTCAGATCCAGGTAATGGGCGCCGGCTCGCAGACAGCCATCCACCATCTGTTTGTATGTGTGGATATAAGGACCGGCGCACATTACCTGGATCTGACAGGAGAACTTCCAGTCTATGAGGC
>PVMS01058522.1_pt1 | contig 12874 bp, 15 predicted proteins | sample 1853461 | NCBI WGS metagenome assembly PVMS01 (sample SAMN08582032, study PRJNA380276) | Marine sediment metagenome, whole genome shotgun sequencing project. | isolation source: ocean sediment barecode stripped | collected 2017 | reverse complement strand
TCTTACCTTAAGGGACATCAAGACTCCGTAGCTGTCCATTAAGGTAAGAAGCGCAGCCATTCTCGGGATCGGGGTGATTCTCGGGGCCAGTTTGTCGATCGGCAGCGGTGTCCTCGCCGACCGTGATATGGCGGGTGATTCGTTACCGTGGGAAGAAGCGCGACTGCTGGCCGAAGTTCTCGAACGGGTCAGGCAGGATTACGTCGAGCCTGTCGAAGATAAGGTACTGATCGAAAGTGCCGTCCGGGGAATGCTTACCGATCTCGACCCGCATTCACAATTCCTCGATTCGGATGAGTACGACGAAATCCGTATCAGCACGACCGGCAATTATTCAGGCGTCGGGCTAGAGGTCGACATCAATGCAGGGATAGTCAGTGTCGTAGCGCCTATCGAAGGCGCCCCAGCCGAACGGGCCGGGATTAAATCAGGTGACATCATATTCAGTATCGATGGCGCCGTGGTCGACAAAGAAAACGCGACAAACACGGTGGGTCGAATGAGGGGGAAACCCGGCACCGAAGTCGTCATTGGCGTGGTCAGAGAGGACGAGGATGAACGGATAGATTTCACGCTGGTCAGGAGTCATGTGCGCGTCAGGAGCGTACGTTTTGAAGTGCTGGAATCAGGCTACGGGTATATCCGGATCACGCATTTCAGCGAAAGCACTGGCAAAGATCTGCGCAAGGCAATCGGTGAGATCAATCAAGACAGCTCGGGCAAATTGAAGGGCATCATTCTGGATCTGAGAGATAACCCGGGGGGTGTTCTGGAAGCCGGTGTCGAAGTGGCCGATGCCTTTCTGGATAGCGGGCTGATCGTGACCGCGAGTGGCCGAGGTCAGGACTCGAATTTTCGCCACCTGGCCGGGTCGGGAGATCTGACGGATGGCGCGCCACTGGTGGTCATGGTTAACAGTGGCTCCGCGTCGGCGTCGGAGATTGTCGCCGGTGCGCTGCAAGACAATGATCGCGCCACCATTGTTGGCCGAAAGACCTATGGCAAAGGGTCGGTTCAGACGGTGATGCCCCTGTCGAATGGCCGCGCTATCAAGTTGACGACTTCTCATTATTTCACTCCATCGGGTGTTTCCATTCATGGCGTGGGCATAATGCCCGACGTTGTTCTGGATGAACGCGGTCTCGAGGACATGCTTGCGGGAACCACGGAACATCGTACCGATCCGGGCGCGGCGTTGCTCCAGAGCGACGCCCAGTTACGCGAGGCGTTGCAGTTCCTCAAAAGTGGCCGCGTTTTACAAAGCAAGATTGACTGACGACAGCCATTCGCTGGAGAAATGACAGGCTATACCGGTGTTCCCCGGCTTTTCCTTACCGCCTCTGTTTGGCTTTTTGCCCAGAGTGGGTGGAGTGCTCCCGTGATCGTCGATCAGCCGAAACAGGCATTTTCGGCACGTCCGCGTATTGCGCTAATTATCGATGATCTCGGAAACGCACTGCAGGCCGGAAAGCGCACTGCTGCACTGGACGGTCCGGTAGCGTGTGCGATCCTTCCACATACGCCATTTGGGCAGGCCATCGCGCAGCGGGCATTTTTGGTCGGAAAAGAAGTCTTGCTTCATTTGCCACTGCAACCCGTCGAGCAACTTGAGCCAGCCAGTTCGGGCACCATAATCATTGACAATACCCGGACGCAGCTTCTCCGAATCTTCGAAGCCGATATCGTTTCGATACCGCATGTTGTCGGCGTCAGCAATCACATGGGCAGTCTTCTGACCCGGCACCCCGGGCACATGGAATGGTTGATGGATGCGGTAAAGGCACATGGCAACCTGTTTTTTGTCGATAGTTATACGACGGTTTCGAGCGTTGCTTTGCAACTTGCCCGGGAACGCGGCGTACCGTCGATTCGCCGAGACGTATTCCTTGATAATGTGCCGACTGAGGCTGCGATTGATCGTGAATTTCGACGCTTGAAACAGCGAGCGAGGAAGAATGGCATTGCCGTCGGCATCGGACACCCCTATCCCGAAACGCTGCAATATCTGGAGCAGGTGCTGCCAACCCTGATGGACGAAGGTATTGAACTGGTCAGTGTCGGGCGCCTGGTCGATCTGACCGTGGACGGTCGAACAATGGGTCGTCAGACTGATAAGCAACCGAGTCGATGGGAAGGGGCTTTTGTTCAGAAATGAGTAACCAGTATTTTTTTCAGGTCATGCTTGTCGGCACAGGGGGCTTCATTGGTTCAGCGTTGCGATTCATGGTGGGGGGGTGGGCGCAGCGGCTTGCCATTACCAGCTCATTTCCATACGGAACGCTGGTCGTCAACATGCTCGGGTGCCTTCTGATCGGAATCCTCGGTGGATTGGCTGAACACCGCCAGGTTTTGGAACCGGTTCACCGCCTGTTCCTGATGGTCGGCATACTCGGTGGGTTTACGACATTTTCTACATTTGCATTCGACACGCTAATGCTGGCGCACGATGCCCAGGTAATCAAGGCTGTGATTAATGTCGGTGTGCAAGTGATTCTTGGGTTTGCAGCGGCACTCGCTGGTTTTTTAGGCATCAAATACCTGTCGATCTGACAGGCTGCGAATTCCTGCGCCGATACCGTAGCGGGGAAGAGTAAAGCAGCAGAAAACTCAGAGCTGCTTCAGCGCTGTTCGGATTCTCTCGGCATGTTGTTCCAGTATAGTCGCCGGAGCCATGTCCCTGCCGTGAACGCGTGATGGCCGATTCAGATAGCACGGTACGACATGAATATGCAGATGAAAAACAGTCTGGCCGGCCGCCTCACCATTGAACTGCATCAATTTGATTCCCTCTGGATTGAAGGCCTTGCGCACGCCTAGAGCGACGTGTCGAACGGAATGCATCAGGTTGGCGATGAGGCGGTCTTCCAGATCGAACAGGTCCTCGGCCGGCGCCCTCGGTAACACGAGGGTGTGACCGTCCGTTTGCGGCATGACATCGAGAAAGGCGAGGCAATCATCATTTTCATAGACCGTGTAGGCCTGTGCCTCGCCCCGAAGGATCTTCGCGAAAATATTTTGATCATCGTAAGCCATGATCGCCCTTTAGCGGCATGATGGATAGAATAGGTCGCGGTCGATGTGAGCGCAATGGATGGAGGAGGTGCTTTGTGGCAGAGGATCGTGGCCGACCCGACGCGAATCATTGTTTCGTTTGCGGACCAACTAACCCCTGTGGCCTGCAGATCACTTTTCGGATGGATGGCGATATTTGCCGGGCGTCTTTCGTGCCGGGCGAAAATTACGCCGGCTACGATCAAATGACTCATGGCGGTATTCTTTACAGCGCTCTGGACGATGTCATGGCGAACTGGCATTTTTTGCAGGGTGCGAGGGCGCACACGGCGAAATGCGAAATTCGGTATCGCAAGCCGGTGATCATCGGCACTGAAATACAACTCGAGGGCCGACTGCTAAAAAGAAAAGGCCCGGTGGCGATCATGAGCGGGGTGGCGATCCGGGTGGCGGATCACACCGTTGTTGCCGACGCCCAAGGCAGTTTCATGGTCGTGAAATAAGGAGAATTCCCCGCTAGGGCACCGATTCGTACGACGCGAAATCGTAGATACCCGTCCCGTCGCGCAGCGGTGCGACCTCGTTGACGTATTTGTCATCGTTGACGAAGCCGTTTAACGCATCCATCGAAGCCCATTCAGTGATAATGACCACCTTCCCCTTCAGAGCATCACCATGGAGGACATCGGTCGCCGGCCCCCGGACGATATATTTCCCGCCATGTTGAGCCACCAGCTCGGCGGACTGGACGGAATATTTCTTGAAATTCTCATTTGGGTTGGTGACTTCGCACACCGCGACCAGATAGGCAGCCATTCTTATTCTCCCGTGGCTAAAATAACAGGGGCCATTATCGTCCCAAGCGACACATGCGGCAATCTCCGCTCCGCCTTAATTGAATGACATGACCATTCTGTTCCGCCCCCCTTATCTTACGCCGCCCATCAGCGTGCGAACGGGCCGGGTAAACAGGGCCAGCAACAAGCCGCTTCCGGCGGTGGTGAGCACAATCTGCGCATAAAGAGCCGGCATTTCATCGATCGCATCGGCTTTAAACTCACCGGCAATCAGGCCAGCAATGATGTTTCCCAGCGATGCGCCAAGAAAAAATACGCCCATCATTTGTCCCACATAGCGTTTTGGCGCCAGTTTGGTCATTGCGCTCAGGCCGACCGGACTGAGGGCGAGTTCGCCCATCGTGTGAAACAGGTAGGTAAAAATCAACCAGGACGGCAGCACTTTGTTACCGGCCACGACAAGTTTCGCAGCTCCGAACATGATTGCGAACCCCAGTGCCAGAATGATTAAGCCGAGTGCAAATTTTGCCGGTGTCGACGGATCCATATGGCGGCGCGCCAGCGCTATCCAGAGCGCCGAATAAACTGGTGCCAGAATGATGATAAAGGTCGGATTCAGCGACTGAAACCATCCGGCCGGAATCTCAAAGTTGCCGATCATCCGGTCGGTGTAACGTTCGGCAAAGAGATTTAATGAGGAGCCTGCCTGTTCGAAGCCGGCCCAGAATATCGCTGCTGCTAGGAACAGAATGATGATAACGACGAGGCGTTTTTTCTCGATGTCCGAAAGCTCGCCGAACACAAATAAATAAATGAAGTACAGACCGGCGACCGTGACGATCAGGAAGGTCGCCTTTTCCGCGAGCCTCTCCGGGTCCACCGAAATTACCTGGCCCAGCAGTAACCCGCAAATGATCAGGACTGCGCCCATGCCGATAAGGACATAACGCCAGCCAACCCGAATTTTTTTCCTGTCCTCAGGATCCTCGGGATTCAGAGAAGGCTTTAGCCCCGCGTTACCGAGTCGGGCCGACGACAGGTAGAATTGAATAAGGCCAAGCAGCATACCGACACCAGCAGCAGCAAAACCGTAATGCCAGCCGAATGTCTCGCTCTCGCCGAGCGCGCTGCAGATAAGAGGGCCAAGTGCGCCACCCAGATTGATGCCCATATAAAAAATCGTAAAGCCCGCATCGCGGCGCGGGTCATTGGGCTGGTAAAGTTCACCAACGATAGCACTGATATTCGGCTTCAGGAGCCCGGTGCCGATAATGATAAACAGCAGGCCCACAAAAAAAGTGTAGAACGACGGGATGGCCAGGATGAAATGTCCGCACATAATGATAATGCCGCCGTACCAGACCGTTTTTTGCGCACCCAGTAAACGGTCAGCGATCCAGCCGCCGGGAAGCATCACCATGTACACGGCCGCCGTATAAAGACCGTATAGAGCCGTTGCGGTCTGATCGGAAAAACCAAGCCCGCCACTGTCGACCGAGTCGACCATGAACAATACGAGCAACGCACGCATGCCGTAGTAGCTCATTCGCTCCCACATCTCTGTGAAAAACAGGGTTCGCAACCCCTTCGGGTGCTCATTGGGGATGGCTTCAGAAATGGAGCCCGTATTTTCGGTCATACTGGTTTGTCGCTGACCACGCTGTCATCCGGATTTTTTTCGTCTACAACGAATCGCGCCATGAAAATACCCACCTCGTACAGCAGATAAATGGGCACGGCCAGCAAGGTCTGCGAAATAACATCGGGCGGGGTCAGGAGCATACCGAGCACGAAGGCACCGAGAAACACATAAGGACGCTTGCTTCTAAGACTTTTTACAGACATTAGTCCCGATGCGACAAGCATGACCGTCGCAATCGGAACTTCGAATGCGAGCCCGAAGGCAAAAAATATGGTCAAAATAAAATCAAGGTAACTGCTGATATCTGTCATCATCGCAACTCCTTCCGGAGTGACGCTGGTAAAAAAAGCGAACATCAATGGGAAGACAACCCAATATGCGAACGCAATACCGCAGTAAAAAAGAATGATGCTCGAAATCACGAGCGGCACAGCAAATTTCTTTTCCCGCCGGTACAGACCGGGCGCGACGAATGCCCACACCTGGTAAATAACGACAGGCATGGCGAAAAAAAGCGCGACGAATAGCGTTGTCTTGAAGGGGGTAATAAACGGAGAAGCGACTTGCGTCGCGATCATGGTTGAACCTTCCGGGAGTTTGGACATCAACGGATCTGCAATGCCGGTGAATATTTGTTGCGCAAAGGGTACGAGGCAAACGAAGACGGCTAAAACCGCAACACCGGCTTTTAAAACTCGCGTTCGCAATTCCACGAGGTGGGAGATCAGTGTCGCCTCTTCCAGGTTGTCCTCGGACTCATCCGATTTGTGTTGATCGTCCGTCATTCTTCGGGGGTTTCGGCCTTCGTCTGATGGTCTGCCGACCCACCCGGCTTCAGATCATCAACGCCGGGGCGTTTATATGCTTTTGGCGGTGGCTTTGGACGTGAGAAGTCCGCATCGAACGGCTGATTCAGGTCAACATCCAACTCGTCGCGAATTTGTGTGGCGAGCGAGCGAGCCATGCGGCGGGCCTGACCGGCCCATTGGCCGAGTTGTATTGCGACCTTGGGTAATCGCTCGGGGCCGAGAATAACCAGCCCGAGTCCAAACAGAATAATTAGTTCCCAGAACCCGATATCAAACATGCGACTGGCCGACGACGAATAATTGGCAGGCGGGCTCGATCAGGACGAATGATTATGATCCGCTTGTCGCTCCTCGGCTTGAGCATCGGTAAATTTTGCATCGGGCTCGTTCAACTTCTGCTTTGCTTCATCGGGCTCCTCTTCGGATTCCGACATCGCGCTGCGAAAGCCTTTCAGTGCGCCGCCCAGGTCTGTCCCTATGCTGCGCAATCGCTTCGTGCCGAAAACAACGACAACGATGAGCAGTACGATCAATAACTGCCATAGGCTGATTCCGCCAAATCCCATAATTTCACTCCATCCTTCGACTCAACCCCATGAAATCCTGAGGTACATTGCATTCAACTGACTATGATACGCCATATTTCAGACCATTCTGGCGATCTGCCTCTCTGTTTTATGTCTCCAGCCAGAATGTGACCGGACCCCGGTTTACGAGCCGGATATCCATATTCGCGCCGAATCGGCCCTCTGCAACGCTATCCCAGTCAGAACGCACCGCGGCAACGAGCGCGTCAAAGAGTCCTCGGGCCTGATCAGGCTCCGCGGCACTCGTGAAGCTGGGCCGATTGCCCGCATTCGTATCCGCTGCCAGCGTGAACTGGGGCACCAGCAGGACGCCGCCACCAGCCTGCGTTACGTCGAGGTTCATCCTGCCGTCAGCGTCCTCAAACACGCGGTAGGCCAGCAATCGCTCCGCGAGCCGCTCTGCCTGGGCGGGGCCGTCATCGCGTTGCACGCCGACCAGAACCATGAGTCCGCCGCCAATACTGCCAATAATCTGTCCATCGACCGCGACACTGGCTTCTGATACACGTTGGATTAGACCGATCATGACTGACTCTGTTGTCTGAAAACGGCGCATTTTAACAGGCGCCTCCGGCGATGTGATTCAAGCGGTCGGTCCTATGGTGGGGATTCAATTCCACCACACCGGGCCCGGCTGGCCACCATTCCATGGATCAACACCCATAATCCGGAGAGAATAGTAATAGTGGGAAAAGATGGCTATTTTAATCGATTGAGTTACCAAAATAGGGTAAGTAAATGATAATTGCCGTTATTTTCAGCTGCCAGGTGGGCGAGCTGATTATTCTCAGGTGCATGTTTGGCATACTCCCGGGGGCACGACTACTATTGAGCGATCCTTCCAGTTATTCAAGAGACTCCGGATGAAAAGACGAGAGGTATTGGCCGGTGCCCTGGCGCTGTCGGCCTGCAGCGCAGAAACGCCAAATTGTGGAACCGGCGATTTTGGCGAACAATTTAACTGGAAGATGGTGACGACCTGGCCGCCTAATTTTCCGGCGCTGGGAACCGGGGTAGTGACTCTGGCGAAATCGATTGAATCAGCATCGGGTGGTCGGATTCGGATTAAAGTCTATGCCGCCGGTGAATTGATTCCGCCGTTCGAAGTATTCACAGCGGTTTCCCAGGGAACGGCGGAGATGGGTCACGGGGCGGCGTATTATTGGAAGGGCAAGGTTGAGGCCGCGCAATTTTTTACGGCTATTCCGTTCGGCATGAGCACGCAGGAGATGAACGGCTGGCTTTATTTTGGCGGTGGAATGGAGTTATACCGGGAACTGTACGCGCCCTTCAATCTTGTGCCGTTTCCAGCCGGTAACACCGGCGTTCAGATGGGCGGATGGTTTAACAGAGAAATAAATTCACTGGCCGACCTGCAGGGCCTGAAGATGCGTATACCGGGCTTCGGCGGGGAAGTATTAAGACGGGCCGGAGGAACACCGGTTACATTGCCGGGTGCGGAAGTGTTCACCGCTTTGCAGACTGGAAGTATCGACGCGGCTGAATGGATCGGACCGTACAACGACGTTGCATTTGGATTTCACAAGGCCGCACACTATTACTACTATCCGGGTTGGCAGGAACCGGGCCCGGTGCTCGAGTGCATCGTGAACAAGGCGGCGTATGAAGCGCTACCCGATGATTTGCGAAAGATTGTCGAGCTTGCCTGCAGCGCGACCAATGATCAGATGACGGCCGAATTTACGGCGAGAAATGCTCAATCACTGCAGCAGTTGAAGGCCGATGGAGCAATCGAGATTCGTCCTTTCCCGCCGGAGGTTCTGCGACAACTTCGGCAACTCACCGACGAAGTCATAGCCGAACTCGTCGCAGGCAATTCCCAGGCGGCACGCATCAATGAATCCTTCTCCGCATATCGGGAAACCGTTGCGGACTGGACGGCGATATCAGAACAGGCGATGCTGAATACTCGTTTGCTCTGATTATCACGGGGTTCGTCGGCTCGACCAGACAACGACCTGCCATTTTATTTCTGTCCGCTGTCCTTACGCTGGCTGCCTCGGGCTGCGGTGAAGGTATCCAGGGGAATCATGACGGGGCGAATGGCGGCGTATCCTCGGCCGACCCATCACTGACGGGGTTGAAAATATACCGGCACTCCATGGGCGCGGCGCCGACGAGTCTAGATCCGGTTCAGGCATCGAACCTTTACGCGAACGTCGTCATGCAAAATGCTTACGACACCTTGTTCGCCTACAAATACCTGGCGCGCCCGGTTGAACTGAAACCAAACCTCGCGGCTGAATTTCCCGAGATCTCCCCTGATGGCCTGACTTACACGATTCGTATCAAGCGCGGAGTCCGCTTTTCCGATGACCCGGCGTTTTCCGACGGACAGGGCCGGGAAGTGGTCGCCGAGGATTTCATCTATTCGATCAAACGCCAGTTCGATCCGGCGAACCGGCCCCAGGGAGCCTGGTTGTGGCAGGGGCGGATTGAAGGCCTCGAGGATTGGAAGGCCAATGGTTCGATTTATGAAGAGGAAATTCCAGGATTTCGCGCAATCGACCGGTATACGATCGAAATCAGGTTGACGCGCCCTTATCCGCAGTTGCTCGACACGTTCGCGCAGGGTTACTCGGCTGTCGTGCCCCGCGAGGCAGTCGAGTTATACGGCAAGGAAATTTCGATCCATCCGGTCGGTTCAGGGCCTTTCAAAGTCGTGTCATACGATACGGCAAAAATTGTTTTTGTAAGAAACCCGAACTATCGCCAGGAACCCGTTGATCTTTCGTACGAGGGATATGATCCTCGGGTTCACGCGCAATTTGGCCTGCAGCGAATCGGCGGCCGCGCGCCGCCGTTTGTCGACCGACTCGAGATCAGTTTCATCAAGGAAGGTTCAGCGCGGTGGAGTTCGTTCACGAAAGGAAATGAGATTCAGTACAGCGCCATTCCAAATGAGCAAGTCGACCTTGTATTGTCTGGAAAAAATCCGGTCACGTTACGGCCGGAGTATTCACAAAAATATTATATGGGTACCGGCATCGAAACCGGTTTCGTTTACTCCGCATTCAATATGGATTTTCCAGAATTCGGTTATAACGCGGACCCGGAACGTGAAAGGCGAAACAAGGCATTGCGATGCGCGGTCATCAAGGCCGTCAGTTGGGAGCAGCGCAACGAAAGTTTTTATATGGGCCTCGGCAAAGTGTTTCCCGGCATCATCATACCGGTGAGCCCGGAGTTCGACCCGAACCTGTCGAAAGACAGCATCACACGTGATGTGCCGGGGGCCAAACGTTTGCTCGCCGACAACGGGTGGAATGCAGAAAATTTGCCGCCATTGCCTTACAGCACGATGGCAAGCGTAACGTCGCGGTTGTTTTATGAACAATTTCGCGCGTGGCTGAAGGAGATCGGTTATCCACCAAAAAAAGTGGTGTTGAAGCAATTTGCGACCTTCGGCGATATCAGCAAGGCGTGGAAGGAAAGTCAGTTACCGCTGATTTCAATGGGCTGGGGGCTCGATTATCCGGATGCCGAAAACACCCTGCAGCTTTTTTATGGGCCGAACGCTTCACCAGGATCCAATGCCGCGAACTATCGCAATGCAGAGTATGATCGTTTGTACGAGCAATCGAGCGTTATGTTGCCGTCGCCGGAACGCACCGAGCTTTATCAGCGGATGAATAAAATACTGATAGACGATTGCGTCGCGATCACCGGATTGTCGCGTATGCAGGTATTTCTGTGGCACAAGAATGTCGTCGCAATGCCTGATCGCGGCATTGTAGGAGGATTTTTTCTGAAATACGTCGATGTCCTGCCGGACGACGAAATCGCCGGAGAGTAATGCGTCATGGAAACCTTCCAGTACGTGATACGAAAATTAATTTCCGGTATTCCGCTGGTGCTCGGCGTGACCCTGCTGAGCTTTACGTTGATGGTCTATTTCGGGCCGGACAAGACCTACGATCTGCTCGGAAAAAACCCGACCCAGGAGCAGATCGATGAAGTGCGGCGGGAGCTCGGTTATGACCAGCCGTTCATCGTTCGCTATGTCGGGTACCTTCGTGAACTGGCGACGCTGGATTTCGGCAATTCAGATTCGACCGGGGAACGCGTTAGCGCGTTACTTCAGCGGACGATTCCGATTTCTCTGGCCCTGTCGTTGCCCGGTTTTATTCTCGGCAACTTGCTCGGCGTCGTGTTCGCCCTGTTTGCGGCGTATTTTCGGAGTACCTGGATAGACAAAGCGATCATGGGCTTTGCCGTTATCGGAATGAGCATCAGTTTTCTGATCGTTATCATCGGATTTCAGATCATATTTTCGTCGAGCTATGGTCTCGATCTGTTTCCGGTGAGGGGTTGGGAAATTCACTCATTCTCTGATTACCTGGCCTATGTGGCGGTGCCCACTTTCGCGACCGTCTTTGTCGCGCTGGGTTACAACACTCGCTTCTACCGTTCGATTATCGTCGAGGAAATGACGCGCGACCACGTGCGTACGGCGCGGGCGTTTGGTACGCCACCGGCCCGGTTGTTCTATAAAAATATCCTGAAGAACAGCATGATACCGATCATCACGCGGATCGTGTTTTCGATTCCCCTCGTCATCATCAGCGGTAGCCTGTTAATCGAATCCTACTTCGGCATCCCTGGAGTGGGCATGGCCACCTACGACGCGATTATCAGCGGTGACCAGCCGGTGCTGAAAGCCGTCGTCGGTTTGACCGCGGTGTTGTTTGTATTCGCACAGCTATTAACTGACATTTTATATCGCGCAGTCGACCCACGGGTATCTCTGACATGAGTGGGTCCGCTGCGGAAGCCGGCGCCTTGAACGGTCTCGTGGTGGGTGTCGATCGCCGGGAATCGATCTGGAGCAAGGCGTTATACAAATTCAAATGTGACCGCGCCGGCATGATTGCATTCGGAATTGTCCTGATCTATATGATCATTGCGGTCGGTGTCTGGCTCGGCATCTGGGCGGAGAACTGGGGTGATGTGACCGGTGGCAAGTGGGAGCCGGTTTCACGGGCGCACTGGTTCGGCACGAATGTCATCGGTCAGGATATCTATGCGCGGGCGGTTTACAGTACGAAAACGGCATTCGAAGTGGGGTTGATCGTCGCGCTGCTCGCGACCGGCCTCGGCGCCCTGCTCGGGTCGCTGGCCGGATTTTTCAGCGGTAGCTGGATCGATGAAATCATTCTCTGGGTCATGGGCGTACTGGACTCGATCCCGTTTTATCTATTTGTCGGGGCAATCGTCTTTGCGTTGCAGGACAATCCCTATTCCATGCATATCGCGATGGTGTCGACATTCTGGACTTCGGTGGGCCGTCTGATTCGCGGTGAGGTCATCAAGTTGCGTGGACTCGAATACATCGAATCCGCGCACGCGATCGGCGTGCCGGAGTTCACGATTATCGTGCGTCATATTCTGCCGAATACGTCTCACATCCTGCTGTTTCAGGCGACGCTAACATTCGTTGCCGCGATCAAGTCAGAAGTCATATTGAGTTTCCTTGGGCTCGGCGTGAAAGACGGTATGAGTTGGGGTTTGATGATCGCCGAAAGCACACAGGAGGTGCTCGCGGGGGTTTTCAATAATTTTCTGGCGGCTTCAGGCTTCCTGTTTGTCCTCGTCATGGCGTTCAATATGTTCGCGGATGCAATGCAGGATGCCCTGGATCCGCGCAAGGTGAGCTGACGCATGGGAGATTTCGTCGAACCGCTGTTAAGTGTTAAAGACCTCGCGGTGGAATTTGAGACGGAGCAGGGAACGGTGCGGGCCGTGGATCGCGTCAGTTTTGATATCTATCCGAACGAAACGATCGGGCTGGTCGGTGAGTCGGGTTGCGGGAAAACCGTAACCGGCCTGTCGATACTTGGCCTGATACCGTCTCCGCCAGGCCGAATCGTCGCGGGCCGAATCGAATTTAACGGTCAGAATCTTGCGGCCATGCCTGAAAAGGACATGCGTGAGATCCGTGGCCGCGATATTTCCATGATTTTTCAGGAGCCGATGACGGCCTTGAATCCGGTTTTTACTATCGGC
>PVMS01098272.1_pt1 | contig 12875 bp, 14 predicted proteins | sample 1853461 | NCBI WGS metagenome assembly PVMS01 (sample SAMN08582032, study PRJNA380276) | Marine sediment metagenome, whole genome shotgun sequencing project. | isolation source: ocean sediment barecode stripped | collected 2017 | reverse complement strand
TTAAACCAGAAAATCTGAGCACGGGGCCTGGACCCGAATGACGCGAATGAGGATGACGGGGAGTGGTGCTTCTTGCAGCAGGGTCCCGATCCCCAAGCCCCGTTATTCTACCAAGACTTGATAGCTTTCAGGAAAAAGCTTTTGAGTAAGCGCGGATCTGTTTCTCCCGGATCTTATTGTTTATTAAAACGCCGCGGCTCTTTTCTTAAAAATGAGGAGTTGTCTTTGGGTGTCTGTGCCAGGGAGTTTATAGGGGATGGAATTTTGAAGAGTGAGTCCCTGCTCCTCAATGACCCCCGACCCTTCCTTGAGCATTTTCTCAAACCGGTTTCCCTGGAAGTTTACAAACAGGCCCCCGTGGCGAAGAAAAGGGGCGCACAATGAAAGACACTGCGGCAGGGGCGAGAATGCCCGGGCTGTAACTATATGATATTTTTCAGGATGGAGACTTTTATGTTCCCTTTCAACCCTTCCTCTTATCACTTCGATTCCGGTGAGTCTGGCGGTCCTGATAACATGTCGCAGAAAACTGGCCTTTTTTGAATTGGCTTCGATCAGGTGGACTTCGAGCCCCGGTCTGGTGATTTTTAGGGGGATTCCGGGGAAACCAGCGCCTGATCCAATATCCAATAGCCTGCCGCTTTCGGGCAGGTGTGAGGCTGGGAGCAAGGAATCGACCAAAAGCTCCCTGATTATCCCTTGTTTTGAAGAAAGACCCGTCAGGTTTATCTTCCGATTCCACTGCCACAATTCATCCAGATGGATACCGAGAAGATGAAGTTGATCTTTGGACAGCGAAATTCCCAATCCTCCGGCGCATTCTGACAGGAGTTCTTTTTCCTGCTGGTTCAAGGTTAAAGAACCACCCTCCTTTTGATAATTTGAACGGCCTCCTCGGGGGTATCAACCACATTTAATATTTCAAAGTCCGATTCAGAGATAGTACCTTTCTCTATCAATGTTTCCTTGATCCAGTCGATGAGTCCGTTCCAAAATTTGGAACCCACCAGTATAACGGGAAAATACCTGATTCTCTTTGTTTGGATAAGGGTCATCGCTTCAAAGAGTTCATCAAGAGTCCCAAACCCCCCGGGCATGATAATATATGCCACTGCATATTTTACAAACATGACCTTTCTGATAAAAAAATATTTGAACTCGAGCCGGACATTGGCGAATTTATTTGGCTTTTGTTCATTTGGGAGATGGATGTGGAGCCCCACTGATTTGCCCCCCGCTTCAGCAGCACCTCGATTGGCAGCCTCCATGACACCAGGGCCTCCGCCCGAGATCACATTAAAGCCGTTTTCGACCAGTAGACGGGCCGTCTTGACCGTGGCCTTATAGGTTGAGCTTTTTGGTTTGGTCTTTGATGAACCAAAGATACTGACAGCCGGATAGACTTCCGGCAGGGTTTCAAAGCCCTCAACAAATTCTGCCATGATGTGGAACATCCGCCAGGAGTCATTTAGGGTGAGGTCGTCTACCAGATACTGATTTTCCTTCATATCTATTTATCCTTTCAATTGAATTAGGAGGCCTGCCTGGGAAAAAAGAATTGATTTTCCCCTCCTTATTGTTTACTTTTTATAGGTTCTCAATAAGTTCTGGCCCTGTGGGGTTCAGCTGTTTCTCTCCGGCGCTCCCTAAACCAGTCGTCGTAGCGTGGCTGATATTTGGGCTTCCGGCTCGTAGGGCCTCCAGCTCGGAGAGGTTTTGACGAAAGCACGGAGAAGCCACTAGTTTTCAAGCAAAATCAGAGAAAATCATAGAGTTATCATCGAACGCTGTCAAGGAATAGTGGACGGTTGTTAGATGGGGCGGGACCATGGAGTTCAGCATCATAACAAAAGATAATTTTTTTAAAGGCCGAGATGATCAAGACAAACCATGGCAAGAAGACTATCTGGCAATGTATTCCAGTCTCTGGCCCGGTATTACCACGGATCCGGATCTTATGATGATTCCCATTGACGATCACCTGGTCCACAGGGGTGATGGTGTGTTCGAGGTGGTACGATGCGTGTTTGGGAAGATATACCAGATGGAGGAGCATCTGGAACGTCTTGACCGGTCGGCAAGGGCGATTTCACTTGGTTTTCTTCCCGGGATCGGGCATATCAAAGAGATAACAAAGGAACTGCTCCTGGTTGCCGGAGAAAAGGACTCTCTGGTCAAGATAATTATATCAAGGGGGCCGGGCAGTTTTAGTGCAAACCCCTACGACTGTCCGGAGAGTCAGCTCTATGTCAACGTGTTTCGATTCAGGGGATTACCGGAGGAGTGCTACAAAGAGGGGGTCTCTGTTATTACCAGTGAGACACCCATAAAAAAATCATTTTTTGCAAATATAAAATCGTGCAACTATCTCCCAAATGTCCTGATGAAGATGGAGGCCATTGACGCTGGTGCCAGATATTCCCTGGCCCTTGATGAAGAAGGGTTTCTAGCGGAAGGGTCCACTGAAAATGTGGGTGTTCTAACCAAGGACGGGATTTTAAAGTTCCCGGGATTTGAACGGACCTTGTCCGGCATAACCGTAAAACGCGTTTTCCAACTGGCAGATGAACTGGTGAGGAAAGAAATGGTCAAGGATGTAAAATATGCGCGGATAACTCCCAAGGAGGCATATGAAGCCAAAGAAATGTTTCTCACCGGGACCTCGATAAACATCCTTCCCGTTGTCAATTATGACGACATTACCATCGGGAATGGCTCACCGGGTCCGGTTTATTCTGAAATGGCAAGGCTTTTATGGAAGGATATGACTGAGAACAAGAAAATACTCACCGGGATTGACTGGTAACCAGGGTCAGGTTTCCAGGTGTCAGGTATACGGTGGATGACATCATAAGAGATATAAGGCTCTTAGGGCCAGGTCAGAGATAAATGGCTCTGCCTGACAGGATTGACCTGGAGTATTGGAAAAACGATAATCGGCCGTGAGTTTTTCAGGAACCGCGTTTGATTACTGTCACGGTACGTGATCAGGGAGCTTTTTCATCACTCCATCGCTCCAGTACTCCATCACTCCATGAGCCACTGAAACGCCGGTAGACTAAATCCCCTCTGGGGATAACCAAAGCCGGGTCCTCCGGGCCCGGATCTTTACTGAGGAGGTCATAATGGAACGTGTCGCCAGAGTCTCGGAGATCATAAGTGCCTCACCAACCAGTTTTGATGATGCCATAAAGGTCGGCTTTGAGAGGGCTAACAGCACATTGAGGGGGATTACGGGGCTGAGGGTCCTTGAGCAAAGGGTTGCGATTGAAGATGGGGAGATAAAGGAGTACCGTGTGAGGATGGAGATTATATTTGTGCTTGAAGCCTGAGGATGGTTTTTATAAGGGACCCTTGACCCCGGGCTAATCAAAATGATAGATGTGACGTACCCCGGTGGTTGAAAAGACGGGGGTGTTGGAGAAAAATCGGGGGCAGGAAAGAAAGAGCAAGTTTATGGAAGAAGAAAAGGAAAATAAAGCTGCCGGACGGGATGCCTATGAAGATTTTCTGACTGACGTGAGCAGCCATTTTGCCAGAGGGGCGGAAGAAAAAGACCTCATTAACAGCACGGGCCATACGTCCGCCCAAGAGGACATCCAGGTCAATGTCGGGGAACGTGTGCGGGCGGTCAGGGAAAGCCGGGGCCTGAGTCTTTCGGATATTTCCCAAAGGACCGATATCGATGTTTCCCTTTTGGAGCAGATTGAGGATGGGGCGGTTGCGCCTCCCCTGGGCGTGGTGATAAAGTTGGCCAAGGCCCTTGAGATGAAAATGGGTTATTTTATTTCCGGGGAGGAAAACAGACCATATACTATTGTTCGGGGGGATGACAGAAAGGTTGTTTCCCGGTATGATTCCAAAAAGGGGGAGCATTATGGTTACCAGTTTGAATCACTGGCTCCTCATAAGAAAGACAGACATATGGAGCCCTTTCTGGTGACGCTTGAGCCCTCGGATACAGAGGAAGAGAGATCCGCACATGACGGACAGGAATTTATTTATGTGCTGGATGGTGAAATGGAGGTGCTTCTGGGAGAGGAGGGCCATCTCCTTGAACCGGGAGATGCCATATATTATGATTCAACGATCCCACATCTGGTAAGATCTCACGGACAAAAGGAGACAAAAATCCTTGCGGTCCTTTATGCGGAAAGGTGAGATGCATTGGTTTGTTTGAGGAATCTCTGAAATTCGGTACAGTTTTGAAAATTTTGGCCAGTTTAGGCCTTTGATAAAGGACAAGAAAAGTAATGATAGTATTTGACATGGAGTGTTCCAAGGGACATGTGTTTGAGGGCTGGTTTGACAGTTCGGAGGCCTTTGAAGAGCAGAACGCAAGTGGTTTGGTGAGTTGCCCTTATTGCGAGGATCTCAGTATCAGAAAAGTTATTTCGCCGGTGGCTGTAAAGAAGTCGGGGAACGATATTCAACCGACACCAAACGCCGTTGACTACCAGAGACTCGCAAAGGAAGTCGTAGATTACATTAAGAAAAATTCCGAAGATGTGGGGACACAATTTACGGCAGAGGCCCTCAAGATACATTACGGGGTAACGGAGAAGCGAAGCATCAGGGGGTCTGCTACCCAGGATGAGGAGAAGACCCTGCATGAGGAGGGGGTGGAGTTTTTTAAGGTCCCCATGCCCAGCACCGAAGAGGATAAAAAAAATTAGCGGGCCAATAATTTGTGATCTGGTCAAAAGGACCAGGTTTGTCATACTTTACTTAACAAGGGGCCGGGCATGTGAATTGCCGGCAAGAAAGGAGGCAGGGAGCGATGAGTTCTGAAAGTCACTTGAAAGACAAAGTTATCCTGGTGGTGGATGACGAACCCGATGTCCTTGAGACGGTGGGGGAGGAGTTGGACATGTGCCTCCTGCACAAGGCAACCGATTATGACACCGCTCTCCAGTACCTGTTGAGCTATACCTATGATGTCGTGATCCTGGACATTATGGGGGTAAACGGGTTTGAGCTCCTAAAGACTGCCGTATCCCGGGGATTTCCAACGGTCATGCTCACGGCCCACGCGCTTTCACCGGAGTCGCTCAAAAAGTCCATAAAACTGGGCGCTGTCTCCTTTCTGCCAAAGGAGAAGATCTCGGAGTTAGGGTCATTTATTGAAGATGTGGTTCTGGGCGAGGGCAAACCGGTGTGGACGAAACTGTTTGACAAACTTGAAGGATATTTCGAAAAGAGATTCGGCCCGGATTGGAAAGAAAAAGACAAGTTTTTTAAGGAATTTGAAGAACAGCTAAAACAAGAGCTGGACGGTGAGTCCTGATCCATAAGGTCGTGTCTTGTTGGTCTCTCCGCCGCAATACTTGTCCGGCAGCGTGTCATTGCCTTTTTGAGTGGGGTCGCTTTGCTGCAAAGCCATTTGCAGAAATAAATGGGAAAATCCCCTGCTTCTACCGCATGAGAGGTGTTGTCAATCCATGAAGTCCTGACGAGAGCCCGGAGCAGCTGGCGAGACAAGTCGCCCGGGCAAACACGCCTTTGTATGGACTCCCACATTTCCGTTTTGTTCCGTACACACACGGCTTACACCCAAATCGTATGTTTGCTAAGGGCCTGCGCAGAAATAGCTTCGCAGAATTGGCGCCCGGATTCGGGCCAGGTTTAGCTGTGTCGATTGAGCAAAACCACAGGCATAGCAACACTCTTCCGAGGATTTCGCGATTGAGGCACGGCCGAAGATGATCTGAAGATGGCATGCGAAAATGTGAAGTTATTTTTGCGCGAGCCCTAAGAGAACTTGATATTGATGGAGACCAATAATGTTTAAACCCGAAGGTGTCTATGTGGCGATGCTCACCTCCTTTTCTGAAGATGGATCAATCAACGAAGAAGAAATGAGGCGAATTGTCGATTTTCTTATCGAAGCCGGTGTTGACGGCCTGTTCCCCGTAAGCACTGTTGGGGAATATATCCATATGAACGAAGAAGAAAAAGTGCGGCTTATGGAGGTCGTCGTCGATCAGAGTGATGGAAGGGTTCATGTTACTCCGGGTGTTGGAAGCACGCGCCCGGATGAGGCAATCAGGTTGGCCGGAAAAGCAGAAGAATTGGGGTGTGACGGAGTGGTTGTTGCGCCGCCCTATTTCTACCCTCTTTCCCAGGAAATGATCGAAAAGTACTTTGAGACCATCAGTGATGCGATCAACATACCTATTATACTCTATAATATCCCTCTTTTTACGCAACCTCTGGGTTATGACTTGGTAGAGAGGCTGTCGCAACGGAAAAACGTCGTGGCCATGAAGGACAGCAGCGGGAGCATGGTTGAGTTTCTCCACTTTATGGACAAGATTAGACTCGTTGATGAGGATATCTCTTTTTTGACGGGAAGAGAAGAAACCCTCTTCCCCTGTCTCATGATGGGCGGGAGGGGTTGTATGACCGCCACTTCGGGTATCTTACCGGAGATCATGGTTGGGATATATGACGCCTGGAAAAAAGGAAACTATGACAGGGCAAGAGATCTCCAGTTTTCCGTTCTTCTTGTCATCCGGGCCATGTTCGAGTTACCCTTCCCCTTGGGGTTCAAGGCAGCGCTGGAAACGAGGGGCTTCCGGATGGGACCCCCGAAACAACCCCTTCCGGATTCGGAAATGTCCAAGCTTCGAACCGTAAAATCCAGAATCGAAAAGATCATGAACCCGCTTTTGAAAGAATTTAAGGAAGGGCCCGGCGGTGTTCATCACAAAAGGAGGTAGCCTGTGTCTTATCCAAAAATGATGCGAATCAGTCAGCATTTCGATGCGCCGAAGCTTGATGACGTGGCAGACGCTGTTTGCGACGAAATGGCCAAATTCCCCTTGTCCAACCGGATCAAAAAAGGGGATTCAGTGGCCATCACCGTGGGAAGTCGAGGCATTGCCAATATGGCGCTGATTGTAAAAACCCTGGTTGATGAATTCAAAGCCCATGGCGCCAAACCTTTTGTGGTGCCTGCCATGGGAAGCCATGGCGGGGGCACTGCAGAGGGACAACGGGCCATTGTTGAAAGATATGGGGTGACCGAAGACTATATCGGGGCCCCCATACGGGCCACCATGGAGGTTGTTCAGGTAGACAGGATTGAAGGCGGGGTTCCTGTCTATTTTGACAAATTCGCCTATGAGGCGGACCATGTGGCGGTTGTAGCTCGTGTCAAACCCCATACCGATTTTTCCGGAGACATTGAAAGCGGTCTTTTTAAGATGATGCTTATCGGGCTTGGAAAACACCGGGGTGCCAGGCTTTACCACCAGGCCTTTGCTCATTACAGTTTTGATACGATCATTCGTTCGGTGGGTCAGGCTGTAACGGAAAAATGCGGGATCTTGCTCGGGCTTGCGATTCTTGAAAACCCGTATGATGAAACCGCGCTTGTTCAGGCCGTGGCGCCGGAGGAGTTTTTGGAGCGTGAGAAGGAACTACTCGTCCTTGCCAAAAAATGGATCCCCCGGCTCCCGTTTCCCCAGGTCGATCTGCTTATCATTGACGAAATGGGAAAAGACATCAGCGGAACCGGTATGGATACCAATGTGATCGGGCGAAAGGACTATATGTATCCCTGCAAAGAAGAGGTGTTCCCAAAGGTTACCCGTATCTACGTGCGTGATCTGACAGAGGAGACACACGGCAATGCAACGGGCATTGGTATTGCCGATTACACCCACACCCGGCTGGTAGAAAAGGCCGACTTCCATATCACATATATAAACTGTCTGACAGGCGATAACCCGAAATCTGCTGCCATTCCGATTCACTATGATACGGACAAAAAGGTCCTGGATGTAGCCCTTGAAACCATCGGATACATTCGGCCGGAGGAGGCCCGGATTATTCGCATAAAAAACACCCTTTCGCTCAAAGAGATCATGGTTTCGGAGGTCTATAAGTCAGAAATGAAAGATCACGATAATCTCCAAACCATTGAACCACCACAGGAAATTGAGTTTGATAAAAACAATGATTTTTTGCCGTTTTGAACTGGCTCTCCGAGACTCCCGCTAAAAGCTGGGAATTGCATTTGCGATTGGGAAATGGAATTTCTGTCCGAATTAGTGAGGTCTGATGTTAGATATTGCTATTGTGGCGGACGATTTGACAGGCGCTGCTGACACGGGGGTCCAGTTCTGTCCCTGTTTTAAGGGTACAGTTTTGCTCTCGCACGCCAATTTCTTACCCGGGTCTGTGGAAGGTCTCGGTTTTCCCGTGCAGGTGCTTGCCCTCCATTCTAACACTCGCGCCAAAAAAACAGGGCCGGCTCAAGAACGTCTGAGCCATATTGCTCGACGGCTTGCCCCGCTTCGACCGGCCTACACCTACAAAAAGGTCGACTCCTGTTTGAGAGGCAATCTGGGGGCTGAGGTGGAAGCGCTCATGGATAACATGGGTTACGATTTGAGCTTTATTGCGCCGGCATTTCCCGAAATGGGGCGTACAACCCTTCACGACCTGCACCTCGTTGATGGGACCCCGGTCGGCGAGACAGAGGTTTCCCGAGACCCTGTCACCCCGGTGACGGAATCCCGTCTGTCCCGTGTTGTGAAGACCCACACACGTTTCAAGGTGGCCCATGTGGATGTGGGGTTTATGGAGGGCGCCGGGGAAAGAACCGGCGAAAGACTCGGTATCGAGATCGAGCGTCAAATCGGTTTGGGGGTAAGACATCTGGTCTTTGACGCAACATGCCGGACCCATCTGGACAAGATTGTTTCCGAGACCCTCCGCATTTCAAAAAAGATATTGCTTGTGGGGTCAGCCGGACTTGCCGGGAGCCTTGCCGGGCATTTCCCCAAAAAGCCGTTTCCTGACGACAGTTCCCCCGGGGGGTCCCAGGAAGGAAATCATTTACAGGAAGGAAACCATTTAATGGTTTGCGGGACCACTTCTGAACGTACAGGACTCCAGGTTTCGGCCCTGATAAAGGCCTATGCCTATGAGAAAGTGGCCCTTTCACCAAGCCTCCTGGGAGACCCGGCCCGGCAGGCTGACCTTGTCACTGAGGCTGGTTTGGCAGGCGTGGTTTTGGACAAAAACAATTTGATTATCACAATTGACGGCTCTCATAAAGACAGGGCAAAAGCCCATAAGACTCGGGGCGTTCTATCACCTGAAGCGGTGGCCAGGGGGATGGGGGTTTTTGTTTCCAGAGTTTTGGAAAGGACGCGGCCGGCAGCCCTTTTTCTCACAGGAGGAGACACGGCCAATGCAGTGCTGGAAAGCCTGGGGGCCAAAGGGGTGCGGTTGTTTGGCGAAATTGTCACCGGCATGGTGTCGGGTGCCATCCTGGGCGGCCCCATGAACGGTCTTGCGGTTGTCACCAAGGCGGGGGCCTTTGGCGGAGAAGATGCCCTGGTGTCTTTTCATAAATATTTGAGAGATAAGAGAGAAGGAGTGCAAAATGGCAACTGATTCCCGTCCCGTTCTTGGGATATCAGCAGGTGATCCCGGGGGCATCGGGCCGGAAATCGCGGTCAAGGCCCTGAATCGGGCGGATATTTATGACATCTGTCGTCCCCTGGTTGTTGCAGATGCCCGTTTTATGGAGGACGTTATCCGGTTCACCAATGTACCCCTGAGCCTCAACAGGATTACAAGACCTCAAGACGGCCTGTTTATTCATGGCACCATGGACATACTCCATATGGCCAATATGGATCCGGACCGATTAAACTATAAACAAGTCGTGCCGGAACAGGGGCAGGCCTCGTTTGAGTATGTGGTGAAGATCATTGAACTGGCCCTGAATAAAGAGATCGACGGAACAGTAACGGGTCCCATCAACAAGGCAGCCATCAATGCCGCCGGGCATCATTTTGCCGGTCACACGGAGATCTACGCACATTTGACCAAAACCGAAGACTACGCAATGATGTTGGCCCACGGTGATTTTCGTGTGGCCCACGTGTCCACCCACGTCAGTCTGAAAGAGGCCTGTGCCCGTGTAAAAAAGGACCGGGTCATCCGGGTTATCGATCTGCTTCATGACGTTTTAAAGAAATTGGACGTACAGGTTCCCAGGATCGGTGTCGCAGGTATCAACCCCCATTGTGGAGAGGGAGGGTTGTTTGGTGGAGAGGATATGGAAGAGATCCTTCCGGCAATAGAACACGCGAAAGAATCCGGAAAAAACGTTGAGGGACCCATCCCTGCCGACACAGTGTTCCCCAAGATGAAAGGGGGCATGTATGATGCGGTGGTTGTCATGTATCATGATCAGGGCCACATTCCGATGAAATTGCTTGGTTTTGAATACGATGAGCAAACCGGTCAATGGGGCGCCATGTCCGGCGTCAATGTCACCCTGGGGCTTCCTATTGTCAGGACGTCTGTTGACCACGGCACGGCCTTTGGTAAGGCAGGGGAAGGAAGGGCAAATCCTCAATCCATGATTGAGGCCATCCGTCTGGCTGCCCTTCTCTCAAAAAAGTAAAGACAATGATATGTTTTTTGTAACTACTCACGTAGTCAGGCTGAAGCTGTTTAGACTGAAGGCTGAAGGGGGCGGAAAAGCACGATTGCCGTACTTTGGAGGAAATATCTGGCTCTTGCACCAAAGATGGCTTCAAAATGAGCTTTTTCCTAACAGCCTTCAGCCTATCCACCTGGGTAGTTACTGTTTTTCTTGCTGAAAATTGCCTGTAAAAAGAAAATGGTGCGGGCGCATTATTTGTGGAGGTAACTATGGAAAAAATCGGGTTTATTGGCCTTGGCATCATGGGAAAACCCATGGCGAAAAATCTCATAAAGGCGGGGTACCCGCTTGTGGTTCACAATCGAAGCCAGGGGGCGGTTGAGGAACTGATCAGCGAAGGCGCCACATCAGCAGCCTCTCCACGGGAGGTGGCAGAACTGAGCGATCTGGTCATCACCATGCTTCCGGACTCACCGGACGTGGAACAGGTTGTTTTAGGCGAGGCAGGGGTCGTTGAGGGGATACGCCCGGGAGCGCTGTTTGTGGATATGTCCACCATTGCACCGGCCACCACTGAAAAAATTTACAAGATCCTAAAAGAAAAAGGCGTGGAATCTCTGGATGCCCCGGTCTCCGGCGGAGAGGTGGGGGCAAAGAAAGGCACGCTCTCTATCATGGTGGGGGGTCAGGAGGATGCTTTTAAAAGGGCCCTTCCGGTCTTCGAGGTTGTGGGGGCCAATATGGTTCACATCGGGAAACCCGGGGCCGGTCAGATAACCAAGGCCTGCAATCAAATTGTGGTCGCCGTGACGATTCAGGCCGTGGCCGAGGCCATGACACTTGCCAAAAAAGCCGGGATTGACCAAGAAAAGGTAAGGGAGGCCCTTCTGGGTGGCTTTGCCCAGAGCCGCATCATGGACCTACACGGAAAACGTGCCATTGATCACAATTTCCAACCCGGTTTCAAAGTCAAGCTGCACCGCAAGGACCTGGGCATCGCGCTACAGACTGCTCGGGAACTTTCACTTCCGCTTTTTACAACCGCCCAAGTGGCCCAGTTTATGGATGCCTTGCTGGCCATGGGTAAAGGAGATCTGGATCATTCGGCCCTGATCCTCTTGCTGGAGCAGCTTGCGGGCGAGGCGTGAAAAAAATGTATTCCAACGGATCAGCCGGGTTTCTTTTTTGTTCCCAGCAACAATGTTGCATATTTATCACCGAGTGATTCCCAGGAAAATCTTGCTGTCAATTCCTCTGAGCGAGGTTTTGACAGTCTTTTCCGGCCCAAGGTCTCTTCCAGCCTGTCCCTGAACGTTTTATCATCATAGAGAAAATCCTCAGAAAAAATCTCAGGGTAGGAAAGACGGTTTGGGAGCAAGGGTCTGCAGCCGGCACGTACCGCCTCAAGAACGGCCATACCAAAAAACTCGTGGGTTGCGGTTGATACAACAATATCCCCTCTTTTTAGCCATTTGGCGTATTCCTGCCGCGATTTGACAAAACCAAAATGGATAAGCCTGTGGGTAAGCCTCTTCCGCGCTCGCGCGAATATCTCGGGCTGTGACTGAAAAGACTGCCCCAGCACGATGAGACCAAAATCAAGACCCCTGCGATCCAGATCAAACAGGACCTCAAAAAACTGCTCAGGGTTTTTGTCATGTTCCCATCGATGATTCCAGACAATAACAGGGTGCTGGTTCTCCTCGGTGCGGTCCGGCGTCTTATCAATCAGTGAAAAATCAATTCCCGGGGGGAGGACTGTTGCCTTTCGGCGCAGCGATTCCAGACCGTAATTTCCCTTCATGTCCGGTGCTTTTCTGACAAGGTCACTGCATCCGGTCAAAAATGTTTCAAGATTGTATTGGGAGTTAAAAAGGATTTTGTCCGACGCCAGCGCGGTTGTGAGGTTGGTGAGTGCAAAATGAAAATCACGTTCATCTTCCGACTGGACAGGATAGGCAAATTGATTTTCATGAAAATAGGTGATTATCGGCACATGATGAATCCATTCAGGGGCAAGGGCCTTGAGGGTGGCAACATCGACAAATGTGGAACAAAGCACGCACGTGTACGCACCGGATCTGTTCCAAAGTGTCTCGGCAAAATAGGGGGCAGCGAGACGCATTCGCCATTTCCATTTTCGGGCCGGCAGTGTCAGAAGATCCTGGTCCGCCAAGACATGAAGAGAGAGCCCTTCAAGAAAGGTTTTGTGTGACCCGCCGTAGTAGGGTTCAAGGACAAGTATTTTCATATAAAAAACAACAAAACAGTGTAGGCGTTCAAGGGTTCAAAGGTTCAGGGTTCAGGGTTCAATCCCTTCTTTGTTTTCCTTCGTCACTCGTCACTCCTTGATCGTTATTCGATTACTATTACACAGGCAGCTTAAATTATCAATTATTTGGGAAAATGATCATTTTTAACGAAGACCTAGGGTTTTCAATCCCTTCTTTGTTTTTCTTCG
>PVMS01024729.1_pt1 | contig 12875 bp, 8 predicted proteins | sample 1853461 | NCBI WGS metagenome assembly PVMS01 (sample SAMN08582032, study PRJNA380276) | Marine sediment metagenome, whole genome shotgun sequencing project. | isolation source: ocean sediment barecode stripped | collected 2017 | reverse complement strand
TAGTTCCAAACCTGGGCCAGCATACAAACCTGGGGGGATACTGATGTCGGCCAGGTACAACTCACCCACAATGTCTTCTTTTCCGGGTTTTCGCAACCCATCTTTGGGCAATGCTAAAGTCAAGGTAGCAGTAGCTCGAATAACCGGTTCAACTACATGGCCTGTTGTGGTGTCCAGCCCAGAGGGTGTATCCAGGCTTAGAATAGGCGATCGCTGAAGATTAGCCCATGAAATCATTTTTGCGGCTGTTCCGCGCGGGGCACCTGACAGGCTGTAACCAATAATGGCGTCCACAATCAAATCAACGGGATAATCATCAACATCCTGGTCCGTAATCTGGTCTGCCCTGATGATGGAAACACCCATCTTGCGCAGGATATCGAGCTGGTGAGCGGGTATACCTGTATATTGATCATCTGGGTGTGTAGTGATCACACGAACGCGCGCGCCCCAGTTATGCAATCGCCGCGCAGAGACCAACCCGCCACCGCCATTGCCACCCATACCAACCAGCACAACCACTGTACGTTCACGCGGGTCGCCATCCAAAAAGCGGACACGAGCCAGATGAGCCAGGTTGCGGCCAGCATTTTCCATCATCTGAATTAATTCAATATGATAATCTTCGATCATGGCACGATCAACCTCGCGCATTTGATCCGTGGTGAGATAAGGAATATCTGCCATTCAATCACCTCCGTTGATATGTTCAATGACATGAACTATAACACCTGGCAGCGTATCTGGATTGTCAACGATATGGGATTCCGGCAGCAAAGCAGACTCATGCAACCGATTCCGTGTAAAGGGGGTACTGACAGCCAACCCACTCATACCCGCGTTTTGAGCTGCCAGGACGCCTGCTTGCGAGTCTGCTACCACTAAGCACTCAAATGGGTAAACGTCCAATTCTTTGGCAACCAGGAGATATATCTTTGGATCAGGCTTGCTATTCTCTACAACGTCTTTAAAGGCTTCAATCACGTCACTTGCGCGAATTTCATCTTGGCATAATGCCACAGCCGCGCGGGCAGACGACAACGCTTTTAGACGCTCTGTTTGCACCAGGGTGCCATCCAGATCAAAAATCATAGCTCTGAGCATATCACTCACCCAGTTGTTTTAAGCTAGTTTCCACGTCTGTCCCTAAATCAAACCGAATCACTTGCCGACCCGCGTTGAGCAGCGCTTGGGCATCGCCCAAAGCCTGGGATGCTTTCAGTACGCCAAAATTCATCGTGGATTTTTGATCTCCGGCATCATCGGGAATGGGAACATCCTGGATCGCGTCTGAAGTAAACTGAATAAAAATCCCGTTACCACGGTCTCCTTTGTGTAACTGCCCGGTAGAGTGCAGGAATCTTGGTCCGAACCCCAAAGTGGTTGCTACTTTGAAGCGATCTCTTAGCGTCAAGCGGAGTCTCTGCAATGCAGACTCAACCTCGGGAGCAGGGTGGAGATAAGCTTGCAAGGCGATGTAACTACCGGAGGAAACTGAATTATCCAGAAAGGAATCCAGCGCATCCTTGGTAAGGACTGCAAATTCCCCAGGGGGAAGTTGGCCATTTTCCATATATTCGTCGACCATTTGACGAGCAAGGATTTTTGCTGATTCAACGTTAGGCTGGTCGAAGGGGTTGATCTGTAAACGATATCCAGCAACGACCGTGGCCATCTCCCACAGGAAGAACTGTCCGCCCAGGTCATAGACATCATCAAGGTGCAGCCACACTACCGGGTGTCCGGCATCTGCCAGAGCCTGAATGGCAGCGTCGTGAGTTTCGTCGCTCGCCAGCCGCAGATAGACAAATAGGCGGTCTTTTGCATAAACATCGGGATTTCCCAGAGGTTCACCGACAACTGGCAAGATGCCATGGCCACCTTTACCGGTGGACTCAGCGATGAGCTGCTCTACCCAGTCGCCAAAGCTGGCAATCGCCGGGGAGGTCACAATGGTAATTTTGTCGCGCCCTGCCTTGGCAAGTTCGCCCATGATGGCCCCAAGCAGTGCACTTTCATTGTCACCCTCGACAGCACAGTTGCAGCTTTCGCAGTTGCACCGAGTGGTTAGCGACCGGTCGAGCAGTTTTTCCACGTCAACGCCTACCAGCGCGGCAGGGATCATCCCGAAGTAGGAGAGGGCCGCATAGCGTCCCCCGATATTGGGGTCGTTGAGGAACGTGGTTCGGAAACTGTAGGTCTGGGCAATCTCTACCAGCTTGCTGCCAGGGTCGGTGATGGCGATAAAGTGTTCCCCAGCCTTTCCCACACCCACGGCCTCGACGACCTGATTGTAGAAGTATTTGAAGAACGAGAGCGTTTCTGTCGTGCCGCCTGATTTCGTGGCAACGATGAACAGTGTTTTAGAAAGATCAAGCTGGGAGGCACGCGCCAGTATGCTGCCGGGGTCAGTGCTGTCGAGCACAGCCAGGTCTAGCCCACCAGCGCCGACGCCGAAGGTCTTACGAAAGACTTCTGGGGCCAGGCTGGAGCCGCCCATTCCCAAGAGCAGAGCATGGGTGTAACCCTCTGTCTGCAGGTCTGCGGCCAGCTCTTTCATGCGGGGAATGCTCTCAATCATGATTTCAGCGCTGTGCAGCCAGCCTAAACGGTTGGTGATCTCAGTGGGTTGTGGTTTCCAGACGGTGTGGTCATGCGCCCATATGCGGGCCATGATCTTATCAGACTTCATCTGTGCTAGAGCTGTGTCCACCACGCCCTGATAGGCACCCAGACTGGCGGATAACGGCTGGTGATCAGAGAGTAACTTTTCTCTCTTTCCTGCAATGCTGGCCATTAACGTCTGGAAAGATTTCGCGAAAGAAGCGACACCTTCATCTTGTAATTTCTGCGTAATGGCATCCAGGTCGATACCCAGTGTGTTTAATTTTTCCAGATAGGCTCGCGCTGCCTGCATGCCGGCTTCCAGGGTCGCGGTGGCTGCACCATGGTCGAGGAAAGCCCCCAACGTGGCAGGTGGGACGGTATTGACGGTATCCGATCCGATGAGGGCATCCACGTAGAGGGTGTCGGGGTAGGCGGGATTTTTAGTGCTGGTGCTGGCCCACAATGGGCGTTGGACACGCGCGCCTTGTGAGGCCAGTTTCTCCCAGCGTGAACCGCTGAATGTCTCCCGGAAACGGGCGTAGGCGGTTTTGGAATTGGCGATGGCAATTTTGCCCTGAAGATCAGATGCGCCTATTTTATCCAGGGCAAGATCTACGGCGCTCTCTACTCGGCTGACAGAGAAAGATGCTACCGAGGCAATCTTCGAGATATTGCCTCCAGCGGCAGCCAGTACCTCCAGTCCGGATAGATAGGCTTCGGCAACAGCGTCATAGTGGACGATCGAGAACATCAGGGTAACGTTAATATTGATGCCTTCGCCGATCAAGGTTTCGATGGCCGGGATGCCCGCCGGCGTGGCGGGAACTTTGATCATGATATTGGGCCGAGCCAGCGCCTCAAACAGACGCCGGGCTTCGACAATTGTTCCTTCAGTATCATGCGCCAACGTGGGACTGACTTCCAGGCTGATATAGCCGTCGACACCATCGGTTTCATTGTAGATGGGGCGCAGCAAATCGGCCGTGCGTTGGATATCTTCCAGGGCCAGGGCTTCGTAAATCTCTTCGTCTGTCTTATCCGAGCGTGTTAAAGCCCTGATGGCATCGTCATAATCGGCGCTGCCGGCAATGGCCTTTTCGAAAATCGAGGGGTTGGATGTGACACCCATCACCCCGTCATCCAGCAAGGATTGTAATTCTCCGGAATCAATCAAGGCGCGGCGAATATTATCGTACCAGATGGACTGGCCAAATTTGGTAAGTTGATGGATTTTTGTCATTTGGGAACTCCTGTTGTTTATATTGCTGCGCAATTTACTTCGAGACACACTTAAATAGAAACAACCTCTGTCCGAATGACTGTCTCGCTGGTCAATGTGCGGTGTACCGGGCACATAGAAGAAATATCTTTGAGCCGATCGATTTGTTCCGAAGTCAAATCTCCCTTAAAGCTGATCTGACGTTCGATAATATCTACTTTGGCATTTGGGGAACTCTCACATTCGTCGCAGTCTTTGGCGTGAACCTTGTGTGTGCTCAAACTAAGTTCAACACCTTCCAGGGGCCAGTTTTTTCGTCTTGCATACATTTGCACAGTCATGATGGTACAGGCAGCTAATGAACTAAGCAGCAGGCTATAAGGATCGGGACCTACGTCGTCACCGATACCAAGTGGTTCGTCGGCGATAAATTCATGACGGCCAGCCTGTATTTTAACTTGAACATTGGTAGCACTCTTTGCGGTGATGATCATCATTATTTTTCCTTTTTTAGTTGATTATTGGATCGAGTAAGCGTAACGCATTGCCTACTAAAATCATAGTTATTTTTTTGTCCCGGCATATATTCGCATCATTTTGTCTAGCAAACCCAAGGCATCCGCTTTCTCGCGCTGGAAAACGTTGCGTCCGATGATAGAACCAAAGCCACCACCGTCACGGATGGCGCGGGCGGCATCAAAAATGGCGTTTTCATCATCTTTTTTCGCTCCGCCAGAGAAAATAACCACTCGGCGACCGTTGAATGCGCTTTGTATTACATGTCGTACTCGCTCTGTTTGGGTATTTCGCAAAACGTTTTGGCTTTGATAACCTTTTTTTGGCGGCATCGAATTCGAGATGAGCTGATGGCAATTTGACCTTAATGATATGTGCGCCGAGTTGGGCAGCGATCTGTGCAGCGTAGGCGATCACATCGAGGGCAGTTTCACCCCGCTTACTCAACTGAGTGCCGCGAGCATACGACCAAACTACGACAAGCAAACCAACGGCTTTAGCCTCTTGTGTCAACTCGCGCAACTGTTCATATAACAAACGCCGGTTGGCAGTACCAGGGTAGATTGTATACCCAATGCCCACGCATCCAAGCCGTAAGGCGTCGGAGACCGAAGCGGTTTGTGCCCCCAAAGGATCGGGTTCATCTTGCAAGGAATCGTGGTTATTCAACTTGAGGATCAACGGAATCTGACCAGCAAATTCAGCTGCTCCGGCTGCTAAAAAACCCAAGGGAGAGGCATAGGCATTCATGCCAGCCTCGATGGCCAATTGAAAGTGATAGTGAGGATCGTATGCTGGCGGATTAGGTGCAAAGCTGCGCCCTGGGCCATGTTCGAAGCCCTGATCAACAGGCAGAATGATCATCTTACCCGTCCCAGCTAAACGACCGTGGTTAAAAATACGGTACATGTTGGCGAGAACGCCGGGGTTTTCACTGCGATACCAACTGAGGATTTCTTGTATGCGATCCGTCATAGCGAACTTCCTTTGCTAACAGAAGAATAATATAAGTGATGGCTGTCAGATGGTCAGCGAATTACTTCAAAGCCTGTGCCAGAGTCTTTTTCTAAGTTGACGAGAATTTCCTGTCCACCGAAGCCATCCACAATATCATGGGCGCGCACGATCACCTGCGTGACTCCAGCGGGCATGAAAATACCGCGCTGGCTGCGGGTGAAGGGCTGCTCATTTACGTGTGGATGTAGCAACAAGCGGGTGAAGGGGTCATCCGGGTTTAATTTAAGTATGGTTCCATCCGGGGTGACCACATCCCAGCCGTCGGCGTAATCATTCCAGCCGGTGTCGGGATGATCTACGGTGACATAGAAAGTCCAAGCACCGCTCCCCTGCAATACAGCGCGCACGTGGGTGACATCGGCATTGGGCTGGTTTTGCTTTGGCTCGACAGGATCCGTAGCAGATGTTACTGCTTGCGTTGCCGTTGAGGAAGATTTTATTGTTGGCATTAGGGTAGACTCCTGGGTTAGTACTGACTCAGATGGTGATAATACCGCAGGGGTAGATGTATTATTCACACTGCAAGCGGGTAGTAGCAAAATCGTCAGGGTGATGAATAGATATTTAAATATAGACATATAATTTTCACTCCCCAACTATGATGCTTTTCCCGATGATATGCTTACTTTTCCGTCAATTTCCATACGCGCAGCACTTCTGCTACGCTCCAGGCCTGGGCAATACAACCGCGCGGTGTAAATGGTGGATCGCCATCGAAGATTTCACTGACACTACCGATACCATGATCGGATAAGTGACGAATCAGGGGCTGCAGGTATGAGCGTGCCAAAATCGGATCGCGGTAAACATGTAAATGCGCCTGGACAAACGGTCCGATCAACCACCCCCAGACCGTGCCTTGATGATAGGCAGCATCTCGTAGATGTTGATCTCCACCATAATGCCCAATATAATCTTCATCGTCGGGCGCCAGGCTGCGCAGCCCAAGAGATGTGAGCAAATAATGGGCACAAACATCAACAATAGCACGCTGTTGAGTTTCATTTAACAGACTATGGTGTAAGGATACAGCAAATAGCTGGTTGGGACGCAGTGCAGGGTCATCTCCGTTGGGGCCGTCCAGCAGGTCATAACAGCAACCCGTTGTAGCATTCCAAAAGCGGGCAAAACTAGTCTCTACCTGATCTGCCAGCCGTTGATAAATTTGTGCTGATACTCCCAAACTACGGGCGAAATCGGTCATTATTCGGAGGGCGTTGTACCAGAGGGCATTAATTTCCACGGGCTTGCCCATGCGTGGGGTCACTACCCAGTCGCCTACTTTAGCATCCATCCAGGTAAGTTGAGTGCCCGGCTCGCCAGCATAGAGCAGGCCATCAAGGGGGTCTGCATGAATGTTAAATCGAGTACCACGTTGATGCCAAGTGACGATACTTTTGAGTATCGGAAAGAGTTCCCGCAAGGTGTCATTGTCACCTGTATGCTCGACATAGGCGCGCAAGGCTTCGATGTACCACAGGGTGGCATCCACGGTGTTGTATTCAGGATTTTCCCCTACTTCGGGGAAACGGTTAGGGATCATGCCGCGGTCAACATAACGAGCAAAGGTGCGCAGGATGCTGCGGGCCACCTCAGGGCGCCCAGTTGACAAGGTTAAGCCGGGCAAAGCTATCATCGTGTCGCGACCCCAATCGCCGAACCAGGGGTAACCTGCAATGATCGTGTGTCCATCTGGCTCTTCAACTGTGGCGCGTCGAACGACAAATTGATTTGCGGCTAAGACAAGCTGCTGCACTTCAGGGACTGCTGCCGTGAGCAAGTTTTGATCAATCAGTTCACCTTCGTATGCGCGCTGTTTGGTATAGGCAGCATTTCCATCCAGATCAGGCGTTTCTTCCGTACTTGCAACCAAAGTAAGCGATTCACCAACGAAAAGCTCAGCTCGAAAATCCCCAACATGAAGATGATCTTCGAGCGCATCCAGGCCGCGGTAGGTCTCCACACTCAGGTGATAATTTTGATACCACTCGTGCTGCGGAACAGCCTCAGCCCCGCTGCTCAAAAGATAGAACGGCGCAGCGCCCTCGAAAGCAGTGATTATTAGGCCATCTGCTAGCGGATCGATATCCATTGTTTGACCCTCAGTGTGGGTACTAGCATGGTGATCGCGATAATTGACCATGGCCTTGATTGTCAGAGTTACCGGGCTATTTGCGCGTTGCAAACTGTAGCGCACATAGGTGGTGTTGGCTCCCGGCTGCATCCAGACACGTTTCTCCAATAAAGCGTCGGCGAGGGCATAAGTCCACACCGGCGTTGTGCCTTCCAGGTGAAAGCGTTCCAGATTAAGAAATCCCTGCGGTTCCACTACCCCACTACGCCACCGATTGGCAAATAGAGCATAACTTGCGCCATTATAAATGGCAGTCTCTTCTAATTTAGTCAGCATTAATGTGCGCGCCAGTGGTGGTTTGAGAGCGGCGAACAGCAGACCGTGATAACGACGAGTAAGCGTTCCTGCGACCGTTCCCGAAGCATAGCCACCGATACCATTGGTAACCAGCCATTCGCGGGCCTCGACAATGGATAAGTTATTACAGATTTCCCGCCCGAAATCGAGCAAAATTGCTCCTGAAGCGGGATTGTTGGTATCAGATTTCACTTATCACGCTCCGGTGCCCCACCTGGCTGAATTAACTTCGCTATCAATGCCGTCCAGCCAGTCTGATGGCTGGCGCCGATTCCACGCCCATCGTCACCATGGAAATACTCGTAAAAGAGGATATGATCACGCCAATGGGGATCGTTTTGGAAAAGTTCTTCATTACCATAAAATGCTCGTTTTCCATTTTGGTCACGCAGGAAGATCTTTGACAGGCGACGAGATAAATCACCAGCGACTTCGTGTAAGTTGGCGCTGTGACCAGATCCAGAAGGCAATTCTACTCGCAGTGCGCTGCCGTAATAGTGATGGTATTTACCCAAAGATTCGATCATCAAATAGTTAACCGGGAACCAGATCGGACCACGCCAATTGGAATTGCCACCAAACATACCACTGGTGGACTCAGCGGGTTGATAGCTAACTGTGAGATCGTGCCCATCCACGGTAAAAGTAAATGGATCGACTTCGTGTTCTTTTGAGAGAGAGCGCAAACCATAGTCTGACAAAAATTTATTTTCTGCAAGCATATGTTCCAAGACGCGCTTCAACTGCCCGCGGTTAACAAGTGAAAGCAAGCGACGCTGGCCTACACCGGGCACAGTCAATGATGCGATATTCGCTACCAAATGGGGGCGATGGGCAATGAACCAGTCCATGCGCTGCTTGAAGCGAGGTAGTTTTGCCAACAGCTCCGGTTCAAGCGTCTCGACGGCATATAAGGGGATCAACCCTACAAAGGAGCGCACCTTGAGAGGGATATGGCGATCATCCGGACAGTGAATAACATCATAGAAAAAGCCATCCTCATCATCCCACAATCGCTGTCCACCATAATGACCGTTAATTGCATCTGCGATATAGATAAAATGCTCGAAGAATTTGGTAGCCATATCTTCATAGGCAGGCCTGGTGCGGGCCAGTTCCAACGCCATGACCAGCATATTGAGACAATACATGCCCATCCAGGCGGTGCCATCGGCCTGTTCCAAATGTCCGCCCGTGGGCAGGGGTGCGCTACGATCAAAGACGCCAATATTGTCCAGACCCAAAAAGCCCCCTTGGAAAATATTATTGCCATCAGCGTCTTTGCGATTGACCCACCAGGTGAAGTTAAGCAGCAGTTTTTGGAAGGCGCGCTCTAGAAAATCGGTGTCGGCAACCCCGGTTACGGTGCGGCTAATTTTATAAACCTGCCAGGCTGCCCAGGCATGGACAGGTGGGTTGACATCGCCCAAAGCCCACTCATAAGCTGGGATTTGCCCATTGGGATGCATATACCACTCACGCAGCATCAGAATGATCTGGCGTTTAGCCCATTCAGGGTCGATCATAGCAATGGGCAAGGTGTGGAAGGCCAGGTCCCAGGCTGCGTACCATGGATATTCCCATTTATCGGGCATGGAAATCACATCCAGGTTATAGAGGTGACCCCAGTCAGCATTCCGCCCAAATTTGCGTGATTGCGGAGGCGGTGGTCCAGACGGATCACCATTCAACCACAGATTAATGCCGTAATGGTAAAACTGCTTACTCCACAGCAACCCGGCGAAAGCCTGACGCTGGACATCCCGCTCATCCGAACTAAGAGCTGGGTTTTGGGTCGCGGCATAGAATTTATCCGCTTCCTGGATACGCTGCGCGAATAGTGCTTCGAAATCATCGAAGGGAGCAGGGTTATCTTGATTGGAGAATCGCACACGAACGGTAAAGGTCTCGCCTGGGGCAATGATGGCCTTAAAATGGGCAGCGGCTTTTGTGCCCCGCTTTTCGGGGTTGACCCGGTCGAGATGTCCGTGGATGACGGCCTCATTAATTCCGTCTTTGACATAGGGTACAACATTGGGCGTACCAAATAACCGCTCGAAGTTGGTTTCGTTTTCGGTAAAAAGCAGGGAACTATCCTGGGGCACCCCGGCGGAGGCGCCATCGGTCTCGACATACCACCAGCGTTCTCCCAGATGGCGGTGATTTGTGTAGATGGTCTTTTCATCCAGCGCACGCAATTCCGGTTTGGGGCGCTGATATCCCCACGACCAAGTGTTGCGGAACCAGATATGGGGAAGCACGTGGATAGGGGCTGACTGCGGTCCACGGTTGATCACTTTAATCTGGCAAAGGATATCCTCCTGGTCTGCTTTGGCATATTCGATAAACACATCAAAGTAGCGTTTTTCGGAAAAGGTTTCCTTCAGCGCATCTACTAATTCGAACTCTGGTTCATGACGGTCGAGACGCATATTCTCTTCGACTAATTGTGTGTAAGGATAAGTCGACTGGGTATACTTGTAGAGCATTTTGGCGTAGGAATGTGTGGGGGTGCTATCCAGGTAATAATAATATTCCTTGACATCCTCACCATGGTTGCCCTGATTACCTGTCAGGCCAAAGAGCCGCTCTTTCAGAATGGGATCTTTTTCATTCCAAAGTCCCACCGCTAAACAGATGTTTTGTAAACGGTTGCAAAAACCTCCCAGCCCGTCCTCATTCCAGCGGAAAGCACGGCTGCGGGCATGGTCGTGAGGAAAATATTCCCAAGCTGTGCCATGCGGACTGTAATCCTCACGGACGGTGCCCCAGGCACGTTCGCTGAGGTAGGGTCCCCAGTTTTTCCAGTCGGCTGTTCTAGCCTCAGAATCAGCCAGTCGTTGGTGTTCGGCGCTTTGTAATTCAGTCATGAGCGGGCTCCAAGCCATGACAGGCGGCACCCAACAGGGCAACTTTAGGATTTCGGATGACGTGAACTGGGACATCCGAGAGCAGGCCTGAGAGACGCCCTTTGTGGGTGAAGGATTTTATGAAACGAGGGGCTTTTAATAAAGGCAATATGCGCGGTGGGATACCACCTCCCAGATAAACACCACCCGTAGCCATCAACTTGAGAGCCAGATTTCCCGCCTCCGATCCCAAAATAGAGATAAAGACTTGCAGGGTAGTGAGGCAAATTTCCGGTGGACTCTCGCCCAGGGCAGCATTGGCGATCACCGGCGTAGGATCATCAACGACTGCCAATTTTTCGGCCAACCATGCGGGTTCATGCGCATGACCGCTCGCTTTGAGAAAGTCATAAATATTAGGGATGCCTTTTCCCGAGCAAACCCGCTCGTAGCTAACGTGGCCAAATCGATCTTGAAGGAAGCGGAGTAATTCAATTTCTAACGAAGTGTTTGGGGAAAAATCGGCGTGACCTCCCTCGGAGGCATAAGCCTGATAGCGTGAGCCATCCCAGGTAAGGAAGGCTTCCCCCAGGCCGGTGCCCGGGGCAATTACTGCCAGGTTCCCATTTGAAGCGGGTCGCCCCATATTGATGGTAAACAAATCCTCTGGTTTTAGAAATGGAACAGCGTGGGCGATAGCCGCTAAATCGTTCAACAATCGAACTGAGGAAAGTTTTAGTTTACCCTCAAGATGTCTTTCATCCATCACCCAGGGCAAGTTGGTAATGGTGGCTCGGCTGCTAACAACAGGACCAGCCACTCCAAAGCTGGCATGTTCCACATGTAAGTTCGTGTGATCGAGAAACTCAGCAACCATGGCTTCCAAGCTGGGATAATTTTTACTAACAAAAGTGGCCTCAACTAATGGAAGGCGTGGTCCGGTTTCGGCCGCATAAACGGCTAAGTTAGTTTTGGTTCCACCAATATCACCAGCAAGCAGCATATCACCCTCTCTTTAGAAAGTTTTGCACGAGCAGCACAGCCGTGGTGCCATCTTCGGTTGTTGAAACAGTTTGTTTTGTGCTGTCAGAACGTACGTGGCTGTCAGCAGTGATCATTAATTCATTTAGACATTTTTAAGAGACAGAGGCCATCGCCATCGCGGCGGGACAGTGCGCCCTCTGCCTGAGCAATGAATCTGATTTTTTCCAACAGTATCTTGCTAACCTCTTCCCAGGTAAAAAATGCCGCTCGTTCTTGGGCCGCGGAACGCATAGCTGCAGCCCGGTAGGGTGATTGCTTCAAGGCCAAAACCGTAGAAACAATTTCTTCCGGGTTTTCGGTATCCAGAACTACAGCAGCCTGACCGCCTAAGGTATATTCCTCGCCGGTTGCCCCAGTATAAACCAATCCACCAGCAGCCATGGCTTCTAAACCCACCAGGCCAAATGGTTCATGACCGCTATTAGCAAGCACCGCATCGGCTGCGGCGTAGAATGGTCGCAGCATATCTTGAGACATGAAAAAACGCAAGTTAACCACATCGGCCGGGGGAGCATGCTGCAATAATATCAGCATTTCTTGCCAAGAGTCCGGGTCACCGTCTACATCTTGTACAACTAATCCCAGCTCGCGAGCGCGGGCTAATACTTCGGCGCCGTGAGGTTCGATGCCACCCCGCAATGGAAAGACAACCCGGTAACCTTCTGACTTGAGTTTAGCAGCCGCTTCCATTGCCATAAGCCAGCGTTTAGCCGGGTCGAAGCGACCAACTTTAAAAAGCATCAAGGCACTATGATCCAATTCCAGAGCATTTCTCAACGCAGTGACCTGCTCGTCATTTACGGGTTTCAAGAGCATGGCCGGAATGCCGTTGGGAATAACCAATGGGTTGAGATCGATTTTACACATCAGGTGTTTCATATAGCGGCTAACGGTTGTCAGTTGGGAAACCATATCCAGCCGCTGCCAGTCTACCCGATGAAAGGACATAGTATTATTGGCGTTCCAGAACAGTACGCAGCGCTCTCGCAAACCAACAGCATCGAGTTGATTGCTGAGCAGGATCAGCGCCTCGGCGGTATGCCACTCTTCTGCCAGAATAACCGGCAAGCGCCCAGCTTCCAAGGCAGGACGGATGATATGCTCTATGATGAAGGGCGGTGCTGATTGATTGAAATCTCGCAATTTGCCCTCTTCTCCATCATAGACTCCGGCCGGGTGATAAGCGCTAATC
>PVMS01129080.1_pt1 | contig 12878 bp, 7 predicted proteins | sample 1853461 | NCBI WGS metagenome assembly PVMS01 (sample SAMN08582032, study PRJNA380276) | Marine sediment metagenome, whole genome shotgun sequencing project. | isolation source: ocean sediment barecode stripped | collected 2017 | reverse complement strand
CGGGATGGCGGATACCCTTGCGGGTGATCTTGTTGACAAAGGCCAGGGCGAGAGCCGCACCGCGACTAAAGCCGACGACGTCGATCTCGGTATTGCCGGCGGCGTAGTTCTCAAACAGCCTCGCTCTCGCCTTGCCAAGCCTCCTCTTTCCGCCAAAGCCAAAGGCACCGCCAAAGATCCGACCCAGCTTGCCGTGGCGAGTCCCGACGCCCTTGGTGTAGAAGTCGTCGTCCTCCGCGCCGAGATAGGCGCGATGGAACTTCACGACGTTGGTATTCTTGCCGTACTCACCCGCCGTCCGCTCCCAGTTCCAGGTTCCGTCGAAAGCATAGAGGGCCATGAATGGCACAGATTCTACACGATGACCCGTGCCGGCTCCGCTTGCAGAGACAAATCGGCGGGCGGCGAGTTGATTCGCCGCCCGCCAGACCCCCTCCTGTTTATGACAACAGAGACGAGCTGTTCTAGTACTCGATCCCCAGTCTCAGCATGATGCGCCGTGGCAGGACCCAGTAGTCCGGGACGAACACATCCCCTTCCTGCAGTCTTAGGGTCTGGAACGAGTCCGAACTATCGTTGTTGAACAGGTTGAAGACCTGGATCTGAGCCTTGAAGACGCCGTCCCCCGGCATATTGAACCGCTTGCCAAAAGAGAAGTCCACGATGCTTTGGAAGGAATGACGCTGGCTGTCGCTTGCCGGCTCCATGATCACCGTCGATACGCCCTGACCCAAGCCGAAGATGTTTATCTGGCGGCTGTAGGGTCGACCGCTCTGCAGATTGATATTGGTGTTGGCGTGCATGTTCCAGGGCAGCTCGAAGTTGGCCTGCACCCGGAACATGTGCGGTCGGTCTCCCTGCAGTCGCTGATCCTCGGCGTTGATGAAGTTGTTGGGATCCTGGCCGTCGAAGATGAAGCCGTACGGCGGGTTGAACTGGGTCTGGCTCAGCATTCGCGGAATCAGACCGTTCGACTTCGAATAGGTGTAGTTGGCCCGCAGACCCCACCAGTCGGTGAACCGCCGGTTGAATGTCAGCAGCACACCGTAGTATTCCTGGTAGTACTCGTCGACCGCGGGGTTGGCGGTAAAGCCTGGTTTGTTCCCCCTGATGATTGTCGGCTGCTCGACCTGGTTCAGCAGGGTGTATTGTTTGCCGGTAAAGGGATCGGTAAAAGGAACCTCCTCGTAGGTCCCGTCGCCCAGGTTCTGGAAGCCGATCAGGTTATCGGTGTCCTTGTAGACCAACATGGCGCCAAAGGAGTACTTCTGGGCGAATTCGCGCTCGAAGCCGAGGGCGTACTGGAGCGTGCGAGGAGCCTCGAGGTCGGGATCGACATTGACTCTCCCCGCCTCCCAAATATAGTTGAAGAACCAGGGTCCCTCGGGCGAATACCCCCAGTAGCCGGTCCACAACGGTGGCTCGGGTGGTGGCGCGTTCCAGTCACCGCCCACGTTGCCGTCGTAGTAGACGCCAAAGGAGCCGCGGATGACCGTCCTTCTCTGGGCACCGGCGTTGTAGGCAAATCCGAGCCTTGGCGACACGTTGTTCCAGGTAAAGACCGGATCGAGGCCGGGAATGGTCTCACCGGTCTTGTTGCCGTCGATGTCCAATCGCGGATAGTCGGGGATCGAGCCCACCAGTCTGTCGTAGCGCAGACCCAGGTTGAGGGTCAGCCGCTCGTTGAGCCGCCAGGCGTCATCGACAAAGAAACTCAGTGCCGTCTGGTCGTTACCGTAATAGTACGGTTGGTACTCGACCTTGTAGAAGTACTCATAGGGGTAGATTGTGCCGTAGTAGTCGTACTCGTAGACGTAGCGATAGTAGTACTTCCCATTGAGATTGCCCTTGGTTTTGGACTCACCATCCCCATAGCGCACACCGAACTTGAAGTCGTGGTCGCCGGCGAGAAACTCGTCGACATAGTGCGAGACAGTCACGTTCAACTGCTGGGTGCCGGTGTCATAGACCCACGGATACCAGAGCCCACCCGAGTAGTGGGGTGCCCCACCTCCAGGCGGCGAATAGTCGATAAAGGCCGGCTCGGTGCTGCCGGTGGCGGAGAGGTAGAGATCCTCCGTCTCCCACCCCGAGTAGCGGACCTCCATGAAGGTGCGATCGGAAAAGATCGACTGCCAGTTGAGGGCAAACATGTAGTTGTCGCCCTTCTCACCATCCGACAGAGCCGAGGGCGTCGTGTTTGGGAAAGTGGTGGGATAACCCCACTCGTTGTAGTGACCCCGGAAATCGAGGTAGTTCTTATCGTTGAGGCGCGCCGTCAGCTTGATGTCGTAGAGATCCGAATACCCGTCCAATGAAAATTCGGGGTTGACACCCGGCGCGACCATATTGTCTCGCCAGTACTCGTAGGCGAGAAAGAACCAGATGCTGTCCTTCTTGATCGGCCCACCGAGGGTGGCGGTTACATCCCAGAACTTCTTGCGATCCCACTTCGGGAACTCGGTATCGGGGCGCAGAGAAGGAGAGTCGGTCAGATTGTCGCTCTGGTAGTAGGTGTTGAACATACCTTTCAGCTGGTTGCCGCCCGACTTGGTCACCACGTTGAAGGCCGCACCCAGCATGTTGCCGAACTCGGCTGGGGCACCGATACCGAGGACCTGGACCTCATCGACCATGTCGGGGTTGGTGTAGATCCAGGTTGTGCCCGTCTCGGGTGCGCTGGATTCCAGACCGTCGATGTGCCAGGCATTCGACTGCATATTGGCGCCAAAGGCGATCTGGCGGTCGCTGCCCTCACTCGAGATGGAGACGCCCGGTGAGACCGACATCATGTCGTAGAAGTTGCGGTTGGTCGGCAGGTCCTTGATGAACTCCGCCGAGAAACTGTTGCCCGCCGCAGAGGAGGTCACGTCTACCAACGGCGCCTCGCTGGTGACGGTCACCGTCTCCATCAGCTCGGCATACATGTAGAAGTTGGCGGTGGCGGTGGTGTTGATGCCGACACGGACGTTCTCGATGGTCTCGGTTTTGAAGCTATCCATCTCCGCCACCAGGTTGTAGTTGCCGGGTGGCAGGGCGGTGATGCGAAAGCCGCCGTTCCCACCGCTGATGGCGGTTCGGGCGCCACCGGGCAGCTTCTCGCCGCTGACCGTGACGGTGACCCCCGGGATGGGCACCCCATCGGGGTCGGTGACATTGCCGCGGATGCTGCCGGTAGTCTGGGCCAGGGCCGGCAGACTCAGGGCGAAGCAGAGGGCTGCGACTGAGAGCACGATGACGGCATGCTTGCTCATGGCGTCTCCTTCACGGAAAGTTGCTGAGGACTGGGGCGATGGTCTGGTGAACCACCCGCCGCATCGGAGGTACTCCTCCTTTTTCGGGACATAAACAAGTCTCCCGAAGGTTGATAGACCCATCGCATTCAGGCAACACCTATGCAGGTAGCCTCCTGTACACCTTGTGAAGGTAGGAACCTACCTACCCAAGGGGGTGGGTTGTTGGGCTCAGCAATGCGTAGAATACGGCCGAGACACTGAGAACCCAAGAGTAGAAGACAGGCCGAGCTGAACCAGAGATGTCAGATCCAGAACCCACCAGCAGAGGATTTCGGCCCGTCTACTGGGCTCTCGCCGGCATCATCGCGCTCACGCTCGCGGCCGGACTCTTCTGGGTCCTTCGCCGCACACCCAGAGAGGATGGCGCCAAACCGCCATCAATCGAGGCGGCTTGGCAGGAAGCCCTTGGTGAGCTGGCCCCGACAGAGCTCAATGTCATTCTGATCACGATCGACACCCTGCGGGCCGACCGCCTCTCGAGCTATGGCAATCCGGCACCCCTGACCCCCAATATCGACTCCTTGGCCGGCGAGGGAGCCCGCTTTACCAATGCGGCGAGCACGGTCCCTTTTACCCTGCCGGCCCACAGCTCGATCATGACCGGGACCTACCCTCCCTACCACGGGGTGCGGGAGAACGTCGGCTACACCCTCGACGACACCATTCCCACGCTCGCTGAGTGGCTGGGTGAGCGTGGCTATACGACCGCCGCTTTTGTCAGCGCCTTTGTTCTCGACTCGCGCTGGGGGATCGCACGGGGTTTCGACACCTACTACGACGACTTCGATCTCGACGAGATGAAGGGCAATCTCGCTTCGGTGCAGCGGGACGGGCGCGAGACGGTAGCTAACGCCATCCGCTGGCTCGATGACGGGCCTAGCTCACCCTTCTTGCTCTGGCTCCACCTCTTCGACCCACACGATCCCTACACCCCCCCGGAGCCCTTTCGCTCGCGATTCCCCAACCGCCCCTACGACGCCGAGGTTGCCTATACCGACAGTCTCATCGGTGAGCTGCGCCGGGCACTGGAGGAGCGGGGCCTGCTCGACAACTCGCTCTTGATTCTGACCGGCGATCACGGCGAAGGGCTCGGCAATCACAAAGAGGGCTTTCACGGGTTCTTCGTCTATGACAGCACCGTTCACGTGCCGCTCATCATCCGCCTGCCGGAGGGGCGATTGGGTGGCCAGGTGGTCGAGGAGGTGGTCAGCCATGTCGACCTGCTGCCGACGATACTCGACGCTACCGGTCACGCGATCCCCTCCGGGGTGCAGGGGAGCTCCCTTCTGCCCCTCTTGCTGAGCATGGAGGAGACGGGTGAGCGCGCCGTCTACACCGAGTCCCTCTATCCGCTTCTCCACTATGGTTGGTCGCCGCTGCGCTCCATCCGCACCCGCGAGCACAAGTTCATCGATGCGCCAAACCCCGAGCTCTTCCATCTCACTGCCGATCGTGATGAGCGGGAGAACCTGTTGCTGGAGGACCGAAGGCTGGCGAGAGAGCTCAAGGACAGGCTGACCGCCCTGCTGACGGAGATCGAGCGTGAGGGCAGCGATCGAGCCGGCACTGCCGACCTCGACGAAGAGACACTCCAGCAGCTTCGTGCCCTGGGCTACATCGCCGGACAGGGGGGCGTCACTGCCGAGGAGGAGAGTGACACCCCCCGCGCCGACCCCAAGGATCGGATCGAGCTCCACCAGTTGATTATGGTCGCCCAGAGCGATCTCGGCCGGGAAAACCCCGAACAGGCCGAGCAACGGCTCGAGCAGGTGTTGGAGAGCGATCCCACCATCATCGATGCCCATCAGATGCTGGGCACCATCTCGAGTCAGCGCGAGGACTACGAGGAGGCGATCGAGCACTTCAGGCGGGCCCTCGAGCTCGACAGCGATCACACGACATCGCTCTTTGGCCTGGCCGGCGCCTATCGGAATCTGGACCGTCTCGACGAGGCCCTAGTCGGCTTTCGCAGACTGATCGACCTCAACCCGGGCGACAGCAAGGCCATTGTGGCCGTGGCCCAGATCCATGTCGATCGGGGCGAAAGGGGCGAAGCTATCTCGCTCCTCGAAGCGGCCACCCAGTCACCCGATGCCGCAGCCATACTTTTCCATCAGCTGGGAGAGCTCCTGGTGCTCGAGGGCCGGTCCGGGGAAGCACGCCGGTCCTTCGAGCAGGCGGCCAAGAACAACGAAGAGTTGGCCCAGCCCCGATTCAATCTGGCAGTGCTCGAAGAGGAGGCGGGCAACATCGCGCCTGCAATTGATCTCTACGAGCAAACGCTCGAGCTCGCCCCGGACCATTTCCAGGCTCAGTTCAACCTCGGCCGTCTCAACGGACAGCGTGGAAACCTCGACCGGCAGCAGCAGCTTTACGAGGCGGCGCTCGCCTCCAACCCCGAGTTTATTCGCGGCTACTTTTTTCTGGCCAAGCTGCTGATGGATCGCGGCGGTGATATGAAGCGAGCCGAAGAGCTGACCCGGGAGGGTCTGGCGAGAGATCCGGAGAGCGAGACCGGACCCCTGGGCCACTATCTACTGGCCGATATCCTCAACCGGACCGGACGCCAGGACGAAGCCATGAATGCTGTTACCCAGGCCCGGGCGATCGAGGCCCGGCTGTCTTCCGGCTCCGACGACTAGGCCTCAGGATTAGAACCCAATATGGGGCTCAAACCGATCGCATCCAACTGCCAGGGCGCAACCTGCCTTAGGGTGGGAACCACCTACCCCTCGGGGTACTCCCGGACCCACCCCCCAAGGTGTGGAAAATCGGCCCGCGCTCTATCATCCTTCGGCTTGGCGGGGCGACGAAAGGTGGCCGGGATCGACTCCTGAACCGGCTTGTTGAACCCCACGACTGAGGTGCTCTGAGATGCCAATTTCCACTCCCTTCCACTCGCGGACTTCCAAGCTGTGCACCAGCAACTTCTGGAAGGACTGGGCCGGGTACTACACCGTCTCCTCCTATGGCACCTCCCACGAACCGGAGTATTTGGCCATCCGTCACGCCGCGGGCCTGATCGACATGACTCCGCTATTCAAGTACGAGATCCACGGGCCGGATGCCGCCGAGTACCTGTCGCGAGCCACGGTCAAGGACGTCCGCAAGCTGAAGGTGGGTCGGGTCACCTACCTGTGCTGGTGCGACGATGAGGGCAAGCTAGTGGATGACGGCACGATTTCGTGCCTCGAGACGAACTACTTTCGACTCACCGCGGCCGAGCCGATGCTCTCCTGGCTCGATCGCCTGGCTCGCGGCTACGACGTCCAAATCGAGGACAGCAGCGATCGGATTGCCGTCCTCTCGCTCCAGGGCCCCACCTCGCGCGACATTCTGAAGCAGATCGTCGATGCCGACATGGATGCTCTGCGCTTCTTCGGGGTCGTCCGCTGCCGTATCGAAGGCATCGACGGCTGGGTTTCGCGCACCGGATACACCGGCGACCTGGGTTACGAGATCTGGGTGGGAAACGACGATGCCGAAAAGCTCTACGACACTTTGATGGCGGCCGGCGGGCCCTACGGCATCAGGGCGGCTGGTCTCGATGCCATGGACGTGACCCGAATAGAAGCGGGTTTCATCATGAACGGTGTCGACTACTACAGCGCCCATCACTGCTTGGTAGAGTCACGCAAGTCGTCGCCCTACGAGTTGGGTCTCGGTTGGACCGTGCAGCTGGACCGCGAGCCTTTTGTCGGCCAGACCGCGCTGAAGAAGGAGAAGGAGCAGGGATCGGGGCGCCTGTTTGTGGGACTCGACATCGACTGGGCCGAAATAGAAGCTGTTTTTGATCAATATGGTCTGGCCCCAGAGCTGCCGAGCAGCGCCTGGCGCGACGGCCGACCGGTCTACGACGAGAACGGTCAATGGATCGGTCAGGCCACCAGCGGGGTCTGGTCGCCGACGCTGAAACAGAACCTGGCCCTCGCTCAGGTCGAGGCGGCCTTTGCCAAAGTCGGCACCCAGCTCAGAATCGAGGTCACTGCCGAGTATCGGCGACACCAGATAACCGCCACGGTGGTCGAAACTCCCTTCTTCAACCCGCCCAGAAAGAGGTCGTGATGAGCAAGAGATACGACGCCATCGTTGTCGGTGCCGGACACAACGGGCTGATCTGCGCCGCCTATCTGGCGAAGGCCGGCCACAAGGTATTGGTGCTCGAGCGGCGCCACGTCGTCGGCGGGGCGGCGGTGAGCGAAGAGGTTTTCCCGGGGTTCACCTTCTCGGTGCTGTCCTATGTGGTGAGTCTCTTCCGTCCCTCGATCATCCGCGATCTGGAGCTGCCCCGTCACGGCTACGAGGTGCTACCCCTCGAGACCTCCTTCACTCCACACCTCGACGGTCCCGGTCTCTGCCGATGGCCCGAGGAAGGGAAGTCGCGTCGGGAGATCTCCCGCTTCAGCGCCAAGGACGCCGAGGTCTACCCCGAATTCAGCCTCACCATGACGAAGATGGCGCGGTTTGCCCGCAACATCATCGACTCCCAAGCGCCCGACCCCACCTCGCTCGACCCGCGTGAGCTGATGACCCTGTTGCGGCTGGGCAAGGCTCTTCGCGGTGACAGCAACGCTTTTCTCGACATGCAGGCCAAGTTGATGACCATGAGCGCGGTCGATTTTCTAGACCGCTGGTTCGAGTCGGACGTGCTCAAGGCTCCGATGTCTTGCAGCGGCATCATCGGCACCTTCTTGGGGGTGCGCTCACCCGGTACGGCCTATGTCCTTCTCCATCACTACATGGGGGAGATCGACGGCGCCTTTCGCTCGTGGGGGCTGTCGAAGGGGGGTACCGGTGGGATCAGCATCGCCTGCGCCAATGCGGCCAAGAGTTACGGAGCCGAAGTCCGCACCGAAGCGCCGGTCGACAAGATCCTGGTCAAGAACGGCCGAGCTACCGGGGTGGTGCTCCAGAATGGTGACGAGCTCGAAGCCAACATGGTGATCTCCGGTTGCGATCCGCGGCTGACATTTCTGGGATTCGTGGGGGAGGAGCATCTCGACGGCGACTTCGTCGGACGGATCAAGCAGTACAAATTCCGCGGCAGCTCGGGAAAGGTCAACCTGGCGGTCGATCGTCTGCCCCAATTCAGGGACCGCGAAGGGAGCGAGTTCCTCCGCGGCGACGTCGCCATTGCCCCCAGCATCGACTATCTGGAGCGGGCCTATGACGAGGCCAAGTACGGCAGCTTCTCGCGCCGCCCGTACATCAACATCGTCATCCCCACGCTGATGGATCCCAGCGTGGCGCCACCGGGCAAGCACATCATCTCCATGTTCGTCCAGTACGCCCCCTACAACATCAAGGAGGGGCCGGAAAAGTGGCCAGAGAAACGCGAGGCTTTCGGTGACACGGTGGTCGACACGCTGGCCGAGTACTGTCCGGGTCTGAAGGAGTCGATCCTCCACCGCCAGGTCATCACTCCCTGGGACATGGAGCAGGAGTTCGGTCTGACCGAGGGCAACATCTTTCAGGGAGAGCTCAGTCTCGAGCAGCTCCTCTTTCAACGACCGGCAGCCGGCTGGTCCCGGTACCGCACACCCGTCAAGAGTCTGTGGATGTGCGGCTCCGGCACCCACCCCGGAGGGGGCATCATGGGATCCTCCGGTCAGCTGGCAGCCAAAGCCATCCTGGAGGCTGGAGAGCTATGAGCAGCCGGTACGACATCGTCGTCATAGGCGCCGGTCACAACGGTCTGACAGCCGCCGCCCTGCTGGCCAAGCACGGCCAGAAGGTCCTGGTCCTCGAGCGTCGCGATGTAGTCGGCGGGCTGAGCGCCGGTGAGGAGTTTCATCCTGGTTACCACACCGTGGGAGTTCTGCACGACACTTCTGGGGTCCGCCGCTGGGTGATCGACGAGCTGGAGCTCACCAAGTACGGTCTCGAGCTGCGCAAGTCGCCACCACCCGTTCTCGTCCCCCAGCGGGAAGGAACCGGGTACCTGCATCGGCAAGACCCCGAGCAGGCATACAAAGAGATAGCGGCCTTCTCCGAGAACGACGCAGACAACTACTACCGGTACCGCTCGTTTCTCCACCGCATCACCCCGGTCTTCCGCAGGGTCTTCGACGAGTTGCCCCCGGATGTCGAGTCGCTTGGTCTCTCCAACCTCTGGGATCTTGGCAAGAAAGCGATCTCGCTGCGACTCCTTGGCAAGAACGACATGATGGAGATCTTCCGCATCGCCCCGATGTGTGTCGCCGACTGGCTGAATGAATGGTTCGAGACTGAGCTCGTCAAGACGGCGATGGCGGGTCCGGCCATCCACCACACCTTTGCCGGACCCTGGTCCCCGGGGAGCAATCTCAATCTCCTGCTCGCCGAGACGCAGGGTGAGACCGCGGTGGTGGGTGGACCCCAGGCGCTACAGAGTGCTCTGTCCAAGGCAGCGGCCGCCCAAGGAGTAGAGGTTCGCACCGGTACACCCGTGCGCCGGGTCAACATCGAATCGGGCCGCGCCTGGGGAGTCACGCTGGAGGACGGCGAGGTGATCGAGGCCGCCAAGGTCGTCGCTTCCTGCCACCCCCGCCACCTTTTTCTGGATCTGATCGCACCCCGATTCCTGCCCTTCGAGTTTCAGCAGAATGTCGAGCGCTACCGCAGCCGGGGAACCGCCGCCAAGATCGATCTGGCGCTGAGCTCCTACCCCGAATTCTCGTGTCGACCTGACCTCGAGCCGGAGATCATTCGTACCGGCGAGACTCTGGACGACCTCGAGCGCGCATTCGACGCCGTCAAGTACCGACGGTTCTCGGAGAAGCCGGTACTCGATGTCTGGGTGCCGACGGTCGAGTCGGCCGCTCTGGCTCCGGAAGGTCACCATGTCTTCTCGATCCTCGTCCACTTCGCCCCCTACGAGCTCGACGGGAGCTGGAGCGAGGCCAAGAAAGAGGAGCTCTACGAGGCCGCCCTGGGTGTCCTTGCCGACTACGCTCCCGGTATCCGGCAGGCCGTCGTCGGTCGCCAGGTCCTGAGCCCGGTCGATCTAGAGGAGCGGTACGGCGTGGATGGTGGTCACCTTCACCATGGAGAGCACAGCACGGATCAGCTGCTGTCGCGTCCGACCCCGGAATGTGTCCGCTACCGGACGCCCTTCCCGGGGCTCTTTCTCTGCGGCAGCGGCAGCCATCCGGGTGGGGGGATCACCTGTGCCCCCGGTGGCCTGGCCGCCAGGTCGATCCTCTAGCCGCTGACACCTGCCATGTCCCTACGGACCCATCTTCAGAACCACCCCGGGTTTCTGGTCTGGTCCTGGAAGATCACCGAGAGACTGCTGCTGGCACAGCGTGGTCTGTTCGAGCGCCTCGGGCTCGAACGCTCCTCACGCCTTGTCCACTGGCTAGAGAAGCCGCTCAAGAAAGTCCTTTTCGACTGCCGCATGTGTGGTCAGTGCATCCTCCACTACACCGGGATGACCTGCCCCATGACCTGTCCCAAGCAGCTGCGCAACGGGCCCTGCGGCGGCGTCTGCATGGACGGCACCTGCGAGGTCATCCCGGAGAATGACTGTGTATGGGTCAAAGTGGTCGAGCGGTCGGCCAAGACCCCCTGGGAGCAGGAGCTCAGCCGCCTCAACCCGCCGGTGGATTGGCGGCTGGAGAATCTCGCCTCGTGGGTGACCTTCGCCATGGGTCTCGACCAGACTACCGTCGGCGGCAAGGAGGGCGCCGTCCACGCCGAAGATGGTCGCCAATGAGCACGAATGACACCACCAGGCGTCCCGGCCCGGCGCCGTCCACCAGCCGTCTGGCTCAGGTGCTGGGCTCGGGTCAGTTTGCCCTGGCGATCGAGATCTCTCCCCCGGTGGGGCCGAACCCCGGGGCCCTGCAGCGGCAGATCGAGCTGCTGCGCGGCTACGGCGACGCCTACAACGTCACCGACAACCAGTCGGCCAAGGTGCACATGTGTAGCCTCGCCGCCAGCATCCTGCTCGAGCAGGCGGGTCTGGAACCAGTTTTCCAGCTCACCTGTAGAGACCGCAACCGTCTAGGTCTGCAATCGGACCTGCTGGGCGCGGCCGCTCTGGGCATCAAGAACGTCCTGGCGCTAAGCGGCGATCACCCGGTATGTGGCGATCATCCGCATGTCGCCTACGTAGGTGACATCGACTCGATGAACCTCATCCGCATGATCCGGTTGATGCGCGATGAGCAGGTCTTCGAAAGCGGCAAGCCGATCCCAAAACTCGCCCCTGAGTTCTTTGTCGGCGCTGCCGCCAACCCTTTCTCACCGCCGTTCGACTTCCGGCCGCTGCGGCTGGCCAAGAAGATCCGCGCCGGGGCACAGTTCATCCAGACCCAGCTGGTCTTCAACCTTCCCCGCTTCCGCGACTACATGGCAAAGGTCGTGGACATGGGGCTACACGAGCAAGTGCCCATCCTGGCCGGTCTCGGACCCATCCGCTCGCTCAGGGGCGCCACCTTCATGGCCGATAACATCGCGGGTATGGATGTGCCCGACTTCGTCTTCGAGCGCTTCCGCGGACTTTCAGCGGAGGATCAGGCCAAGGCGGGGCTCGACCTCTGCTGTGAGATCGGCGAGCAGGTGATGGCGATCGAGGGGGTGAGAGGGCTACACATCATGGCCGTCGGCTGGCCGTCCGCGGTTCCCGACATTGTCCGCAATCTGGGTCTCCATCCTCGACCCGAGCCGACCTAACGCGGCGAACGGAGCTGCTCGATCGCGGCCGTGGCCTGTGCCCTCTCCGCCGAGAACCCATCCCCCTCCACCCTGACCAGGAAGTCTTCATAGGCCACAACCGCCTCGCCTGGGCGTCGCATGCGTTCGAGTTGCACCGCCAGGTTGTAGTAGCCCCTGGCTCCATCCGGATCGATCTTCACCACCCGGCGGAAGGCCGCCAGCGCCTCGGGGTGACGACCCGTGGTGGCCAGCGTCATCCCCAGACCGTTCCAGGCGTAGACATAGTCCGGGTTGATGTCGACGGCTTGCCGATACTGCTCGGCCGCCTGCTCCATCCGGCCGGCCCGCCGCAGGAGGTTGCCGAGGTGGAAGCGGGCGGTGACGTTGCCGCTGTCGAGGGCGAGCGCCGCCCGCAGCTCCCGCATCGCCGGCACCGGTTCCCCCCGCCGCTCGAGGATCAGACCCAGATCGAGGTGAAAGCGGGCCGACTCGAGCCCTCTCGCCAGCGCCTCGCGATAGACCCGCTCCGCCCGCGACCACTGCTCGAGACCCATGTAGCTGGAGCCCAGATAATCGTAGACGAGGAGCACATCGCCGTTGGTGGCGGACACCTCTTCGAATATCGAAGCGGCCGCGGTGAAGTTACCGCGACTGAACTCGAATATGCCGATCTGGATGCGGCCCCAATCGGCCATCTTGCTCTTGGGGTCGATTTTCGACCCCTCCCCTGCCGCTGCCGGCACGGGGCCGGAGCTCGAGAGGTAGCCAAGGCTGCGCAACTTGGCGACCGCGTCTGGATCGAGCGACGCGGCTTCGGCTACGGAGTCACCTTCGGTCATCTGTTCCAATTGTCGTTGCAGATCGGCGTGGATCCCCGGCTGCCGATCAACCAGGTTTTCGCGCTCGCCGGGGTCCCGAGCGATGTTGTAGAGCTCAGGCTCG
>PVMS01157933.1_pt1 | contig 12879 bp, 14 predicted proteins | sample 1853461 | NCBI WGS metagenome assembly PVMS01 (sample SAMN08582032, study PRJNA380276) | Marine sediment metagenome, whole genome shotgun sequencing project. | isolation source: ocean sediment barecode stripped | collected 2017 | reverse complement strand
TTAAAAGTCATATTTTGACTAAAAAAAGTAAAAAACGTAAATTGAGGCTTACACATACCGGATTGGTACACAAAGCAGATGTTTCAAACATCAGACAACAATTAACGTTAAAATAAACTAAGAAAGTTTATAAGGTAAATATTATTAACCATGTGTTAGTGCCAAAAAAAATGATCCTGATTATCGGGACTGCCTAATACAAAAAAATTTAAAGAAATGCCAAGATCAGTAAATTCAGTAGCCAAAAGAGCTCGAAGAAAAAAAATATTAAAACAGGCCAAAGGTTACTTTGGAAGACGTAAAAATGTATATACCGTTGCAAAGAATGCAATTGATAAAGCAATGGTATATGCCTACCGTGATAGAAAAAATAATAAAAGAAATTTCCGTGCATTATGGATTCAGCGTATTAATGCTGGTGCTCGTGAACACGGATTGTCTTATTCACAATTTATGGGTAAATTAAAAGCTAATAATATAGAACTAAACAGAAAGGTTCTCGCAGATTTAGCTATGAATAACCCGGAAGCTTTTAAAGCTATTGTAGATAAAATAAAATAAAAATCAATTTCTTGCTTATAACTAAAAAATCCCGGAATTATCCGGGATTTTTTAGTTACAATGGTTAAATCTTAAGATACTTTTGTAGCTTTTATTTCATTCGACCCACCATAATAACTAGCCGTTCCTTCCATAGTGGTCTTTTTGTAATTCATATTAAAAGTAACCGTTTCGCCTTCTAGTTCTAAAGTAAATGTTACATTTTTTTTTGCAACTACGATATTCTCAATATCAATCTTATAATCGCCAATCATAAAATAACCCACTAATGTATCATTTTTTTCAACAAAAATAATTTTACCTTTTTGATATTGATAGGGTGCATCAATTGCTTCATAATTCCATGTTCCTATTAATTTTTTGTTCTTAATAGCACCTTCCACACTATTAAAACCAGACATTAACACAATAGTTAATACCAATGTACTCAATACAAGTAAGTTTTTCATTTATTTAAATTTATTTATTTGTAAAACAATCATTTATATTATATTTTTAAAATTACTAAAAAAATTATATAACATCACTATCAGCTTTTAGTCTTTCCTCATTTTCCGCCAGTTGAAGTTCTTCTACAATTTTATGAATATTTCCGTTTATAATATTATTCAGATCATATAAGGTCAAGCCTATTCTGTGCTCCGTTACTCTTCCCTGAGGATAATTATAAGTTCTTATTTTTGCCGATCTGTCTCCGCTGGAAACCATGGTCAATCTTTTGGCGGAATCTTCGTCCAGTTTCTTTTGCAGTTCTTGTTCATATAAACGGGTTCTCAACACCTTAAAAGCTTTGTCCTTATTTTTATGCTGTGACTTTTGATCCTGACATTGCGCAACAATACCCGATGGTAAATGCGTAAGACGAACAGCTGAATAAGTAGTATTTACCGATTGACCTCCAGGACCTGAAGCACAAAAGTAATCGATTCGAACATCGCTCATTTTTAAATCAATATCAAACTCCTCGGCTTCCGGCAAAACCATTACCGTTGCCGCCGATGTATGCACTCTTCCCTGAGTTTCAGTTTGAGGAACACGTTGTACCCGATGTACCCCGGATTCAAATTTTAAAGTACCATAAACATCCTCTCCGCTAACACTGAAAATTATTTCTTTAAAACCACCCGATGTGCCTTCACTCAAATCTTCTAACTCTGTTTTCCAACCTTTATCACTGGCGAATTTGGTATACATCCTATATAAATCTCCCGCAAAGATACTAGCTTCATCGCCTCCTGTTCCCGCTCGTATCTCAACAATAACATTCTTGGCATCTTCGGGGTCTTTCGGAATTAACATGATTTTTAATTCCTCTTCTAATTTGGATATTTTCTCATTGGCTTCCTCCATTTCAATCTTTGCCATCTCAACCATTTCTGCATCTGATCCATCTGCAATTATTTCTTTGGCTTCTTCGAGATTTGCCACAGCCGATTTATACTCCTCCCCTTTAACTAAGAGTTTATTTAAATCTTTATACTCTTTATTTAATTTGACATACCTCTTTTGATCGGTAATAATATCCGGTTGGATAATTAAATCCGATACTTCGTCAAATCTCTGTTTTACTAAGCGTAGTTTATCTATCATTGCAATGTTTACTTGACCGCAAATTTAGTGATTTTTTATATTTTTTAAAGAAAAGAATATTTCTAATATTTATCTCATATCAACCCTTGAAATCTGAGTTATTTATAATAAATTTGTACACAAAGATTAACTAATTAAAATTACTTATTATGAAAAAATTATTATTATTATTTGCTGTATTTGCAATGGTTTTATCCAGTTGTGGTGATGACAAAAAAAAGGAAGTCAAAAAAGAAGTTGAGACCACGGTTGAAAAATCAAAGGAAGTTAAGCAAGATGGCGGTGATCTTATCGCCAAAGGAGAAAAATTATTTAGCGAAAAAACCTGTGCTACCTGCCATCAAATGGACGCAAAAGTAATTGGCCCTTCTATTAAAGACATTGCGACCTTCTATAAAGAGAATAATGGAAACCTGATGAATTTTTTAAAAGGTACCGACGCAGCTATAGTTGATACTGACCCCGGACAAGTAGCTATCATGAAAGCAAATCTTGACGGTTTTGTAAAGGATCTCTCAGATTCGGAGTTAAAAGCATTGGTTGACTATATGCAAAGTTCAATTAATTAACATTAAATGAGCAAAACAACCTTTTAAAGGTGTCATAACAAATATTTTTTTATTATTTGTTATGACACCTTTGCTTTTTAAGAAACCTATTCTTCCAATACCTTTTTTTGAGTTTCGAAGCTTCCTTCTCCTACAAAACACCTCAAAAAGAATTTAAAATAAATTATACTATATTTACATTGGTGTGTTCACAGTCTGTAATAAAGAAGAAAATTTGTTCTTGTTTTTATCTAATGTAACTATTAACAAATGTAATAAGCTTTGATTTTGTTAGTCTTGATTTATGTATAAACTCCTAAAAATAATATCAAAACTTATCTTAGGCATGCTTGTGCTTTTTGTTGTGTTTTATTTTTGGGCCAGTTCTTCAAATTTCGATGATCGTGAATATTCAAAAATAATTATAAATAATTATCCTTCCGATATTACAAATGATTCAATTTATAGCATTATAACTTACAATATTGGTTATTTGAGTGGAATGACCAATAATTTACCAATTAAAAAAGAGCAAGTATTTTTTGACACAAATTTAAATACGGTGCTTGATAAAATTAAAAAACTGGATCCGGATATTATAGCGTTTCAGGAAATTGATTTTGCATCGAGACGGTCTTATGATGTCAATCAACAAAATGAGATCGCAAAATTGGGTTATAATTTTGTCGGGCAGGTTGTAAATTGGGATAAGAAATATTTACCATTTCCCGAATTTCCGATCAGAATGCAATACGGGAGAATTCTTTCAGGACAATCCATTTTGAGCAAATTTGAAATTACTCTTCAGGATCGCATTGAATTAGTGCGAAACCCCACAAATCCATTTTATTATGACGCTTTTTATTTAGACAGATTAGCGCAAATTGTTAAAATAAATATTAGAGAATCAATACATAAAAAACAGACTATAGTAATTATTAACGTTCATACAGAGGCCTTCCATCAAGAAACCAGACTGTCACAAATTAAAAACATTGTACATCTGTACCAAACCTATAACAAAGAGTATCCCACCATAATACTTGGAGATTTCAATAGCGATCCAAGTTATGAGGATGCGGGTATTGAAATCCTTTTAAACTTACCCAATACGGGATGTGCTGCTTTTGATAAAAATAATATGCAATACACCTTTGACTCTGAAAATCCAACCGAACGATTAGATTATATCTTTTATAATACTAATTTTATTGAATACATTGACGGTAGGGTGCTCCATGAATTCAATCAAGCCTCAGATCACCTACCCCTATTAATGAAATTTAAACTTAAATAATTAAAACCATGGAAAATCTCTCATCAGAAAACAGCAATGTACTTAGTGTAAAAGACTGGGCCATAACAATTTTTATTACAGGATTACCTCTTATAGGATTAATCATGCTATTTGTTTGGGCATTTAGCGATGACACAAATCTCAATAAAAAAAACTGGGCCAAAGGAAATTTATTAATTATGCTGATATTTTTATTGATAGGATTATCTTTTTTATTCTTATTTGGAGGTATCGCTTTGCTAAGCAATATATTCGATTAATAAAAACATGAATATACCGAAGATCTGTATATTTAATAGAAAATATTTTTTAATTTGGAGCTAAGTTCGGAAGTTTCTAATGTGATCTTTGGTTTTTTACAAACCGAGTGTTACTGATAGGTCATCTTATACAAAACTGCAGGAAAGCCAAGACTTTCTTCAGCTGAAATATAGTAAGAACCATCCGGGTTTACAGCAATTGCTTCAATTTGTCTGGAGCCGGTTACAGGAATAGAATTTTTCTCTATTTTACCGTTCAAAGGATTGTTATCAGTAAACTCACTTAGTTCCACAACAAACGGAATAAACCCATTATAGCCGGTCAGAACAATAGTATTGTTGGTTGCATTATAGTCTGCACCTGTAATAAGACCTTCAATATTATAACTATCTACTTCTGTGATTTCGTAAGTACCCATTTGTGTAGGAATTCTATAAACAGAAGTTTGAAAATCTCCCCAGTTCTTGGTAAAGAGAAATAGCTCATTTCCTATTACAACTACAGCCTCCGCATCAAAATTAGTAGCCCTATTTGATTTGGAAAAATCAGTCTGTTCCTTATAACTTATTGAAATTACTTCAGCCATGACTTCATTCTTGCTTAAATAATCGCTCTTCCGAATTTTGTAAATGGCTTGATTGGTTCTAACATTCGAATTATTACCTATATCGCATAAATAAATAAAATTTTCGTCCTGAGCAATATCTTCAATATCTGTAGCGCTCACATTTGAAATTTTCACTTCCCTGATTATTTTTCCTGATTCTGTATTTATTTCATACATAATGGGATCAGCACCGCTATCGTTATGCGTAATTAGTCTCCCATCAAAATTAATCAAACCCGAAGTTTCGTTTATTACAGAAGAAAGATCTACGACTTTGATAATTTCGATATCATCATTTAAACCTGTTCCAATAACACCGATTATTATGGGCTCCTCATTCCCCAATCTAAGAGCATCAATCGCATCTGAATTGCCACATGACAAAAACATCAGTCCAAAAAAAAGTTTTATAATATTCATAATCCAGCAATTCTAATATTGTACAAAAACAGAATCGTTATTCCTTTTTACCAAATAATCTTTTAAAAAATGATTTTTTTGTTTTTTTCTTCGCTTTACGCTCTGTTTTTCTTGATTCTTTTTCAAATGTAGTATTTTTATTTTTAAAAATGCCCTCGAAGAATTTTTCGAAATCAGAATCCTCCATAAAATCCTCACAGGATAAGGCATCTTGATATACCACAGGTAGCTCGTTAAAAGGCTCTATTAATTGTTTTTTCAAATTTCTGTTGTTCTGCACCTTCTGTAACGTTTTGGCAACAATAGGCAAGGCAAGTTTACTGCCTGATCCATTGGTACCATTACTAAAATGTATGCTAGGGTATGATGCCCCAACACGTGTTGCAAGAACCAATTTCGGATTATACCCAATGAACCACGCATCGGCGTAGTCCTGCGATGTTCCTGTTTTACCTGCGAGAGGTAAGTTTACTCCATAAACACTTTGCATGGACTTTCCTGTACCTTCATTTATGGCTTTTTGAAGTATCGCATTTAGAAATGGAACGGTCATACCTTCCAATACTCTATCTTGCGAATTCAGGAATTTATTTTGATAGATCACTTTACCACTCGAGGTTTTTATTGATATGATCATTTGAGGTTTTATCTTGTATCCGCCATTTGCAAAACTCGCGTAAGCTATGGCCATTTCATAGAGACTTGCCGTGGCAGTTCCCAGAGCAGTGGATGGTTTTCTAACCAGATCTTGACTAAAACCCAAACTCTTCCATGTATTCTCTAAATTTGAAAATGGCACTTTCATGAATAAATTTACGGTTGGGATGTTCATTGATTTTGCCAAGGATGCAGCAATGGAATATTTTCCTCCTATGGAATGATCATAATTCTGAGGTTGCCAATTATCAAAATCTGTAATGATCAATTGGTCATTCTCCAAATATTGACAGGGCCATGCACCCATTTGAAAAGCAGTAGCATATAAAATTGGTTTAAATGCCGATGCAGTTTGACGTTGGGCGAAAATTTGATCATAAGGTTGTGTTCGGAAATCTATCCCTCCTACCCATGATTTTATGGCTCCGGTTCTTGGATCTAAAGCTAAAAATCCAGCATGAAGAATTGTAAATGAATGCTTAATACTGTCTCGAATGGAAATCGAATCTATATAAAAACCATTCCAGGAAAACATTTCTCTATTTTTTTTGATGTCAGCTTCCTTAGTCAAGTTCAATTCTGCCAATCTTTTATTGACCAGTTTGTTTAAAATTGATCTTGAAGATCCTCTTTTATACTGAGCATTTAACAGTTTTTGCTTAGGCAATAAGTGATCCTTGAATGCCACCAGGGCATAGTGCTGTAATTCGAAATTCAGAGTGGTCTCAATTACCAAACCACTTTTGTTCACATCATAGATAGTTTCCGAACTCCTGTTTATATTTTTTAATATTTCATTTACATCTTGCCTTACCTGAACCAAGAAATAATTTGCCTCTCCTTCGGAGGCAAGATTTGCATAATCCAGCCGCAAAGGTATAGCCTGTATAGAATCTGTTTCCGTTTCTGACAGATAATTATAATTTTCCATCTGACCTAATACAACATTCCGCCTTTGTATTGCATGATCAGGATATAATCTTGGATTATAGTAGGTATTTGCCTTTAACATTCCAATTAAAACGGCAGCTTCTTCTATTTTTAATTTTTCTATACTTTTATTAAAAAAACGCCTTGCTGCAGCTTCAATTCCCAATACGTTTTCTCCAAATGGAACTGTGTTCAAATACAAGGTTAAAATCTCTTCTTTGTTGTAGATAGACTCCAGTCGATACGCCAATATTATTTCTTTGGTTTTATTTATGGGCATACTCAACGGACCGTGATTATTGCGTCCATACATGTTTTTTGCCAATTGCTGAGTAATTGTACTGCCACCTCCGGAGCTCTTTTTATTCAACAATATTGTTTTAAATAAAACACGTAGCAAACTCCTTGAATCAATTCCTTCATGTTCAAAATAACGAGCATCTTCGGTTGCTACTAATGCATTGATCAAATAACTCGGCAATTGATCATATTTAATATTTGTTCTATTCTCAGAAAAATATTTTCCTATAATTTTACCGTTATCTGACAATACGAGTGAAGCAGTCTCATTTCTAAATTCCTTTAATTCCTTCTTGGAATATAAGTTCCCAAATACATTATAATATATACCAGCAAAAAAAAGTCCTAAAAGCAGGACCCCAACAAAAAATAATTTGATTAAGAATTTTATAATTTTTTTTATCATTTTGAAAATGCAGTACTCATTCTACTTCTTCGATAATTGAGGGGAGATTCTATTCTTTAATTCTTCATAACTACTAAGGTTGCAACATAGCCTGTTAATATATTCCATTCCTTTGATGCGAGTAAATTGCCCGCTTCATCGTAAACAACAAATTCAGCGGTATTCGGACCAGAGGTTCCTTGATTTAAAGCTTTAATATCTACACGATTAAAACCATCATTCAGTTCTATATCGATTGCATAGTAGCCTGCTTTCAATGCTATACTTGATCTGATAACTACATCATTGACATATAACCTAACCATATCGCCGTCAACATAGCTATGGTCCCGACATTCGATTCTAATACTTCTCGAATTAGTCTCTATTCTACCTAATTCAAGAGCTGTTGTAATCTTATTAACACTTACATCTTGACCGTTCCAATATTTTTTGACAAGCACGTCCTTTTCCATTTTTTTTGTAATCAGACATACTTCTTTTTTTCTTCTTTTGAATTACATCATATTTTGGGAAATTTTCAGCAATTTCTTCCAAAGTACCAAACAGGGTTATTAGTTCACCCATTCGTTCCAAGGAATTAGTGGTATCAAAACTAATTTGTTCTTGTTCTTTTTCTATCTCGGGCTGATAATTAAAAATATCAGTCTTAATTTCTTTATTACTATCAATTTGCGCTTTTGCATTTGATAAAATAAAAAATATTGCCAATAACAAAATGAATACTTTTAAATACATCTACAATTCAATAATAAAGTAGTTTAATATCTTATTTTAAACGGGGCGAAAATACAAATTAAACAATATAATAATATTAAAACTTTATTAAAACTTGCTATCCGTTGCTTTGATGTTGTCTATTTATTTTTTTTATGGCATTTTCTATGGATTTATCCGGTTCAATAACGTTGTGCTCTCCCCAAAACTCCGGATTTGAAAAACCGCCGGCTTTATCATGTAAAATAATATTTTTCCTCAATTTTTCTTTGTTTTTCAAATTCGCATTTTCAGGATTTGCGTTCCAGTCCGTAACGGCCATTTCAATGCTAATATTATAATATGAATTAAATATTCTCTTCTTCCAATTTATTTTAAAGCTCAGTTCAATTCTGCTATAACCATGATACCATTTCCCATTATTAAAGATATAGTCTATTCTATAATTTGCTTTAGTAGGCAATACTTCAGCCTTACCAGGCTTTTTTCTAACAAAATATTTACTGGCGCTTTTCTGATCATCCAAATTCAAATTATAAAATGCTTTACTTAATCCATAAGTTTCGGCATCTACAAATAGCTGCCCATAAAATAGCGGTATAGAAACATATCCATTTGGTTCAAAATCTATAACATAGGTTACTCTATCATTAATTTTAATTGCTTTATCAAATTTAAATTTGTAATGCTTGAAGATGTCTTCATTAAAAAACAAATCTTGATTTTTAATCATGTCCATATTCAAATTATTATATGGTCCACCCTGGAGTTTAATCACCAATGTATCCAATTTATTGTAATTGGTACTTTTTCTAACCTTGTGCAATTTTACATAATCATCTCCTCCTGTTTTGAATGGTTTATTGTATACATGGATAACAGCTTCAGAAAGTGATGCATAAGATTTTCTCTTTTTAATAGACTCTCTATAAAATGCCTTCATAATTGTATAATCATCAAATGAATTTGTTTTCCGATTTTCAATTACTTTTTTTATAATATCGTTGGCATTACCCGATAAAACATTAATTTCAGCCAATTTCTCCACCGATGCATAAAGTCGAATTGTATTTGTTTTTTTTGTAAATTCTGATATTGGAATTACTTTGTTTACAAAGCCTAAATAACTAATCGTAACATTCTTATCTCTCTTCTGTTTAGGAACTTTCAACAAAAATATTCCCTCAATATTTGTTATGGTAGAAATATTGGTTTCGCTGATGGATACGCTCGCATATTCCAATGGCTTTTTAGTGTTCCCATTCAAGACCAAACCTTTAATTTCTATATAATTTTTTACGCCGGAATCCTGTGCGGTCATCACCGGAATTGATTTCATATATCCCATTACTATTAAACAAAAAATAGCAAAATACATTGGATATCTACATTTAGATTCTACTTTTATTTTCATTGTAAAAAAAGATTTATTAAAATTAATACTCTGCTAACTCCACAAGTTAATCATTTTTATATTTATAAAAAAGAACTTTAACTTTAGGCTTGGATATAGAATACTAATAATTTGAAGACTACTTTATCTTTTCAATGATAGGGTTAAATTGCTCTGAAGTAATTCTGATTGTATCTCCAAGTTTAAGTTCCTTGGCCGTCTCCATATCGGTCGAAACATTTATCAAATCCCTACCTAACAAAACCGTTATCACTGCGTTTTTTTCTTGTATTTCAATAGTTATAATTTCTCCTGAAAGACGAATACCTTCACTGTCAGTATTAAACATAAACAATTCTTTAGGCGTTCCTTGACTCACAATCTTCCCATGATCCAATTCCATCAAATAATCTGACATTTTAATAATTTCAGAGATATCGTGGCTAATTAAAATGGTAGTCAAATTAAACTCTTGATGCACCTTTAATATATATCTCTGTAACCTAATTCTCATTTCCTCATCGAGAGCCGAAAGAGGTTCGTCCAAAAGCAATATTTCAGGCCTCTGAACTAATGTTCTCGCCAAAGCAACTTTTTGTTTTTGCCCACCTGATAAAGTGTTTGGGCTTTTATTTTGCAAATGACCCAATTCAATGATCTCAATAAGATCGTTCACAATCTTTCTATCCTGACCTTTGACAAGGGCAAATGTCAAATTTTCTTTCACTGACATATTTGGGAATAAGGAATAATCCTGAAATACAAATCCCAGATTTCTTTTTTGAGTTCTTAGATTCATCTTTTTAACCGAATCAAACCATATCTTTCCATCCACCACAATGCTTCCATCATCCGGTTTCAACAAACCGGCAATTATTTTCAAAATGGTGGTTTTTCCGGCACCCGATTTTCCATAAAGTGTAATTAGTTTCCCTCTGGATATATTGAATTTGACATCTAAATCCATACTTCCAGAATTCGAACATAATTTTTTATGAATGGAAATATCGATCATTTAGTATTTTTTAAGTAGCCTCCATTAATGAGGTAAACAATTAGTAATATAATGAAAGTAATTGCAAACAATATCATCGAATAGTTATTGGCCACCGTATAATTTAATGATTCAACTTCATCGTAAATGGCAATGGAAGCTACTTTTGTTTTTCCCGGAATATTGCCTCCTATCATAAGAATAACTCCAAATTCACCAACAGTATGTGCAAAAGATAGTACAATACCGGTGAGTAAGGAAGGTTTAATATTTGGAAGTAAAACTCTGTTTAATGTTTTGAATTTTGATTTTCCCAATACATAGGATGCTTCCTTTAAAGTAGGTGACAAATTTGAAAATCCAGATTGGATGGGATGTACCATAAAAGGAAGGCTATAGAGAATCGAAGCGATTACAAGACCTTCAAATGAAAAAACCAACTTCAATCCTAACCAGGAATCCAGCCAATTTCCAAATGCATTAGACGGACTAAAAGCTATCAATAGATAAAAACCTAAAACCGTTGGGGGCAGTACCAATGGCATACTCACCAATGTTTCCATTACCGGTTTAATTTTTGACTTCGTGTAGGCCATCCAATAGGATAATGGAATGGATATTACAAGCAGTAATATCGTTGTGATAAAAGCCAGCTTAAATGTTAATATTAAAGGATTCCAATCCATTATTTTTGAACTTTACTTTGTTTCATTACGCAACGAATATCCAAATTCATTTAAAATATCACCTCCCTTGGACGAAAGTAAAAATTCATAAAATTTTTGAGCATCCTCTTCATGATAATTTCTATTCTTTAAAATTACTACTCCTTGAGCAATTGGTGTATATGATCTAGGGTCAATTTCTATCCAATTATCATTTTCTTTCATGTTTGGAGACAAAACAACGGATTTGGCCGTAAATCCGACTTCTGCTACCTCCGAAGTTATAAATTGATTGGTTTGTGATATACTTTCACCAAATACGAGTTTATCTTTTACCATCTCATAAATACCTTCACTTTGAAGTACTTGAATAGTAGGGACACCATAAGGAGCTATTCTTGGATTTGCTACAGCAATATGTTTAACCTTATCCGATATGAGGGTTTTCAAACTTAAATCGACTGAATCTGACATAGTCCACAGAACCAATCGGCCATAAGCATAAATGGTAGGCTCCTTAGTTGTAAAGCCACTAATATAAAGATCTTCGGGATATTTCATGTTCGCCGAAACAAAGAGGTCAAAAGGAGCTCCTTGTTTGATCTGAGCAGTCAATTTACCCGAAGATCCAACAATTAACTGACATTGAATCTTCGTTTCCTTTGTAAACGATTCCGTTAGTTCATGCATTACGAACTGCATATTTGATGCAGTTGCAATAGTGAGTTTGTCCTGACTATTTTTTTCACAAGAAATAAATGCAATACAAATAACTATAAATAAATACTTGCTAATTCTCATCATTCACTTATTTTAAACAAAAGGCAATACTAAAGATTTTTTAACACAATACCATATTCCCAACCTGATAACCTGAGTTCGACCTAAATAATTTTTGCAACTTTTCAAGGCCCGCCTGCCGTCGTGGTAGGTTTTGCATAGATATTTCAGATTTTTGCAGGTAAACAGGTTAGTTCAAGAATATATGAGGCAATATATGTGAAACCTTTTAAAATCCAAAGGGAAACCATATAAACAGCAATCTTTAAATGAAAAAACAATCGAATTAACCCGTTAGTCCTTCTTGTTTTTTCTTTCAAATCTCACTATTTCTATAGTTTCTGCAAATGTATTATTCAGGTCGAACTCAGTCCATCAATGTGCAAAAAAGCACATATTATCTATTTTGATAACAGGAGAGTAGCTATTTTTGTACCAATAGAAACGAGAATGGTTAAATCAATCCTTTAAAAGCAATGGTACTATAAAGCCCATAATTACAACTTCTTGATAATAAGAGTGTCGATAAGTTAGTAAAGCGATAATAATGGATTCCCGTAACCAGTCAAGCTGGTCACAAGCCACGGGAATGACACGAACGGTGGTTTTACTTCTCCAGTTACATACTAATCCGCTATTGGTATTTCACTGCTTACGACGATTGGGATAGGGTTTTACTGAACTTGTGTCATTCCCTTGTAAAAGGGAATCTACCACTATTGGTTTATGCATTTCCATGCTTTTAGAAATGAT
>PVMS01081877.1_pt1 | contig 12879 bp, 12 predicted proteins | sample 1853461 | NCBI WGS metagenome assembly PVMS01 (sample SAMN08582032, study PRJNA380276) | Marine sediment metagenome, whole genome shotgun sequencing project. | isolation source: ocean sediment barecode stripped | collected 2017 | reverse complement strand
GCTTTTATGATTCTTGATGAAGCACAAAATGCAACTACCTTACAAATGAATGTTCCTCACCAGATTAGGAGTGAATTCGAGGGCAATTATTACGGGCGATATTACGCAAATTGATCTTCCGAAAAATAGTGAATCAGGGCTTATTCAAGTGATTAATATATTAAAAGGTATTGATGGCATCGGATTTGCCAAGCTTGATGAGACCGATGTTGTTCGCCATCATTTAGTACAGAAAATTATTAAAGCATATGATGGTTCCTGAGGACGAACTCAAAACCAATATTTCATAATCATTTATATAACACTGTTGTGGATTACTTTGATTTGGTTAAAAATCAATCAATTTTCCATGAATAGAATAGATATTTTTGGTAATTTTGAACATGCTATTTGGCAATTACTATCGGATGAACTTATATTGAAAAGTATGCAGCTGTCTAAAAGAACACGTAAAATTTTTATGTTGATCCGGGCTTGTGAAATGCAAAATCAAATATATTTTTATAATCCTCTTTTCCACAAAAAAATACTCAAGTAAAGGAATTTATTATGTCCGATTTACAGGATGTTGTTATAATCGCAGCGAAAAGAACGCCCGTTGGTTCATTCTTGGGATCGCTGTCCGGGACTACTGCAACGGTGTTAGGGACAGTTGCCATAAAAGGAATCCTGGATGAAATCAAAATTGATATAAATGAAGTTGATGAAGTAATAATGGGAAATGTTCTGTCAGCAGGTTTAGGGCAGGCACCAGCCCGGCAGGCAGCACTGGGAGCAGGTTTGTCAAATTCAGTAGAATGCCTGACTATTAATAAAATGTGCGGATCGGGTTTAAAAGCGGCTATGCTAGCCTGTCAGGCGATTCAGGTTGGGGCTGCTGAAATTATTATTGCTGGTGGAATGGAAAATATGAGCATGGCTCCCTATCTGCTTCCTAAGGCAAGAACTGGCTACCGTATGGGTCATGGAAAATTAATTGATAGCATGGTTCAGGATGGATTGTGGGATGTGTATAACGATATCCATATGGGGAATTGTGCAGAATTATGTGCTAAAGATCGAAATTATTCCCGTGAGGCACAGGATGCATTTGCAATTCAATCATATCGGCGATCACTGAAAGCACAGAAAGAAGGATTATTTAATAATGAAATTGCAGCCGTGGAAGTTTCGCAGCGCAAGGGCGATCCCGTTTGTGTTGACCAGGATGAAGAACCGGGACGCGCGAAGTTTGGTAAAATTCCCAACCTAAGACCGGCTTTTGATAAAGAAGGTACAATAACTGCGGCAAACGCTTCAAAAATCAATGATGGAGCCGCTGCTATTATGTTGATGTCTGAGACCAAAGCAGATGATCTTCAATTGCGACCAATGGCCAGAATCATATCTCAGGCATCGGCTGCACAGGCACCTGAATGGTTTACCACCGCACCCCGCAAAGCAATTAAGAAAGCATTGTTAATTGCCGATTTATCTGCAGATCAGATTGATCTGTGGGAGATCAATGAGGCCTTTGCACCGGTGGCAATGGCGGCAATTGATGATTTTAAAATTGATCCAGAAAGAGTCAATGTGAATGGTGGCGCGATTGCTCTGGGACATCCAATCGGCGCTTCGGGAGCACGGATTTTTACAACCCTGATTCATGGAATGCATCAGCGCGGTTCTAAAATTGGGCTGGCAACATTGTGTATTGGGGGTGGTGAAGCCTCAGCCATAATCATAGAGAGGATGTAATGGATTTTCATTATACGGAAGAACATGAACTGATCAGAGAGACGGCCAGGAAGTTTGCAGAAGAACACCTGGCGCCGGGTGTAATTGAGCGTGATGAAAAAAGTGAACCGCCGCATGAGCAAATCAAAATGATGGGTGAACTGGGCTTTTTAGGAATCATGGTACCTGAAAAATGGAATGGCGCCGAAATGGATGCTGTTAGTTATGTAATTGCAATGGAAGAAATTTCAAGGATTGATGCTTCGGCTGGTGTAATTATGTCAGTCAACAATTCATTGGTTTGTCAAATTTTTATCGATTGGGCAAACGCTGCCCAGAATGAAAAGTATTTAACAAAACTTGCGACAGGTGAAAAGATTGGCGCTTTTAGTTTAAGTGAACCGCAATCTGGATCCGATGCCAGCAACATGAAGACCTTCGCCGCCAAAGATGGTAATGATTATATTTTAAATGGGACTAAAAATTGGGTCACAAATGGAATTAGCGCTGATATTATCATGGTATTTATGCCAACAACCAAGGGCATTGGCTATAAAGGCATCTCGGCATTTATCGTAGAAAAAGAAAACGCAGGTTTTTCAAGGGGAAAGGAAGAAAACAAATTAGGGATTCGTGGTTCTGAAACCTGTGAGTTATATTTTGATAATTGTCGAGTTCCTGCTGAAAATATGGTTGGAAACCCGGGCGATGGTTTCAGGATCGCGATGCAGACCTTAAATGGTGGCAGAATCGGAATCGCGACACAAGCTTTGGGTATTGCTCAGGCAGCTCTGGAAAAAAGCGTTGAATATTCAAAAGAGCGTAAACAATTTGGCAAACCAATTGCCAGTTTTGGTGCAATCCGATCAAAAATAGCACAAATGGCTACAAATATAGATGCGGCTCGTTTTTTAATTCTTAATGCAGCAACCTTAAAAGATGAAAAAAAATCATTTACGAAAGAAGCTTCTATGGCAAAATTATTTGCTGCGCAAGTAGCTGTTGATGCAGCTCGTGAGTGCGTGCAAATTCATGGTGGTTACGGATATATGCAGGATTATGGAGTTGAACGGTTGATGCGGGATGCCAAGATCACACAAATTTATGAAGGAACTTCTGAAGTTCAAGAGCTTGTGATTGCAAGATCAATTATAGGAGATTAAAGTTGTGAATAAAATATTACAAAACATTGATTGGGACAAACTGACTTTTAGCGTAACTCCTACGAGATCAATGTATATGGCCCATTGCGATATTGATGGAGAATGGGGAAATGGAAAACTTGTACCATTCGGAGACATCCCGATGTCGCCGGCAGCGGGAGTTTTAAATTATGGGCAGGGCATTTTTGAAGGCATGAAGGCCTACCGAACTAAAAAGGCACGGATCGTACTATTTCAGCCCGAAAAAAATGCGCTTCGCGCTGCATCTTCTGCGGAAAGAGTTTGTATGCCAAAAGTGCCAGTAAAAATGTTTATGGATGCAATTGAACAAGTTGTGAAAGATAACATTGATTATGTACCGCCGATCGGCAAAGGTAGTTTATATATTAGACCAGTTATCTGGGGTACGGGACCGGTATTAGGCGTTGCGCCTGCACCATCTTACACTTTCTTAATATATGTTTCGCCGGTTGGACCATATTTTAAAACAGGTATACGGTGTTTGAATTTAAGAATTACCAAAGATTTTCATCGGGCAGCGCTGAAAGGTACCGGTGGTCATAAGGTGATCGGTAATTATGCTGCATCATTATTTCCGCAAAGAATGGCAAAACAAGCTGGGTTTGATGAAGCTATCTATTTAAACGCTTCTAGTGAAAAGTATATTGAAGAAGTTGGTTCCGCTAATCTGTTTGCTATTCGCGATAATGTCTTATTGACACCCGCATTGGATGGATCAATACTGCCAGGCATTACTCGTGCTTCAGTATTAAAAATCGCACACGATAAGTTGCACATGGAGATTCTGGAGAGAAACATTACTGTAAACGAATTTGTGGAGGCAGATGAGTTATTTTGCAGTGGTACCGCGGTGGTGGTAACGCCGGTTGGCAAGGTTACAACCGATGAAGGATCCTATGTAATTAATGATAATAAGATTGGTTCTTATACCCAAAGACTGAATGAAATTATTGTCGGAATTCAGGAAGAAGAAATTGATGATCCGTATGAATGGATTTATCCGGTTGAATAGATAGTGGTAGAAGCAAAAACGCATCCCAGGCGACTCGCTCGTGAGGGGGTATTTCAGGCTCTTTATTCCATTGAGATTTCCGGTGAGTCACAGAATAAAGTTTTAGCGGATTTGATTGACCGTTATGAATATGACGAACGGACAATTGAATTCGTATCAAATTTATTTATAAAATCAATTGAGAAGTCATCATTCCTGGAAAAAAAAATATCAGAGTATTTAGAAAATTGGGAATTTCACCGGTTAGCATTATTAGATAGGATTTTGTTAAAAATGTCTGCCTGTGAACTATTATTTATTGATGACGTACCGCCAAAAGTATCAATATCTGAAGCAATCGAAATCGCAAAAAAATATAGCACAGAAGATAGTTCGGCTTTTGTTAATGGAATTCTCGATGCGATCTACAAAGAGCAAATAAAAGCCACAAAAGAAAATATTTGAAACATTTTCCTAATCATAAGACTAATAATAAAACAATTATATAGATTCCATTAATGATAACTCTATTAAAAAAACTATTTGGAACCCAATCGGATCGCGAGGTTCGAAGGCTTCTTACCAGAATTGAGCAGATCAATGATTTCGCAGAGAACCTGAAATCGAAAAGTGAGGATGAATTGCAGGCCAGAGCCAAAGCAATGCGGTCAGAAATTATCGAACAACGGGAATTGCTTACAAGCCAACTCATTGAAAAAGGTTTGGATGGAACAGAAATTGAGAAGCAGGTGCTTGAACAGCAGGAACAAAAATTAGAAGAATTCCTGCCTGAAGCATTTGCTATGGTGAAAGAAACCTGTCGTCGAATGGTTGGCACCAATTTGTTAGTTGTAGGACAGCCAACCGCCTGGGAAATGGTTCCTTATGATGTTCAGATTATTGGGGCGATTGTCCTTCATAATGGGAAAGTCACTGAAATGAAAACTGGTGAAGGCAAAACACTTGTTGCAACAATGCCCATGTTTCTGAATGCCTTAACTGGTAAAGGAACGCACCTGATAACGGTAAACGATTACCTGGCACAACGAGATGCGGAATGGATGGGCGAAGTATTCAAGCGCTTGGGATTGACAGTAGGATACATTTTGAATTCCATGGATCATCAACAAAGGCGCGCTGCTTATAGTTGTGATATTACTTATGGAACTAACAATGAATTTGGATTCGATTATCTGCGAGACAATATGTCCTTATCACCTGATGATCAAGTGCAACGCGGGCATGCCTACGCGATAGTCGATGAAGTTGATAGTGTCTTAATTGATGAAGCACGCACGCCTCTGATAATTTCAGGAGCCGTTGATTCACCAGTTGATGTTGCTTTTACTGATTTAAAACCATTAGTCCAGAACCTATATCGAAAGCAAACAGCACTGGTGTCTGATCTGGTTCGTTCTGCAGAAAAATTAATGGAAGAAGAAAAAGATCAAGACGCCGGGTTAAAACTATTGCAAGCGCGCCGTGGGATTCCAAAACACCGCCGGTTGATGAAAATATTTCAGGAACCGGGTGTAATTCGACTCGTGCATGATATTGAGTCAATGTACATGCGCGATAAAAAAATGCATGAGGTAGATGAAGAACTTTTTTTCACGATTGATGAGAAATCCCACATATTAGATATGACTGATAAAGGCCGCTCAGTATTGTCACCTCAAAATCCTGAAACTTTCATAATCCCAGATTTAGGCGAATTGCTGGATGATATTGAAGCCCAGGCTAGTTTATCTCAAACTGAGAAAGCTAAAAGAATAGAACAAGCTCATCAATTGCATGCCGAACGCAGCGGTAAAATTCACAATTTTAATCAATTGCTTCGTGCTTACTCAATGTATGAGAAAGACGTAGAGTATGTCGTTCAACAGGGTAAAGTATTAATTGTGGACGAATTTACTGGCAGGATATTACCAGGTCGCCGTTACAGCGATGGATTGCATCAAGCAATTGAAGCTAAAGAGAATGTCACAATTGAGCGGGAAACACAAACTTTAGCCACAATAACGATCCAGAATTATTTTCGACTCTATGATAAACTGGCAGGGATGACAGGTACTGCTGAGACTGAATCTGAAGAATTGGGTTCTATTTACGGTCTGGACGTGACCGTAATACCAACAAATCGAGATATCATTAGGGATGACCGTAATGACCTTGTTTATAAGACTAAGCGTGAAAAGTATAATGCGGTTATAGAAGAAATTGCTGATTGCTATCAACGTGGCCAGCCCGTTCTAGTGGGTACAATATCAGTCGAAGTTTCTGAATTGATTTCAAGGATGTTGAAAAGAAGATCCATCCCCCATAATGTTCTGAATGCTAAGCAACATCAAAAGGAAGCAGAAATTGTTGCGCGTGCAGGACATCGAAGTGCGGTTACAATTGCAACAAATATGGCTGGGCGGGGAACGGATATTAAGTTGGGTGATGGGATTAAAGAACTTGGTGGTCTGCATATTGTCGGAACCGAAAGGCATGAATCCCGCCGGATCGATCTGCAGTTGCGCGGCCGTACCGGTAGGCAGGGTGATCCGGGGTCATCAAGATTTTATTTATCATTGGAAGATGATTTAATGCGCTTATTTAGTAGTGATCGAATAGCTTCAATAATGGATCGTATGGGCGTTGAGGAAGGTGAAGTCATATCGCATGGAATGGTTACCCGAGCAATCAGCAACGCACAAAAAAAAGTTGAAGGACGCAATTTTGGAATCCGGAAACATTTATTGGAATATGATGATGTTATGAACCAACAGCGTCAGGTAGTATATGATTTGCGCAAACAGGCTATGCACGGATCTGACATGCAGGAGACGGTTTTTGATTTCATGTATGATTATATCAATGATGAAATCGACAAGCAGGAAGAACCAAGTCCTGAGAATTGGGAATGGGCTACCTTACAGCAGAATTTTTCTTCACATTTGCTTGTAAATGCAGATTACGATATTAGTAAAAAGGAAATTGGCGGAAAGGAAATATCAAAATCTGACGTAATTGAATTCATTTTTGACCAGGCAAAAGCTTTATATGCTAATAAGGAACAGCAAATTCCAGAAGATATCATGCGAAATTTTGAACGCTTTGTGATCCTGCGCACAATTGATGAGAAATGGAAAGACCATTTATATGCCATGGATCAGGTTCGCGAAGGTATAAACTTGCGCGCCTATGGACAAAAGGATCCGCTGCTCGAGTACAAATCTGAAGGATTCGGTTTGTTTCAGGAAATGATGGCAGCATTAAATGCAAATACAACTCAGCGTCTGTTCCGCACCCAAATTCAGGGGGTGGAGCGCGGGCAGCAAGTTCAAAAACCAACAGCACGAAATATTCAAATTCAACACAGTGATACTACCGGTATGGGTTTCAAAGGTGTACAAAAACCAACCGGAGATCAAACCCCTAACCGACCGCAAGGAGCTGCTAAGATTCCTGTTACATCGGGGAAAAAAATTGGACGAAATGAAAAAGTGGTAGTGTTGAGTCCACAAGGTAAAAAGGTCGAAATAAAGTTTAAGAAACTGCAGCAATATCTCAGTCAGGGCTATACGCAAGTATCATAATCAATTCTATCTTGGAGCAATCTTGAAAAACTGGAAATTTTCAACTAAATCTATACATATTGGTAATGAACCGGATAAGGAAACGGGGGCTGTCTCAGCTCCCATTCATCTTTCGTCGACATTTGCGCAGGATGAAGTTGGTGAGGATCGCGGTTTTGATTATTCCCGAGCTATCAATCCGACACGTCAGAAACTGGAAGAAAATCTTGCCGCGCTTGAGAGCGGTAAAACCAGTGCTGCATTTGCCAGTGGAATGGCGGCCACAACTGCTGTTTTTCAACTCCTGAATTCCGGTGATAAAGTATTAATGTCACGGAATGTATATGGTGGAACCTACCGATTGGTTGAAACGCTGTTGAAAAAACAGGACTTATCATTTAATTACCTCGATATGCGTTCTTTAGATAAGGTTAAAGAAGCAATTTCTGATGATGTGAAAATGGTGTTTATAGAGTCGCCTACGAACCCGATGCTTGAATTAGCTGATATTAAAGCAATCTCTGAAATTTGCATTCGTCACAACTGCCTTCTGGTTGTGGATAATACTTTCATGAGTCCCTATGGCCAAAGACCAATTGAATTGGGCGCCCATGTAGTAGTACACAGTACGACAAAATTTATTGGCGGGCACAGTGATGTGGTTGGCGGTATTGTCATTTCTAATGACTTAATTCTGATGGACAGAATTAAACACATTCAAAAAACAGCAGGAGCAGTGCCGGGCCCATTTGATTGTTGGTTATTGTTACGATCTTCAAAAACCCTCTCGTTGCGTGCAGCAAAACAGTTTGATAATGCCCTAATCATTGCAAAATGGCTTGATTCCAAAACGGATTTAAAAAATGTTATATATCCCGGATTGACTGACCACCCACAATATAGGTTGGCCTCAGAGCAACAACTCAATCCTGACGGAGAACCAGTTTATGGAAGTATTATTTTAATTGATTTAGAAACAATACAAAGGAGAGACAAATTTTTATCCCTATTAAATGTATTTACTCTGGCGGAAAGTTTAGGCGGCGTCGAAAGTTTAGCATCAAATCCGTTTCATATGACGCATGGCAGTGTACCTGAGAAAGATAAAATTGAAATGGGATTAACAGAAACCATTATCCGCCTGTCAATCGGCATTGAAGATTCCAGCGATTTAATTAACGATCTAGATAATGCATTGAAATAATCGTTTTATTTTTGGTCTCTATATATAAATTGTAATTTCAGCAGCATTTTTCAATATTTAATGCCGCGGTGGCGGAATTGGTAGACGCGCTAGATTTAGGATCTAGTAGGATCAAACCTGTGCGAGTTCGAGTCTCGCCCGCGGTACTCCCCCTTAATTCAATGATTTCACAAGCCCGCCAAAGCGCCTGTTGGTGGTGCCGGAAGTATACATTATTGTCGCCAACTCGTTCATTCCGGTTTGCTCAATACGCTCATTAATGTTCTCAGGAGATACATCGTTGTCACGAGCAAGAAATTGCTTCCAGCCAATTGCCTGAGAAATCAATTTAGTATTATCATTAAGATCTGCAATTTTTAGATTCTTATTTTCCTTATTAAATTTTTGAAGCATTTGATGTTGATCGTCACCGCTTGCAAAAATGTGTGAGATATTTGCATGATCAATAATGTACTGAAGATGATTGCTTGAAATGTTAGTTGGAATTGGTACAGTAAGAAAATTGAATGACAGGCCGGCTAAATCAACCATAGCACTGTTAAGCGAGTTGGGCGAGTAAATTCCAATGACAGCTTTTTTACTATTCTCCGTAAACGAAATAAGTGCTTGACCAATTTCCTGGATTCTCTTCCATGTTTCACTATAAGAAATGGATTTTAATTCATCTCCATGAATTGTCATGAAAAGCGGCTTGTCCCCATATCGTTTACAGCGTTGCTTCAATAACTGACCCGTATTGTAGCCGACCTTTTCAATCAGGGCTAGCAGCACTATAAGCCATTCGGATCGCTTTTCTGATTTACTGAAAACCAAATTCACATTTTCTAAATGAACGATCTCCAAGAAATCAATAATGTCCTGCTTTGATTCTACAGATGCCGCCAGTTTTGTTGCTAAATGCAAAAGCTAATCGGCTTTCGGTTTCGTCTTTGAAAGGGACTCGAAAAGACTATTAAAGTTTTTATTAGAATTTGTTTCCATTTAATGAATTTATGAAAGTTCAGGCGGAATTATCCTGTACATTTATTTTTTACAGGGGTAAGTTGAATTGATCTAGTTGAGTACCATTAATCTAGAATTTTAGTTTAAAACACAAAATTTTAAAGGATAAGGTCAAGCCCTTGATTTAGTATTGTTTATGACTATCGAAATCATAATCGTTCTGGCAATAATCGGATTAGCTTTCTTACTGTTTATTACTGAAGCATTGCCAATTGACGTTACGGCACTGACGATATTGGGAATCTTGCTGATCACCGGGTTATTGAAGCCAGAACAAAGTATCGCTGGTTTTTCAAATCCTGCAGTTATTACTATTGCAGGATTATTCATTATTAGTTTTGCCTTGCAGGAATCCGGTGTTCTAGAATTTGTTGTTATGCGATTAATTCAACTGGCAACTAAATCACGCACGATTGGTTTATCGGTTTACCTATTTTCCATATCGATCGCCTCTGCTTTTATCAACAACACTGCAATTGTAGCAATATTCATGCCCATCACTATTAGGGTTGCGACTAAGTTTAAAATCAGTCCATCCAAGGTATTAATTCCTTTAAGTTATGCAGCAATTTTAGGTGGAACATTGACGCTAGTTGGAACTTCAACCAACCTTCTGGTTAACTCTATTTTAACTTCCAACGAAAACTTCACCCCGCTGGGCATGTTCGAATTTTCAAAATATGCAGTTATTCAGTTAGCAATCGGATTGACCTATATTTTATTGTTTGTATATCGAAAACTGCCGTCAAGAACTATCACATCCAGCCTGACGCAAAGTTATCATCTTAGCGGATATTTAACTGAGATGAAAATCACCAGCAGCTCGCCGCTTATCGGTAAAACATGCATTGATCGTGGAATAAGTCACAAATATGATGTTATGGTCCTCGATATATTGCGTAACAAAAATCTAATAACTGCTGCGGTACAGGATGTAAAATTGAGGGATGGTGATATATTGTTTGTCCGCGGTTCTCTTGACAATTTTTTGAGGATGAAAGAAATCGAGAAAGTAGCATTATTGACTGACGAAAAATTATCCCAAAAAGAATTGGTTCAAAAAGATAATGTCCTGGTGGAATGTTTATTAACAGATAAATCTGATTTAGTGGGTAAGAGCCTGATGGAATCAAATTTCAGACAAAGATTTGGAAGTTTTGTTCTGGCAATCAGGCGTGATGGCGCAATCCTCAGGGAAAAAATTGCTCATGTTGTTTTGAATTCATTTGATACTTTACTGGTTTATGGGGGTCGTGAAAAGGTACAAGAATTAGCAAATTCTTTAGACTTCATTGTATTGGAAGAAATTGAGGCAGCACTGAAAAAACATCGTTTCTGGTGGCTGGCACCAGTGGTGATTGTTGGAATAGTCATTCTTGCAACCCTGCGTATAATTCCCATTCTTGAGGGGACGATTTTAGGCGTTGTTATATTACTGATCTCCAGGAGTATAACACCCAATGATGCCTATCATTCAATACATTGGCAGGTAATTATATTAATTGCCGCATTGATACCATTGGGTCAGGTTATTCAAACCAGCGGAACAGCAGCCTGGATCGGAAATTCAATTTTTCAAAGCCTGTATTGGTTCCCCGAAAACATAAGGCCGACAGTACTTCTGAGTATTATTTATTTTATAACGATTGTCTTGACGGAAGTTTCCTCAAATGCTGCTACCGCAATCCTGATGACGCCCATCGCACTGGCGATTTCAGCCCAGATGGGGCTTGATCCGCGGCCATTTATTTTTGCTATATGTTTTGCAGCTTCTGCTTCATTTATTACACCAATTGGTTATCAAACCAATCTTATGGTATATGGCCCTGGCGGTTATAAATTTTCGGATTTTATGAAAGTGGGCGTCCCTTTAGCCCTTACCTTATGGATATGTGCTACATTGCTAATACCAATATTCTGGCCTTTTCAATTTGTACAATAGAAATATTTTGATTGTTACATATCAGCGTCATGTTGTTTTCGATGATCAAACATCAAAAAATACAATAACTCTAAAGGGGGTATTATTATGTCAGACAAATTAAAGGTTGGGGATAGGGCAACCCTGGCTAAATCTTTCTCAACTGAGGAAGTAAATGAATTCGCCAGGCTGTCTCTGGACAATAATCCAATTCACCTGGATGAAGAGTTTGCCGCAACATCTATGTTTGGTCAGCGTATTGTTCATGGGATGTTGGTGGCCAGCCTGTTTTCCGGCTTACTTGGACAGAATTTGCCAGGCATTGGCGGTATATATTTAGGTCAGAAACTTAGTTTTAAAGCGCCAGTTATGATTGATGAAGAGATTACCGCATCAGTTGAAATAATTAATGTCAGGCCTGATAAACCAATTATTACATTAAAAACAGTTTGTACAAACCGAGCGGGTAAGACAGTAATTGATGGTGAAGCTGTGGTAATGATTCCACGTTAGTATTATCTTGGTTGGCATATTGATAATTACTAAATAAACATCTTTTAAGAGGAGTGGGCAAATGAATCGTGTCATTCATTTAAAATAAGTGCCGATGATACTGAAGCGAAATAATGAGAATATTGTTTAATTTAATTCCCGGTGTAACCTAATGTTATTGCGGGCATCCAAAGTGTAAACAAATAAGGAACTATAAAGATGAGTAATAATTTGAATACCTTAACGGATGCTAATTGGGATAATGAAGTTTTAAAAAATCCACAGCTGTCAATGATAGATGTTTGGGCACCCTGGTGTGGACCGTGCCGTGTTATTGGACCGGTTGTTGAAGAATTAGCCGATGATTATCACGGAAAAGTAAATGTTGGTAAACTAAATGCCGATGAAAATCAGTTACCAGGCCAATTGGGCGTATCTGGAATCCCAACGATCTTATTTTACAAAGCTGGTGTTGAAGTTGATCGAGTAGTAGGAGCAGTTCCGAAACAACATTTGATCGATAAAATCGAATACCATTTGGGATCGGAAGCAAAAGCATAAAACGCAGTATAGATTTGTAAAAATAACTTATTGTGAGCAATAATTCCGAAAGCAAGTTGACCAAGGCCGCGAAGAGTGGAGACCAAAATGCAATGGCTCAACTGGTCAAGGAGTATTCGCCTAAGATATATAATCTTGCGTTGCGAATAATGCGGAATGCGGAAGATGCCGAAGATGTCCTGCAGGAAACGTTCCTTATAATGATGAAAAAATTACCCTCATTTCGCGGCGATTCATCGTTATAT
>PVMS01080604.1_pt1 | contig 12887 bp, 11 predicted proteins | sample 1853461 | NCBI WGS metagenome assembly PVMS01 (sample SAMN08582032, study PRJNA380276) | Marine sediment metagenome, whole genome shotgun sequencing project. | isolation source: ocean sediment barecode stripped | collected 2017 | reverse complement strand
CACCTCCGAAGACAACCGCGATGCCGAGATGCGGCTCCTTGCGAAACCACCGTCGCACGGTGTTCTCGTGCGCCGCTTTCTGTTGATATTGCTTCCACCGCTGCGCCGGCCGCTTGGCTGTCATCTTCATTGGAATGACTGGAATGCAATGGATATAATTTTACAGGCTTGGGGAGGAGGTTTTTATCTTCTAAATAAAATCTTTTTTGCACTTGCGGAAGGTAAAAAGGAAAAAACAAAAAGACATTTAAAGATTATTGGATGGATAACCTATATATTAGGAGTTCCAGCCTGGGTACTTATTCTCATCAGCAAGCATGACTGGATGGCCGCTTCAATGGAAGTCGGTGGAGTTCCTTCGATGCTATTTGGATTATTTACTGTTTATCAGAATTCTGAATCTCCAAATAAAGTTTTTGACATTATTGCTTCATTATTTACATATGTTTTCTTGATTTTGGGTGTTAGTTACAGCGTGTATGATTATGGCGGTATTATATCTGTTTCTCAGCTTTTGGAAATAGGTGTAATGATTGGTTTTCTAACAGGAAGTTACCTGCTGGCCAAAAACAATATATATGGCTGGCTATTCTTCATGCTCATGAATGGCAGTATGGCTTCATTAATGTTGATTCAGAACAAACCCTTTTTATCAATTCAGCAATTGATTTCATTGTGTTTTGTAATATATGGTTTCACAATTGTCTTAAAATCACATCATAATAAAGGAGTATTACTTGGCAGACTATTTACAGATTGGTTCAAAAAAGATTGAAATTCAATGGCATCAAGGTGCGCAAAAAGAATTTCCGGTTCTTATATTTCTCCATGAAGGTCTTGGATGCATCAGGATGTGGAAAGACTTTCCAGAAAAACTTTCCCGGGGGACAGGCTGCTCTGCCCTTGTTTTTTCAAGATCTGGATATGGTAAATCTGATCCCTCTCCTCTGCCCTGGAAAATTAATTTTATGCATGAACAGGCATTAAAAATACTGCCTGAAATTATCAAAAAAACCCAGATCAAACAATATATACTCATTGGGCATTCAGACGGGGGCTCTATCGGGGTTATTTTTGCAGGCAGTCCCCATATCAAAGAGACAAATGGATTAAAAGGCTTGATCACTGAAGCTGCCCATGTTTTTTGTGAACAGATTACCGTGGATTGCATACAGCAGGCAAAAATAAATTATGAACACCATAATTTAAAGACAGGTCTTGAAAAATATCATGGGAAAAACACTGAAAATGCTTTTTATGGATGGAACAGTGTCTGGCTTAACCCGAAATTCATATCCTGGAATATTGAAAAATATTTAAACAGGATTAAGGTTCCAGTACTTGCCATCCAGGGGAAGGATGATCAATATGGAACAAAAAAACAGATCAGATCCTTGGAAAATTATGTAAAAAATATTGAAACACATATGATTGATGGCTGCAGGCACTCTCCACACAATGACCAGCAAAAAATAGTATTACAACTCATGAGTCAATTTATTCACCGGATTATCTCAGGCAGATAAAGTACTTTTTAATTGCTGCTACACGAATATTTTTTATAAGGGTTTAACAATCTGCCTTATTTTGCCTGATTGCACAGCTTCAACAAATTCATCACCCAATATTTTATTTTTCTTTACAACAATTTCCCAATAATCCATGCGCTCTCTATCTTTTCCCTTAAATGTAATAAAATCTTTTCTGTCAGGTATTTTTTCATAGGGAAGGCTTTTAACAAACTTATCTGAAGGAGCAACTATCAATACATTATCCATATTTTTTTGACATGGTTTCCGATTTAATTTCTTATCAAACCAGCCCGGAGTTATTTTTTCATAAAAATGAGGATATAATACAAGGCTGTCATTATCTGGTAAAAAAGGCATATCAAGATGATAATCAATAATACCGCCATCCCGAAAAACTCCTGGCACGCCATTAATATCTGAAACACCTTGCATAACAACCGGCACTGCTCCGGAAGATAACAGTGCCTGCTTAAAATTTGATTGTGTCAGACCATATATATTCATGGGAAATTGATTCATACCGGCAAAGGGAGGTAAAGTATTTGTATTGCAGAACAATGCTCTCTCAAAAAAATATCCAAGAAGATTACGATTTAACAGATTCATTCCTGCTGCAAGGCCGAGGCCAAGCCATAAAAGTGGTGTGATTTCATTTTTAAGCAAGCCTTTACATTTACAGGATAAAAAGCTGAACCTTAAAAAAGGGTGGTTCAGAATATCATCTATGCCATTATCACTAATATAGGCATCAAGAATTTTTTCTGCTTCCAGAAGAATATCTTTTTTTGCAGGTTTGAGTTCATAATGCTGCTCAATATATTTTCTCTCCAGGATCCCAATTGCCTTAAGTGGATTTTTTTGGCAAAAAGCAGCCATTCGAAAAGCACCAATTGATGTTCCGACAAGATAAAGAGGATCTGCTCTATCTTTGAATAACGATATCAATACCCTGTCAATCCCGGTTAATACAAGAAATTTGGCAGAGCCTGAAGCACCGGCAATAACTTTTATCCGGGATAGATTCAAACCCTCATCCCTGATTATTTTAATGGCTTTATGCCCTGCAAGTATGGATATATTATCAAACATGATACTTTATATCAGCAGTTTTACTGTTTTTCTTACCTTCCTTATAAAACATACTCTTTCTCCTATATTTTTCAGCCTGGTAAAATACCATGTCCCTTTCTAAAAACCAATATTAAAAAGAGATTGGAAAAACAACTATAGAAGGGCAGTTGCAAATTGCAATTGAATCTCATTGACAAAGAAGGCAATGTTTGAAATAAAACTTACAGTAAAATCATACTCTATATTAAGGAACCAGATTGTGACCGGGATAAATGAAATTCTTGTTTTAGTGCTGCTGATAGCCTGTATCTTAATTTTGCCAAGACTATTTAAAAAAGACTCTGCTAAAAAAGTCTCTGCTTCAAAAAAATTCAAAAACCTTTCTTCAAAAATAAGATTTAGTATTGTATTGACTCTTGCCTACCCCATAGTCGCGGCTCTTTATCTGAAACCATGGGGAAATAATCCTATTGTTTATCTCTCCTATGGAGTTGTGCCTGTATTTCTTTTCTGGGCTGTTGCCTGGATTGTGGCAGGAAGAAAGAAAAAGCGTTAAAACCTGTTGCCAGGCTTTTTAAATTTTGCTTTGCGAGCATAAGCCCCTATTTAAACCTTGTTCATGTTTTGCAGAAAAGGATCTATTCTGTAAAAATCTCTCCTGTGTGCCTGTTTATAAGTCCTGCCATGATGTTGTATTACTTTTTTATTTTAAATTGTTTTAGTAATATGTTAAAAAAAAATAATTATTATACTTGACGCATTTTATTTCATGATTAATTTAATTTCAAATGGAAGCAAACTATTGAATATTAAATTAACCGCAACACAAAAACATGGGAGGAATGATCATGAGACTTGTAAGATACAACCCTTTAAACGAACTGGCACTGTGGGGAAATTCATTTAATAACTTTTTTAATGATAACCTGCTTAAACCTGAAACAGATAAATCCTGGTATCCTGCTGTGGATATCTTGAATGAAAAAGACAATGTAGTTCTTAATATTGAACTGCCGGGTCTGAAAAAAGAAGATATTTCAGTAAAAATTGAGGATAGAGTTTTAACCATAGAAGGTGAACGAAAAATTGACAATGAAGAGACCAAAGAAAATTATTATAGAAGAGAGAGAACTTACGGCAGTTTTAAACGCTCTTTTAATCTTTCCGATGATGTTCTCATTGATGATGTTGATGCCAGCTTTAAAGACGGCATTTTAAAACTGACTCTGAAAAAAGATAACACTAAAGAGGAGCTAAAGCAGATAACAATTAATTAGTTTAGTACAAGTTTGAAACATAATATTACCCGGAAGCTGTTAGTTTGGCTCCCGGGTATTTTTTTATTTTTTATCGTGCCATACGGTATTGCAGTCGTGTATAACGTTTTGATGATTTTATGGTATTGATGGCCATGGCAAGAGCTTTTTTGGTGCCCACAAGGATAACAAGTTTTTTGCCCCTTGTTATAGCTGTATAAATCAAATTTCTCTGCAAAAGAATATAATGCTGTATTACAACAGGTATGATTACTACAGGATATTCTGAACCTTGAGATTTATGTATGGAAACAGCATAGGCATGGACAATTTCATCAAGGCTTGTAAAGTCATACTCCACCTCTCTTGAATAAAAATCAATCATAATTTTCTGATCAATAAAATTAATATCAGTGATTCTGCCGATATCTCCATTATAGGTGTGCTTGTCATAATTATTTTTTATCTGCATTACTTTATCAGACACCTTAAACTCTCTATTCCCTCTTTTCAGCCCCTGCCTGTTTTTATTCAAAACATTTTGCAGTTCATGATTAAGATTACCGGCTCCTGCAATACCTTTATGCATTGGAGTCAACACCTGGATATCGTTTACAGGGTGATAGTCAAACTCATTGGGTATCCTTTTTTGAACAAGCTCAATAATTGTATTTAACACCTCTTCCGGTGTCTCTTTTTGAATAAAATAGAAATCACTTTTTTTTCCACCCTTTGGAATGAATGGAAACATACCCTTATTGACTCTGTGTGCATTTACAACAATGAGACTTTTTCTTGCCTGCCGAAAAATTGTATCAAGGGTTACAACACTGAAAGCTTTGGATTCAATAATATCGCTTAGTACATTTCCAGGTCCTACAGAAGGCAGTTGATTAATATCTCCCACAAGAATAAGTGTGGCTTGTAAAGGAACTGCTTTTAACAGATGATGCATTAAAACGGTATCAATCATGGAAGCTTCATCAACAATAAGGACATCACATTTTAAAGGATTTTTACTGTTCTTTTTAAATCCTGCATGCTTCATGGAATAGTCAAGCATTCTGTGGATGGTCTGGGCATATTCCCAGGTAGCCTCGCTCATTCTCTTGGCAGCTCTTCCTGTGGGAGCAGCAAGCAGGATTTTTGCCCCGGCTTTTTTAAAAATCTTAATAATGGCATTGATAATTGTTGTTTTACCGGTTCCAGGGCCTCCAGTAATAATTAAGACCTTCTCTTCAAGAGCTTTTTTAACAGCATGCTCCTGCTGCTCTGCAAGCTTTATTTTGATTTGCCCCTTAATCCATTCAACAGCTTTTCCTGAATCAATTTTTCTAACACTTTTAGGAGATTTTTTAATGCGATGAAAATTATTTGTTATTCCTGTTTCACAAACATAAAATTTTTTTAAAAAAACAAGTTTCCTGTTTTCTTTAATTCCTTGAATATCTTCATTTATATCTTCAATAACAATACGGCCGGCTAAAGAGGAGTCTGCAACAGCCTTTAAAACAAGGTTTAAATTGACCTCCAGCATCTCCCTGATTTTTGTACAAAGCCCATTATAAGGGTAACAGACATGCCCGTCATCAGAAAATTTATGTAATACATATTCAAGACCTGCTTCAATGCGCTGGGGTGCATCTTTTTTTATTCCAAGTTTCTGAGCAATACTGTCTGCTGTAATAAACCCAATGCCAAAAATATCTCTGGCAAGCCTGTAAGGATTTTCTTTAACAATATTAATTGCATCCTGGCCATAGGTTTTAAAAATTTTGGCAGCATAGGCAGGACTTACTCCATGGGATTGCAAAAAAAACATAACCGACCTGACCTCTTTCTGCTCTTCCCAGGCAGCAGAGATCATTTTAATTCTTTTTTTCCCAATACCTTCAACTTTGTTGAGCTTATCAATATCTTTTTCAATAATATCCAAAGATTTTAAACCAAATTTTTTAACAATCCGTTTTGCCATGACAGGGCCAATACCTTTAACAAGTCCTGATCCGAGGTATTTTTGAATGCCTGCCTGTGTGGCCGGGACAAGGGTTTTATATTGATGGATTTGAAACTGATTTCCAAATTTGGGATGAATAATCCATTTACCCTCAACTTGAACAAACTCACCAGGAATCGGGTTCACCATATTCCCGACAATGGCCACAAGATTCCTCTCTTCTTTTACCTTGAGCTTACAAATAGAAAAACCGCTCTCTTCGCTTGAAAATGTGACTCGTTCTATATGTCCTTTTAATTGTGACATTTTTTTTAGTTGTCAGTTATCAGTATACATTTACTGAACACTGATAACTGAACACTTTCTGTACATAATTAAGAGTTAAAATTAAAAAAGCGCACTCAAAGACATTTTAGAAAAGCCTTATAAGTACGCTTTTTTCACATAGATTTATATTGTTCAATTAATAATCTTTAATGGGATTCACCACTGTCATTCATAGTATCCAGGACAGCTTTAACAATACAAAATGTCATGCCGGCACCAAGGATACTAATAGCATACCAGAATCCACCAAAAAAAACCATATGCCCCATATCCCAGACCCATTCAAAACTAAATGGAAACATAATATTTCTCCCTTATTTCTTAAATCTATTCAGATTCAGTTACCGGTTGTCCCGAGTTTAATTCCTGCTCCTGAGGGAAAACAGGAAGATATCGATAAGCAAAAGCAATCAATAAAATACCATATGCAACAGGTAAAATTGTAGTTGCAACTTCCTGCCAGCTTGGAATATAAAGAGCCCATGTATCAAAGGGCATTACAGGAACTGCCATGATTTGAAGCACCATGACCCAGCGGTTCAAACAGACACCGATAGTACCAAGAATGATGGCAATAAGGCGCAGAGTTGGATTTTCCCTGGTTGATTTTGTAATCAAAATAGCTCCGGGAATAATCCCGCATATTACAATTTCAGTGACCAGAATCCAGTATCCATAGAAGCTGTTGTCTGTATAAAAATGGCTTAACTTGAATCCAAGGCTTGGTGCTGTTACAAAAGCCCAGTAAGCTGTATCAATGATTTTTGCAATGATATATGTTACAATCATCCATCCTGATATTTTAGCAAGAAGATGAATCACATTATCTTTAACAAGTTTTTTACCTGTAATAACTTCTGTAATTTTTGTTACTAAAAGGGTAAAACTGGGGCCGTAAGCTGCCGCTGACCATGTAAACAGAAAAAATGTCCAGGGCCACACCAGCAACCCTTCTCTGACTGCAAAAGGACGACCAAACATGACTCCTGCAACACCACCGAGAGATCCTTGATGGAAAAATGAGAGAAAAGCTCCTGTTGCTGCAAAAACAGCCATGACACCATGCATGTTATGGGCAAGATGATGAAAAAAGGGAACTTTATTAGCCTGTCTGTTTTCCAGAATATTAGGAATAAACTCAATAGTCAGAACGGCAAAATAAGCAGAGAGACAAAAAGCCACCTCGGTTAACATGGAGTGGACATTGGCATGCCAGAAAATAAACCAGCCTCTGAGCGGCTGGCCAATATCAATGGCAAGAATCAACAAAGCTGAACTGTAGCAGATAAAACCGATAATCACAGCAAAATTGATGATATTTTTCAACTCGTCTATTTTAAAAATATATTTTAACAGGCCTGTAAAAAATGCTCCACCGCCCACTGCAATTACAGCAAGGTCAGCCCATATCCACAGGGCAAATCCATAGTAATCATTCATATTTGTCTGGTTCAGACCTTTAAACCAGCAAAGGAACATGGCATAAACGCCCCAGAGAAGCACTGCACTAACAATTGCAATTCCAATGGAAAACTTTGGTAAAGAGCATCGTTTTGCACCTTCAGGTATTAATGCAGAATCCATATTTATTCACTCCTACGATATGTTTTGGATATTTTAACCATGGGATGCTTCCCCACGATGATTCTCTATTTTCTCCCATTCACCTTCAAGATAACTATCTCCCTGTTTTCTTACCCACTCCCGCTCGGAAAGATAATAAACTTTTGTATTTGTTCCAAGTCTTTCAAGAAGCCTGAAAATTTTAGGATTCTTTGATTTTCCAACAACATGTTTGTTTCTAGGATCCGGGTGAGGATCAGGCATAGCAATCTGATGCACTTCATGGGCAGGATTATTCAAATCTCCAAATACAATGGCACCGGCAGGACATGCGGTGGTGCATGCTGTCTGGTAATCTTCTTCTTTTATATGATCTTTGTTCCCATGGGCATAAGCCTTATCCCTTGCAGCCTGGTATCTGTGGTAGCAGAAACTGCATTTTTCCACAACACCTCTCATTCTCGGAGATACATTGGGGCTCAGATATTTTTCCATTCCTTCGGGCCATTTAGGATCCCACCAGTTAAAATACCTTGCATGATAAGGGCATGCCCCCATGCAATACCTGCACCCAAAACAGCGTGTATAGATCTGACTGACAATTCCTGTGTCATAGCCATAGTCTGTTGCAACTGCAGGGCAGACAGAGACACATGGAGAGTGACCATGACCCCCTAACCCGCTACACTGCTGGCAGGGCCTTGGCATATAAACCACTTCAGTATCAGGAAAGGGTTTGCCATTGGTTAATTTATAAACGCGCATCCAGGTGATACTATCTTTTTTATTGGATTCATCCTCCTTAAACGGAATATTATTTTCCGCCATGCATGAAACCATGCAGGAGCCGCATCCAGTACATTTATCCAGATCAATAACCATTCCAAACTTATATGCACTATTATGATTTTCTTGTACCATTGAAAAACCTCTTTAACAATTTATCCTTGAATTTTAAATTCTGGTTTTTAAGCTCTGAAATTTTAAGCCTTGGAAATACTTGCTTTAATTCCAAAAGCAGCATCCAGCCCTGAATCCGGCTCAATTACCTGGCCTATCAAGTCATTAATATTAACACCTTTATTGGATACATATTTATTATCAAAAGTATGGCCAAGGCCTGTCACCATGCCTATCACACCCGGCATCATGCCTTCATTGATATTTACCTTAACCCTGGCTTTTCCCATGGGAGTTGTCAAAACAGCAAATCCCTTGTTTTTCAGACCCTTGGCAGTTAAAGGGTTAATTTCAACAACAATATCTTTGCCTTTTATCACACTGTCTGAAACCGTCTTGATTGCAAAGGGAGAAGAGGCAGTAGCAGCACTCATCAATCTCATATTATCAATTGGAATCAGTGTAAGATCATAATTCCCTTGAGCTTTAATACTTGCAGGATTCTTTGCAAGGAAAGAGAGATTCACAGGTTGGCTGTCCTTTGGCATACCATTGGACAGAACTGCAAATCCATCTTCTGACAATGAATTCCAGATTCGTGATGTTACACTCTCAAGGCATTTGTCATAGGTTGTCCATGGAAAGCTCTTGGCAATATTTCCTTTGAGAGCTTTTGCAATTAAAATCAGAGAATCCCCGGGATTTTTTGTATTGAACACTGGTTTGATAACTGGCCTTGTAAGGCCTACAACAGTTTTTGTTAAACTTCCATTGGATGGAACATCTTCAAATCGTTCCATAAAAGTGTGACTTGGTAAAATAACATCTGCTTCCATGGCAGTTTCATCAAGAAATGATGAAAAACTAACTATAAAAGGAATTTTACCCAATGCCTGTTTAATCTTTTTTTGTATCATGAAGAGTGTAGCAGGGATTTGCATTATAAATAAAAAGAGCTTCAATCATAGATTGTGAAGATTTATTTACTTGCTCAAAAAACTGGTTGACATACTTTCCTGTTTTGTTTTTAGCAAATCCTGTCTTTGCGATGCTGTCCATTGAGACATCAGGAAACTCAAGATATTGATTGTCTGGTTTGACAAAAGCACCGCCTTTTTTATTAATATTCCCAACAAGACAATTTAGTGTATGAACTGCCGCAAGTTCTTTCAAACTCTGGGCTCCATCACCCCTACCTTTACCAAAAACCGCAACCGGCATTTCTGCCTTGGCAAACAAGGTTGCTATTTTTTTAATATCATCCGGTTTGACTCCTGTGATTTTAGCAGTTTTAGCAAGTGAATAATCCTTTTCCAAAACAGCAGCAAGTTTATTCAAACCTCCTATAAAATTGCTTGTTGCATTGGAGTCAAAAAGATTGTTCTTTAAAATCACATGACTGATTCCCAAAGCAAGATCAGCTTCAGTACCAGGTTTAACAGGAATCCATCTGTCTGCATTGGCAGCAGTATTGGAAAGGCGCGGTTCAATCTGGTAAAGTTTAGCATGTCTGGTTTTTCTTGATGCATTTGCCTTAAAACAGCTTACTGGAGATCCCCACCCTTCAATTATTCCGGCGCCAAAACTTAAAACAAAACTTGCATTTTCCAGATCAAAAGCAATGGTTTTTCCTTTGCCATGCAGTGTTGATGCTGTTATTTCAAGATAAGATTCAAGACTTGGCATGGTATAAAACTCAGGAGAACCAAATGTCTTTAATAATCTTTTAAATAAGCCTGATACAGATCCATGCTCTTTGTCTGTGATGCAGGCCAATTTTTCAGGTGATCCTTTTTCCCTCATATTGCTAAGTTTTTCAGCAACAAGTTCTATGGCATCATTCCAGGAGATTTTTTCAAAACTATCACCATTTTTTTTCAATGGTGTTTTAATCCTTGCAGGATCGTATAGATACTGGAGACCTGCTATTCCATGCAGGCATGCTCCCCCGTCATTTACAGGATAGCCAGCAAGGCCCTCTATTTTAACCGGTCTGTCATCAATCTTTCTTACGCTTATACCACAACTTCCAGGACAAAGACTGCACACAGATTTCTCATAATTTACTTTTCCGTCAACAGGGACAGGAGTCCATGGCCAGTTCTGCGTCCAGATAGAAGAGTCATCTGTAAGTTTCAAACCAACAGGTGACACTGCAACACCGGCAGCTGCGCCAAGTCCCAATCCCAAGAAGCTTCTTCTGTCAACTTTCATAAATAATCCCTCAATAAAGTTAAAAGTCTCATGTTTTGGTTCTACTTGTGACACTGGAAACAATAACCCTGATGGCCTGTTTCCTCTTTGTGGCACTCTGCGCAGTCATCCATCTTCATGCGATCCCAGGAATTCTTTTTAATTCCAAAGATGTTTTTACCCCAGATATCACGGCTATAGCCTGTAATCCTGTTTTCTTCGTAGGGTCTTAAAGAAGTTGACTCTCCTATGTGACCATGACAATCAATGCAATCCATTCCGGCAGCAGCATCAGTGTGTGCAGCGTGGGAGAAAAAGACACAGTCAGGCTGCCTTGCATATACCAGCCACGGAATTTCTTTCCCCTTTGCCAGATATTCTTCCACAAACACAGCTTCACCCTCTGTAACACCAAGGGGTGCAGTATCAGGATGACACTCCCCACACGTCTTTAATTTCGGGATTCCAGAATAACTTCCATCCTCTCTTAAGAAATGACATGCATCACAATCCCCTGCTTCATACGTATGAAGTTTGTGATCAAAGTTAAAAGGTTGATCTTTTTTTGAATAAAGCAGTTTAGGAAACAGCAGAGAGCTGCCTGCAAAGAATACAACAAATGCAACAACAAATAAGATAATACCCTGACCTAAGCCTTTGTCATCTTGTTTGTCTCCCGCACCTTTTCTCCTTGCGCTCCTTTTGGAAGCGTTTCCAGCTTTGTTTTCTATTTCACTCATGAAAACTCCATCAAATTAAAATGTTGATGATACTTTAACCATTATATCTAAGTTAAAAAACTCAGGCTATTCCTATGACAAGGCAAAATAGTAAGCCGTCTTGTCATGATATATACAAATCGCGTTAATCTATATTAATATCTGGTTTTCTTGTCAAGACAAATTAAGTTGATTCTGGATATTTGCTGGTACCTTTCAAAACAATTGATGTTATGAACTTGTGAAAGGTTTTCCAATACCCATAAGAGTATAAGAAATATATGGTTCTGATACACCTATGTATATCAGAAATGAATTTTCTATCTTATGTGTTGAACTTTTGCGTCTCTTATCCGTAGCTGTGAAGTCCTGAGAGCAGAAAATTAACTCCAAAATAGGTGAAAATAACAGCTATGAACCCGATAATAGATACCAGAGCAAGTTTTTTCCCATGCCACCCTTTCATCATTCTTAAATGCATAAAAATGGCGTAGACAAACCATGTAATAAGAGACCAGGTCTCTTTTGGATCCCAGCTCCAGTATGTACCCCAGGCTGAATTTGCCCAAACAGCGCCGGTGATAATGCCGATGGTAAGAAATAAAAATCCAAAAACAACCATTTGATAAGTTAATTCATCTATAAGTTCCCAGGAAGGAAGTTTTGCAAAAATGGATTTAGCATCAGGGTTCCTGGGTTTTACAAAGTAGATAATACTGAAACCAAATGCCACGGCAAACCCGGCATAACCAAGAAAACAGGTTATAACATGTGCTATGAGCCAATTACTTTTTAAAGCCGGGATCAAAGGTGTTATCTTACTGCTTATATCAGGAGAGAGAGAAGCATATGCAATGGCAATAAATACCAAAGGAGAGGCAAATACTCCTACTATACTCTCCTTGTACTTAAATTCAACAAAGATACAAAGAATTGCAATAGTCCAGGAAAAAAAGACCAGGGACTCATACATATTGGCAAAGGGAGCATGTCCGTATCCCATCTGGTAAGATTCAATCCACCTTAAAATAATGCCGAGAGTATTGTCTAAAAAACCAATGATAAGAACAATAAACCCGATTTTGGCAAGAGTTTGTTGTTTAAAGGCAAATGACCCAATATAAAAAATTGAGGCCAGTGCATAAATAAATGTGGCTGTTGATAATGCAAGAGAACTGTCCATAAGAATTATTTACCTTCTCCTTTTAATTTGTTTGCATATTTTTTAATTTTAAGTTTCATACCATGATGGTTCCGATTGGTGGTTCCTGAAACAGTTATTCTGGAATTTTTGCCTCTATTTTTTTCAATTTCAATAAAATAGGAGTCATGTGACATAAAAAAAGTTATCCAGCATCCAATGATCATT
>PVMS01048141.1_pt1 | contig 12892 bp, 10 predicted proteins | sample 1853461 | NCBI WGS metagenome assembly PVMS01 (sample SAMN08582032, study PRJNA380276) | Marine sediment metagenome, whole genome shotgun sequencing project. | isolation source: ocean sediment barecode stripped | collected 2017 | reverse complement strand
TGAGATGATAGTGAGGTTTATGGAAAGTCGTATTTTAGAGCTGAAAAAGAAATTCGCGGGTAACAGCATTCTTTTCAGGCAGTATCTCGAGGCGGTGGAGAGAATGAGAAGGTCAACCTCAGCAGATTCACGTCAGTCCTATATGTTCAAGCTGACTGGCCAAGGACCGGATGCCACGAAGGTGCTTGAAAAATATGGTATTGGAGACAAGCCGCTAAAGACAGCAGGATTTATAAAGACAATCCTCTCAGTCGATGGAAGTCGCCTCTATACCTCCCTCCTCTCAATGAGAGAGACAGACCTGCTTCAATCGGTGAAGATCGATGAACTTGTGGACCGTGGTATGGAAGCTGCCAATACAGTTGAATCGAAGTCGGATGGGCCTTGTCAGGATTTTGTCATGTCAAAACAGTATTTAGATGAACATGAAATGGCCGAGGATAATGGGGATTGGGCAGCACAGAGAGGGGTCTTCTTCGATAAAAAATATGATCCTACTCGTTATGAGATAGCCGAATCTTTCACTCGGGAGCAGGAAACCATGGATCCGCAAGACTTCAAAATGTTCCTAACAATGCATCTAGCCAATGAATTGAAGATGCCTGTAGAGGAGGCAGAACTCGAGGCTGCTGCGATTGTGGACAAGGAGCGACGAGTTGACGAAGGGAACTATGCTTATATCATCAACGATCGCAATCAGATTCAGTATTATGTCCGCCGTAGAAACACATGGGTTCTTGACCCAGCTTTAGCTGGAAAGACCATAGACGAGGTTATGTTCTGTAATCTTCAGAATAAGTGTACATCAATGAAGAAAAGCTGTGTAGACATGGTACAAGGGGGTGCCAAAGTTAGAAAAGACTTATTAGCAGAGATCATATCGCGGTTCGATAAGGATCTTGAATTAAACTCGGAGGAGTTCCGGAAATTCCTGGATGATCGCTATAAAAGGAATCTTGAGAACATTACAGCGCTTGAGATTCTTCATTGGGATAGACTCTGGGGGACGGACATAACCCAAGCGAGTATAGGGGCTACCCTCGGAGCCAGAGATGTGGTCATATCTCCATATGCCTCTCTCCGCGACGCTATTCTTGGCCAAAGTGACTTTGTCAAGAAACAATCAAATATTATTGACTTTGCCAACCGAGCCACAAGGACAGCCACTTTCAATAGCGATGAGTCCCCATATTGGCTATATTGCATTGAGACGGGGGTCCCACTCCTTCCCACTTTCTCATTAAGTCTGGCACAAGCCTATCAAGCTGGTACATATCAGACCACGCTGGAACAGATTGTAGCATCCCAGGGGGAATTGAGTGATGATGGTGGCCGGGTTGTTGACCGATATAGTGGCTACGTCATCAGAACTGTGGAACTAGATACGGATGAAGGGTTCGATGAGGCTGGATATAAGGTTGTCAGTCGGGGTGTTATTGGAGCCGATATCGGGGATATCCTCGTAGATGTTGTATTTAAAGAGGAAAAGGAATCGGCACAAGGAGAAAGTGCCGATACGAAAATGATTAAAAATATCATCACTACCCTCGATGGGCGTCTCAACATTTCAGTAGATTCCCTGATAGCGTTTATCATCAAGAATGTCACACGAGAATTAGTGGAGTCCCTCCCGAGTAAAGAACAGATGGCTGCTCTTATGAAGCAGGCCAAGAGACGCCCGCGTCTGTCCTATAATGACACACATGATGAACTACTTCTGTTATTAACTCTAGGTTACTATCTGGTCGCGATTCAGACGATGATGCCTTCAATTCGGACACGAACTACATTCCCCGGTTGTGTTAGATCATTCAGTGGTTTTCCCATGAGCGGTAATGCTGACACCTCTGGGTTAAAATACATCGTTTGCGTGGCTATGAAGTTACGGTCTAACACTCGACCATGGCAGAGACTGCCAAGGGCACGACGTGATAAATTTAATGAAATTGCCGATAAGTATGTAGCTAAGCTTCGGAAATTCATGGAGGCAAAAATAGTTAACAACACAGATGTGGTGCACCGGATAGCCCAGAAGATAGCCTACCTTAAAGAAGCGCCACCAGACGTCACCATCACTTCTACTGTTGATGTGAGGCGATGGGTGACCTTCCTCCCACCCCTTCATCCAATCAAGGTGACTGGTGTCGCGCTGACTTCTACGGCCTTTCTGTCTAGTTTAAGAAGCAATATAGAGAAGGGAGATCCGCAACAATTCGCACAGATGGCAAGTTTGGTGTCCAAAATGTTCTTCCACTCTTTACATATCCAAGAGCTCATTCAGACGGTGATCAATAAAGAACCACCTCTCTTGACAAATGTCTCAGGTATGCCCCTCCTAGAGAATGCTTGTTGTAATATGGGCACAAAAAACACCCTTCACTACTTTGTGGAGAGAGAGAGAGGAATTGACAAATATAATACCATTGTTGCGGAGTTGAATGCCAACTATAATACGATAGCGAAACTATCAAAAGCCGCATTTCTTTATGATCCACGGGACACAAGACTGCGGTATCCGGATGTAGACGCCGCTTTCTCAGAGAACACTATCTACCGTGCCTTCATACGCTTCTGTTCATTCGATACTGGTGTGCGACTAGATCCAGCATTAGCAGCTGTATGTGGCGACAATACAAGTGAGTATCAACCAGAAGACAGTTTGGCAAGGAAGATCGAGACTCTTCGACGGGAAGGCCGTGATTACACCACCCTCAGTATGAATAGACTGTTACAGGTAGTTAATGGGCGAAACATTGTACCGATGGATTTGACCCCAGATATAAGCACGGATAGGCGTCGTTTCGAAGATATTCTTCGCAGTCTCGGCGAGTCAGCAAAGGGTGGTCTTTGTAGCCCAGACCTGACACGGCTTCTTGAGGCCCGAATGGACACCTATGACATGACACAGGCGAGGGACTCCAAGGAACAGAGGGAATTTGCCGCGTTTCTTGGGGAGCAAATAAGATCAATGACGACAAATATCGGGGCATTTCTGAAGACGTCAGGAGTCGGTAGAGGACAGCGAGCTGTACTCGAGACTATTCAGGACTGGCCATTGAGAGGAGAGGAGTTATTTATGGTACAGGAGGATGAGACCGCGATTGCTTATGCTCGGTTTATCAAGACGGGTGTATTAAATATGCTACGGGTTTACCCTACGATTATTCTTAATGAAGACAATGACGATGACCAAGAGGTCCATATCCCGGCACATTGGGGACTAGCCTTGAGACATCAACATGACATCCAAAAGTTTGTTGCCGCTGAGCTAGCAGGGCTTCGAAAATTTGAAGGGAATCGTGAAATCAGTGGCATATTGCGTGCCATTCCGGAGGCAGGGGAACCTCTCATCCTTTTAATGGAGAATACTCCTTTCTTCGCTGATATTGGGCTCAGAGATGAGATGAAGACCACAGCTCTCAATGGACCTATTCTAAAACCATTAATGACTTATTATTTCCTATGTGCTTGTACAATTTACATCGATGCGGCACTCGAGCCAGCAGCGAAGATTGTTCGATCCGACTCAGGGCAGGAAGAAAAGAAGGCTTCCACTCGGGAGGAAATGGGGGTCTATGTCGAGGAGGATCTTTTGGCAGGTGCCAGCGAGAGTCGGCAGCGTACGATTGGGCAGTTATTGGGCGCCATCTTAGGGATAATGGAATCTCTGAAACATGGGTCAAGAGGCACAGGTGGAATAAGTCTCTCTAACGAGCAGATAATTAAGTCTGTCTTAGCTGCGAAGGAGAAGGAGAAGGCAAAAATTACAAAACGAAAAGGTGATCTGTCCGTAGATGAACTCGAGGTTGATAATATTATGCAACAGCATCGTCTAGGAGCTTGGGGTCTGGGGCAGACGAGAGCGCTGTATGAATATGATGAACACCAGTATGAGAAAGAACGGATGGAGCTTGATAGAGATGCCCTCACAGAACTGAGATTGGGGCGAATTGATGTAGTCACAGAAGGGAATAGGGACATTTATGCCATGGAGGATATACAAGAGCAGGCTATGCGAGATAGGGTTCAGAATGAGCTCCTGAATACTTTTCGGGCTATGGGTGATGACGATGATTTCGGGGAAGGTGATTCTGATGCATTCGCTTAGTTGTTATGAAGTGTTTTCGCTCCTTATAACAATGATAATTGTAAGAATATTCACAAACTATGAATCCAATCCACCGCTAAAACATATAATGGAAGTATGGGAAAGGGCGATAGAGCATCCAGAGTATGGAAAAAAGATCCGGTTTACAGAGCAGGATGATTATACTCATGCGATCATTGTAAACACGGCTATGCCGGAGCTTCATCTTCCAAAGAGTAAGGTGATAGGATTAACATGGGAGCCTGCGCCTTTTTGGCCTGGATGTCCATCATTCAAGCGATACGCCAAAAGGCATATTGGTAGTTACTACCTAGTTCAGGGTTTCCCTATCCGCCGTCTTGGACTACCTTTTAAGAAAGGCTACACATTTATGCACCACTCTATAGCAAGACCCCCAAATAATCCACAGAAGACCAAGGTTATGTCTATAATATTCTCTGCTAAGCGAACTACAATCAATCATAAGTACCGTCACGTGCTTGTTAAGGCTATTCTACGCTCAAAGCTACCAATAGATATCTATGGTCGTGGATGTCGGAGTCTGCCTTCCGACGACGAGGAAGACTCTCGGGTCAAGGGAGAATTCCCTATGAACTCTGACAAGCCTTATACTGACTACATCTACAGCATCGCAATAGAGAATGTCTCTGTTGCGGGGTATATCAGTGAAAAGTACAAGAACTGTATAGTTTGCAATACAGTGCCTGTTTATCTGGGATGTACAAATATTGAGGCCTATTTCCCTGGATGTCAAATAAAACTGGAGGGAAACCTCGTGCGCGATATGTCAACTCTCAATCGCCTCCTTCAAAAGCCTCCAGAAAAGTTTCCGCTAGATCAAGCCAGAGGCAAGCTCTTGGGCGAGTACAGTCTAGTCAGACATTGTCTCAACCGGTGGTCTTAATAACTTACATCGCTCTCTAACATCCTCTTCAAGCGACGCATTTTCCTAGTCTTCTCACTCTCGTTATCAGGGCGAGGTATTGGATGTAGCCGTCTCCCAGCCTGAATACGTCGCTCTATAATTGTATTGAGTGTACGTCTACCCTGCATGTGTAAGAAGGCGGAAGGTGTCCTCGGCGGCGGTGGGAGCCTTGCGGCAGTGTGAAGGGAAGACCCAGACTGCCGAATATCAGGTAAAGCTGCTCGACATATTGGACACTTTTGACCGGAATACGAGAGGAACATATGCTTACAAATACAGTGTAAGTGGAAATTGTGACCACACTCAGTTACAGCGCTATTCGTGTCTGCTATTGGGCTCAGACATATCGTGCAAGGTGATTTGGTATCAACTCTTTTTTTATTAACGTACGTTGTCATCACTGTTCGAGTATAAGGTAGCCTTTTTAAGTTCGTAGCTCTAGAACTGGGGTCCCATACTAACGATATGTCCAGAGGGCTAAAAACTTATCTATCTATAAGTTAACATGAATAGGACCTTCATCCGGCGACATATAACGGCGCTTTCGATTCTAGTATTTATTGCATCTTTCGCTATAGTTCAGTGGTTTCGTCCTGCTTTCCTCTATGATGATGATGGCAGTCTCCGTAAATTCGGAATTGGATATAAGAAGAAGACAGTTATCCCCGGTTGGCTGGTAGCTATAATACTGGCGGTGCTGAGTTATTTATTTGTCCTCTATTATTTAGCAATGCCTAAATTACTGTATTGACTAGTGTAAGCTGAACAGTTGTATTGGCTTCTTCGCAGCTTCCTTCGCGGCAGCATCTGCGTGCCAATCTGCTTCATTCTTCTTGATAGTAGCCAATGATTTGCTACATTTTGCTTGAGCCATCCCTGCTTCCGACACTGATATAGCATAGAAACCCGCTCCCAGGAACCATACGGCATTCGCAATTACATCCTTAAGCACAAGAAGAGCATATAGTTTTTTATATCCAGATTGCTTCTTATAGCCACCGCGAAGCAGGCCATCTCTCTCGAGTTCATTAATCTTACTATAGAAGTTGGTTGGATTCATGGAATTTATTAATATGTCCCTATTGCTCTTAACTTCGTCTAAGAGGTTCTGGAGCTTGGCTGTTATTGCGTTAATAGCAAAAATACCCGTTTCTTTTCCTACAAGAGCGCTACTTACTCCTGCAATTTTCGCAGCGAGAAATCCGAATGTATATGCGAATGGGTTTTTCCATCCAGGGCAGAGTTTAAGCATCCCCCACAATGTAATCATGATGAAAGATGTTGGTAGCAGAACATAGCGAAGGGCCAACGTCCCCGGTGAGGCACACTGCTCCTGGGTCATAGCATATGAACCTGCTATTGTAACAGCAGTGAGTGAAACCAAGACATAGACAGCAGTTACAATCATCCCATTTTTGGCTGCCTTGGCTAATAGAGTCTCATCTGGGAGGTCCTTACGGGCAAAGTACTGCCCAAGGACATAGAAGATGGTTATACCTGTGAATACTAGGTTCATTACCATTCCCATACCTGTATATAGTATATTGTGTTTTATTTTTTTCCTTTTTCTGCCACCATAGATTATGGACATGGAGAAGCCTAATCTTACTGAGCCGGGTATGAAATATTTCATCCGTGAGACACTTAAGAATTGCCGTTCTAAGAAGGACCTATACTACAACATAATATGGAATACTGGTCTCCTTCTAGGATTTGTATGCATCATTTGTCTCATTCTAGCGTACAAAAAAAAGACGAAGCCAACGAAAGAGGACATTATCGCTAAGCGAGCCCAGCAGCAAGCATATCTTCTCTCAAAAGTGAAGGCGCTAAACGATCAGAAACGCAAAAAAGAGAATACGCTTATCACAGCCCTACCAAAATTCGAGAGTGACTTCGCATTACTTCACAAAAACTTTTTTAAGACGTAATATTAAATGCAGAACACTACCATTACAATAACATTTGGTGAGCAGGGCGAGAATGACCCCGGAATGGAGACCCTGGGAAAGGGTTTAGCCCAAGAAGGATTCTCAGTAGAAGACTTGCGGGGAATGAAAACAGTGTTTGACGAGGCAGGATATAAGACACAACTCATCAACCTCAACGCCTTCATACGTGATCAGGAATATAGGGCTCTCGCCGATGAACAAGCTGACATTCTCATCATAAGAAATGGAGTTGAAGCCTTGCTCGAAAATGATGATGCTACAGCCGATATGTTATTCGATGAGCTCGTCGCCCTCGACTGGGACTCTCGTGCGAAGCAACGTGGTCGTGTTGTCAATAAGAATGCAAGACATAATCTAATGTTCGCAAATGAAGCACAGGAACCAGACTATGAAGCGGGAAAAGGGCGTATTGTACCATTCTCTGCGGTGCCCCTATTAGCCTCAGTTGATCAACAGTTACCAGAATACTTCGGGTCTAAGGCAAAGGGGCTTGTTGCTGAGGGTAATCTATACTACAACGTACGTGTTTGTGGAATAGGGCCTCACGGGGATAGTGAAAGAAAGCGTGTTGTTGCGTTCCGACTGGGGGCAAGTATGCCACTTCAATACCAGTGGTACTATCGGGGACAACCATTACAAAGGCGAGTGCGCTTCACGGTTCATAGTGGCGATATTTATGTCATGAGTGAGAAGGCGACTGGCTTCGACTGGAAAAAGAAGTCGATAATGACCCTTAGACATGCTGCGGGATGTGCCGATTTTCTTGAACCAAAAGTCAAAAAGATAGATCCTAAGCCTAGTCTAGCAAATCCAACTGATAAGGCCATGAACACATTCTATAGGCTTAAGATGCTACAAGAGAACAAGTTTATCGCAGCAAAGAAACGGGTCATGAAGAGTGCCCTGTCACCAGGAGATAAGAGAAAGAGAATCGCCCTTATTCGAGAAAAGAGACCCATTAAATTCTCTGTAGGTCGCACATTAAAGTCGGTGGGTGCGCCTAATAAGACTATGAGTATTAAACGGGGCCAATATGGATTGGCTCCGACGCTTTTGGAAGAGCAGTCGGAAGTCTTGAAAAGGGTCAAAACAAAAATTATCCGGACAAAGCTAGATATACTTTTTGGTTTGGAGACCCATCAGGATGAAGAAACGTTTGAGAAGCTTAAGGGGGAATATGAGGAGTTGAATAAGGTAGTGAAATCGCTCGAGGGTATGATTGAGGCTCTGAATGTCGTACAGATTCAGGATATTACAGGCGACCGCACAATCCCACGAGAAACACTCGTGGATCTCGATAAGAAGCGCCTGGGAGGACTTGTAAAGGGATTCCGACAATCTATAGAAGACTATAAGAAAGAGAGTAATGCATCACGTCGAATGGTATTGCTTGAAGAAGCAATAAGTGGATACGTGGATAGTATAGTGCCTCTTGCGCGCCAGATACAAGATGACGCATATGATGTAGTGACTGTCGATCAAGAAGATGATGGTACATTTAGATTGATCCAGGTCAGGACGACTCTCCGCCGACTCCAAGTGGAGATCGAGCCCCCAGGCCCGGGTGATGATTAAAGTATAGGTATTGTACATATGAAGTTCTTGAATGTGCCCATTTTCATCATAAGTCTGGCAGCAGGCCTTTTTATAGTATATCTAACTTCAAATAGACCGGATATCATTCATGTATATCCCACACCCGACAATGTTGTCAAGGTCCAGTATAAGGACAGGAGTGGTACTTGTTTCAGTTTCAAACCGGAAGAGGTAATATGTCCATCAGATGAGAGCCTCATTACAGGACATCCAGTACAAACCAGAAAATCTTAGCTGCATATATATATATACTTATGAAGCTAAGGAAGTTGATTTATAGTCCAGCCGGTAGAATAGCTATATCCGTACTTTTGGGGTTCGGATTAGCAACCTTGTTTAGAAAAGCCTGTAATGAAAGGAATTGTATTGTCTTTCAGGCTCCGCCCCTTGACACAATATCTGAGAAAATATTCCGCTATGATGACAATTGTTACAGATATAAGGAACAGGCTCAGAGTTGTGATTCTTCCAAGGCGACAGTTCCTTTTGCGTAGAGAAGTCAAGAGATGAATTGTGAATAGTATAATATATGGCAGATGCAACCAGTATCAGTAGCCTCCCTGGAGAGATGGATACCTCGAAGAGCAATAGGGTTGTACTTGAGACAAGGGAGATCGATCCCGCACCAGCAAATACAGTCATGTCAGCCAGTATGCAGCAGCAACAACAACCTCCTATAGCTCCTTCTGCGCTCTCACAGGACTCCATAAACCAAATCGTACAGGGGATAAGTGCTGCCGCCGGGGCCAACATGACAGAGCTCCCTTCGCGAGACATCCCCCTTCAGACAACACAATTTACACAGGATTCCCAGATACAGCCTAATTATATTCCTAAGGGAGAAGGGAAGGATTACATAGGCGAACACGACACATATCAAGCGATGTTGGAGCAGAAGCAGAGCTCAAAGGTAGAGCAGGACAAGCTCGATGTGCTCTACTCTGAGCTTCAGTTACCAATGTTAGTGATGGTTCTCTTCTTCTTGTTCCAAATGCCTTTCTTCCAGAAGAAGCTCATGTCCTTTGTTCCCTCATTATTTGCCAAGGATGGGACACCGAATCTCTCCGGATTCATGTTTAAGACAGCTCTTTTCGGTGTGGCATTTTACTTCATCATCAAAAGTACCAAGTATATAAGTGAAGTCTAATAAGTCTATTGATGTTAAGCTCCAATACACTTATCTTCTGCGTGTGCGCCTGCGTCCGCCTTTCCTTCGACTCCGACCACCTCGTGTCTTTTTCCTTTTTATAGCACCAGCCCTGCGAGTTATCTTCTTCCTTTTCCCAGCTCTGCGTGTGCGCCTTCTATAGCCTCCCTTGTGGCCCCCCCGAGGGCCCATAGAGCTTGATCCACCGCTACCGCCGCCTCCTTCTCCTCGCCCTTGTAAAGATTCCTCAATAGCCCGTTGCAGAGCTTGATTTGCCTCTTTCCTGAGGTGGGAGGGAACCTCCTTAAACCCCCGTCTTGTGGGAACCATTGCACGTCGTACTGGGACTAGACGTCCACTCCCCGGCCCCTCCCCTTGTCTTGCAAGCGACGGTGGGGGAGTGGGGCTTCTCTTCATAGTGGGTGGCTTCTTTCGTGACTGAAGAACAAACTTCTCAGCATTTTCATGGAGCACACGCAGAGCGTCCCTGGCAAAATCATTCCTCTTTGCAGGCGTATCAATACCAAATGCGCCTCCTACTAGTGTCGCGATTATCATGAATTCCCTAGTTAATCGCTTGGCTGCTGGTGTGTTTTCCTTCATAATCGTTGCCAATTCTCTATCGATGAAAATGCCAGGGGAGTTTGAGCCGGAGGAAGCTATAAACGCCCTTATTAGACGCGCGCGTCTTGCACTTGTCCCTGCTCTCTCTCCCGTGACACTGACGGCCTGATTCCCCCTTCTAACGTGCATTATACTCTGCCTTATATGGTGGAGCATCGGCCCTAACTGAATTGCCCCACCACCACTTCCAATCGCATTGGGTACCGGTATGCCTAGAAATATAGCCATAATTAATGGATAAAGTGGCAGCGCTGTGAGTTCCTGTGTCGTCCGCAGTCTTCCTACACGAAGTTGGAGCTCTGTCACATAATCTCGAAACAGCTGTCCCCGTCTCCCCGCTTGTGCCACAGCAGCTCCCTCGTCTGCCATAGCAGCCGCTCTCTTAAGGCCTACCGCTCTGGAGCGTTCATCTGCCAATCTCTGGCGTGCGAGGGCTACTGTTCGTTTCCCCTCTTCAAAGTAAGCGGCTCTTTGCTCCGGCGTACATACCGGGCCAACGGCTTCGAGGACACCAACCGGGACACATGTCTGTTCTTGCACCACCCGCCTCACCTGGCGCTTACCGGTCTCATCCCGTTCCCCGAGTACACAGAGGACAACCTGCCCCTCACCACCCTGGATCTGAGCTTCAACACGTCCGTCGGGAGTATATCTGTTGATTGGGTTGGCATTTTCGGCTGCTATCCTAGCAGAATCGCGGGCCCTTTTAGCAGCTGCTTGAGGGTCCATTCCCCGGGCCTCAGCCAGCCTAAGCTCAAAAATTCGTGCGGCCGAAGCTTGGCCCTCCGCCATGGCTGTCCTTATTTTTTCCTGTTCGTCCTGATTCCCCAGAGCGAGCCTAACCATCATATCATTTGGTCCCGCCATCGTAGTCAATTTGGCTTCCTGCTCCGTACTATCATACTGCCGTAGATAGGTGACAATATCCTGCAAGAATATTGGGAAGTGTTGGGCATCAGTTGCAAGAGAATCCAATTCCACTGGTTGGTTGTCCCGTGCCAAGAAATTGGACCAGACACCTCCCTGTGTTGCGCGCACTTGGGTTACAAAGTCTGTGAATTCATGCAGGGCGGCATGCAATCGATCTGCTATAACCGTTGCACGTGGCCCGAACATGCCCCCTTGACCTCGCACTGCCCTCTGAAGTTGGCCAGCGATACATGTTATCCGTGGGACAATGTCACAGAGGGCGTAGGCGATATTGAGGGGCGCATCATGTGCATTAGGATCCTTCCACCACCGTAAGATTCCCAGACTAGAGAGGAACCCAGTCTTGAGGGTGGCATAGCTTTGCAAGAATTTCCGAGAAAAAACATTTTGTTTACTTGTGTCACCAGTAGTCTTAAGATAATACTGTGCCTCCAGTAGATTGTCTCGGAGAGACGCTGCGTCCCTGACATGTTTACAGAATAACCCAACGGCGTTGCGGCCGAGTTGTGCGAGCTGCGCGGATGGTTGGATTATGCGTGGTTGCCCAATCGTGCCGGCCGCCGTGAGTGAACCTGGCTCTGTACCAGTCAATACCCCCTGTGCATAGTTACTCATGTTATAGTAGCGTAATGATGCCGACTGCAAGGCTGTCATTTGTCCTCCCATAGCCGCCCTGAATGCTCGTTCAGCACGACTGGCTTGCTCCGCCCGGGTGTTGAATGAGTTCGTTATAATCGCCTCACTGTTAGCGCCCCCCTCCCGCATGTCTATATTAGGAGCATTAGCAAAGTCTCCTCCACCGCCGCCATCTCGCTTTGACGAAGAAGAAGAAGAAGAAGTGGACGTTGATCCCATACCTCCCATCCGGGAGAATGCGCCCGGCGGCCTGTTCATGCCTCTCATCCCAGATCCCATCCCAGATCCCATCCCAGATCCCATCCTAGGTAAGTTGTTGTCCTCATCCGACTCGTCCGACATGTCCATCGGCGACTCTGGTGGCACCCTCACCCTCCTCCTCTTTGGATTCGGCACACCCTCCTGCCCAGTCTCCTGCCCAGTCTCCTTAGTACCAGAAGACATCCCATCAATGTGATCCTGTATTTGGGCTCTCTTATCCAACACGCGTGGCCTATTAGCTGTCCAACTGGTGTCATCAAAGTCAGGGGTTCCCCTGCTAGGGTGTTAAGGTGTTGGTGAGTTCGAGATTGTGCTAGCCTCGCCGCCGCTTCCTGTTCAGTCATTCCTACTAACGATGCCATATATATATATAAAGAAGGACATTATAAATTAAGCTGTATGATCGGCACACTCAACTGTTGTGCGAAATGGGCGACCAACTCATCGTTTTTGTAATCCTCTAAATATTTAACCTCAGAAACACCTCCTGCCCAGTCTCCTTAGTACCAGAAGACATCCCATCAATATGAGCCTGTATTTGGTCTTTCTTATCACTCACGCGTGGCCTATTAGCTGTCCAATTGGTGTCATCAAAGTCAGGGAGTTCCCCTGCTAGGGTGTTAAGGTGTTGGTGAGTTCGAGATTGTGCTAGCCTCGCCGCCGCTTCCTGTTCAGTCATTCCTACTAACGATGCCATATACATATAAAGAAGG
>PVMS01147047.1_pt1 | contig 12896 bp, 12 predicted proteins | sample 1853461 | NCBI WGS metagenome assembly PVMS01 (sample SAMN08582032, study PRJNA380276) | Marine sediment metagenome, whole genome shotgun sequencing project. | isolation source: ocean sediment barecode stripped | collected 2017 | reverse complement strand
TCATGACCAGGGCAATGATTGCGATTAGTGAATCCGGCCGACTGAGGAAAATTCCCTGAGAAAACAAAGCACCAGCAAGGGCGCGAGCATATTTATGAAATGTCCGGGTTAGTGCCCTGGCAATATTCAACGAGACAATGAAGTTACTTCAGGCTGGAATAGTATGCCGCGAGATTGTCGATGTCGGTATCGGACAGTGGAGCCGCCATTGGCGACATCATCGGATTCTTGCGCTGACCATCACGAAATGCTTTCATCTGGGCCATCAGGTAGCCTGCTTTCTGCCCTGCCAGGTTAGGCCAGATATCGTTTGCGCTTATTCCGTTCACGCCGTGACATGCGCTACAGGCCGCGGCTCTGGCCTTACCCGCCGCCGCGTCTCCTCCGGCGAATGCCATAGAAGAATTCATGACCAGGGCAATGATTGCGATTAGTGAAAAGGTTTTACTCATATTTTTGCCTTTTGGATAGAATTGAAAATTGTAATGGATTCTAAAGGATTATTCGCTCCGCCGCCTTGATTTTTATCATGGAAGATAAATCCATGGTGTCAGGTAAAGCCGAGCCTGGCGCATCGAAGAGTTTACCGGTGAGGCGCCGCGAACGTTTTTACTGAACAAATTACGTGGTTGGATTGGCGCCGCTGTCACCTGCCGGAAACCTGGCAGGCGATCCTGGTTTATTGCGGAATGGTCGAGGAAAAGGAATCCTTTCCCTTTTCTGCTGCGGGCTCGGAAGTTGTCAACTGTTTCTTGACCTTTGCGATAAAAGCATCGGTTGAATTTTTTTGTGCGGCATCCTTATTCGATGCCGCAGTGCTCGGTGGTACGGCGATCTGCGGTATTACAACTGTATCGAGATATGTTTCTTCCACTTCCGCTGTTTCCTGATTTGCGCCATCCGTTTCCTTGGCGAGGTCAAAATCAACCGGGGGTTTGGGCGGAATCGGGCTGTCGACAGGTGGAGGTTTTGCTGCGTTTCCCGCTGGTTTCATCGACGGGATAGGCGCTGATCCCAGTGCTGCTGCAGGGGCAGGCGAGCTTTGTGGTGCTGCCTTTGCCGCGGGAGCGGGAGCCGGATCCTCAATTGGTGGCACGGGCGCCGACGCGAACGGGGACGGCTTGTCAAAAACAGCGGCCTGGTCTGCGGCTTGTGCATCGGTATCAGTGGCAACCGGAGCCGGTGCTGCGGCTTGTGCATCGGTGTCAGTGGTAACGGGGGCCGGTGCTACAGCTGGCAGTATGGGGGCCGATGCAAATGGTGATGGTTTGTCAAAAACCACGGCCTCGGCTGCAGGTTCCGCATCAGCTGCAGGCCCTATAGTTTCTGGCAGTGGTTCTGGTGCAGGCTCGATAGTCTTTGCTGCGGCGATATCGACTGCCGACATCTTGATCGTAGAGTGATCTTTCGCAGGTTCGTAACGCGCAGACAGGGTTGCCGATGCGGTGCCCGCTTCGCCTGATTCCCCGGGCTTGTCCAGATCGACGTTACCGACACCGATTTCGAATTTTGGCGCCGAGAACTGACTCAGGTATGCATTCAGACTCGGTTTCAGCCCGTAGCCGTCGGCAGTTACATTCAGGCGTCGATTAAGCAGGTACAGTAGCTGCAGTACGATCAGCCGGATCGGCGCATCGTCGTTGCCGATACCGAGCAATTCACGATTGCTCAACGCCAGCGGTGCAGCGTTACGCCAGGAGAAGCAGCCCTGAGTAGCGATTACTGCCGGCAGTGCCTTCATCGGGGTTTCGATTTCGTTTTGCCGGCGGTTGTCCATCCACAGCTCGATATTTTCCTGTAACTGCCGGTAGCTGTGTTTTATTCCGTTAAAGCCGTACACGAAGGCCGGCGGTCTACCGATCAATTCGAAGCGTGCCGTGCGCAGCGGGTCGTCATGTACAAATTTCTTGTTAGGGGCGGGTTTTAATCCGTTTTTCTTGGCGAGCTTGATCAGCACGGCTTTATCGATATTGGTTTCGAGTTGAGCCAGCGATGCGCAGGCGTTGAGGGCGTCAAAGAATGTTTTGCGGATAAACTTGGCTCTGACCGAAAATACCGCGAGCACCGATTCGTAAAGGAACGCGCTATTGGCGCCAACCATGCCGATGCGGGGGAAGTCACGATTATAAACCACAATATCTATATGCTCGGATTGGTTGCCGAAAGCGTCGACTATACGGCCTGAGCCTACGCCGAAGTTTTCCGGCAAAAATGGTTCGAGTACCGCGCGCACAAATGCATCGTTTGCGGCTGTGTCTTCCAGCTCATCTTTTTCGATCGCTGCAATTATATCGGCTTCGCCTTTTAGCCTTTTTGCAACCAGTTGTGCCCAGTCTTCGTAATTGTTCATGATACCTACCGCTTGCTTAGCGCTACTCTCAGATCATTTTTAGCAGAATGGAAAGAAAGTTCTACATTATTATCAAGACTTTAGTACAAATTTGTAGATTAATCCCAGGTTATAGCCCCGTTATTCGGTTATCTCATCTGTGTTTTACCCATTGTTGGGTTACTATGCCTTTTTAGCACTTTCGTATGATTATGCAACTAATCGATCCCTCGGCAACCGATTTTGATGCAATTCGAGGCCAGTTTCAGTGGTCGATTCCTGAAAAACTTAACGTTGCTTACCAGGTTTGCGAGCGCCATCAGGCGCAGGCGCAGCAGGTAGCTGTGTACTATGAAAACGCTGCCGGTGAACGCGCGAGCTATAGTTTCGCCGATTTAAAAAAGTACTCGGATCAATTCGCCAACGCGTTACGCGCGCTGGGTGTTGGGCAGGGTGACCGGGTGGCCATCGTGTTGCCGCAAACTATCGAAACCATTGTCGCGCAGCTCGCTATTTTCAAACTTGGTGCGGTATCACTGCCGCTGGCAATCCTGTTTGGCCCCGAAGCACTCGACTATCGCTTACGTGACAGCGGTGCACGCGCTGCTATCGTGCACGCCAGTCGCTATGATGACGTCAAGACCCTGCAACCCGAACTACCCGATTTGCAAACCGTCATGGGCTGTCGCTGTGGTCTGGCGCAGGATGAATTCTGGACCCTGCTGGAGCAGGGGGCGGAAGATTTCACCATGGTCCAAACCTGCGCCGACGACCCGGCCTGCCTGATCTATACCTCCGGTACCACCGGTCCTCCCAAGGGGGCGTTGATAGCACACCGCGCGGTGCTCGGAAATTTCACCGGTTTTGAAATGTCGCATAACTTCTTTCCGCAACAGGGTGATGTGTTCTGGACGCCGGCCGACTGGGCCTGGACCGGGGGGCTATGGGACGCCTTGCTGCCGGCGTTGAACTATGGCATGCCAATCGTCGCGTTCGAGGGCGCTGGCTTCGATGCCGAACGGGTGTGCAGGCTAATGGAGGACTACGCGGTAACCAACGCCTTTATTCCGCCGACAGCGTTGAAAATGTTACGCGTGTTACCCGATTTAAAATCGAGCTATAAGCTGAAATTGCGTGCCATCATGAGTGCCGGCGAACAGGTTGGCGAAGAGTTGATCCACTGGGGCCGTGACGTCCTGGGCCTGACCATAAATGAAATGTGGGGGCAGACGGAATTTAATTACATCGTTGGCAACTGCTCGGCAATTATGTCGCCAAAACCCGGTTCGATGGGCAAACCCTACCCCGGTCACCGTGTCGATGTCATCGATGATGACGGCAATGTCCTGCCGGATGGCGCCGAAGGCGAGCTCGCGGCCTGGTGCGACGACCCGGTAATGTTCCTGGGTTACTGGAACAATGAAGCGGCCACCCGCGCCAAGATTTCCGCTAACTGGTTTCGCACCGGCGACGTGGGTTACCGCGATGAAGATGGCTTCCTGTGGTTTGTCGGGCGCAAGGATGATGTTATCACCAGTGCCGGCTATCGCATCGGCCCCGGCGAAATCGAAGATTCGTTGCTCAAACACCCGGCCGTGCTGCAGGCCGCGGTAATCGGCAAACCGGACGAATTGCGCGGTGAAATCGTCAAGGCTTTCGTGGTGCTGGGCCAGGGTCACGAAGCCACCCCGGAGCTTGCCCATGAAATTCAGCAATCAGTGCGCACTCGTCTGTCCGCGCACGAGTATCCGCGTGAGGTCGAGTTTATCGACAGTTTGCCGATGACCACCACCGGCAAGGTGCGCCGTATAGACCTCCGTGCCCGTGAACAGTAAGCTAGTCTTCTTGCGACAATTCGGCCATGTGCCTGAATACCGCATCGGAGTTCACGGCGGGCCCATTGCGACCAGTGAAGAAGGCGACACCAGGCGCGCAATCGGTTTTTATGGTGATACGATCAACTTCGCCGCCCGCCTGGAGCAAAAGGCCAGGGAACTGGGTGTCGATTGTATCTTGTCCGCAAGCATAGCTGAATGCCAGGTTAGCTACCTGGTCCAGACCGAGAGTAAAATCATATCGCATGATTAATGATCCCTACAGGTTCTCGGTTGGTATTTTTATTTCAGGGTAAAAAATATAATCACCGCCACCGGCTGATCTATGGCAGTAAAGGCAACCCTTGTTCTGGTCAATGGTTTTCCCCTTCCATATCCTGCCAGCCATTTGAATTATTTTGCTTTCTATTTTTTTCTGAAAAAGACCGCCATCAGGAGTATATTTTGCCCAGAACCAATTCCGATTATCCTTATCGTATCCACTTTCCCTTTGGTACATAATGGTAATGGATGAAAGATATTTGGCACGATTATTCTTTACCGATTCCACCGTAACATCCATTCCATCATAGTTCTTCTTCACAACAATGAATCCGTCATGATTGTTGACCGTAATATTCTTGTATACGAGTTCAAGAACCATACCGTGTGGTTTTGCGCCACCAAAGAAAGGTTCCAGCCTGGCTTCATTTTCCCCGACCAGTCGTTCGATCTCCATAGTGCTCCAGATTTTACCAGCATAAGTGATATCTTCATTTGTCCCGAATGGCGGAACTTCACCTCGACTGATATCGTTTGGGTTCACCTGGACAACGCATGAGCACAACATAGTCACGAACAACAACCCAAACAATTCATTTATAATTTTCATTTGACGATTCTCTACAAGTTCAGCTGCTTTGCCTCTCCCCTCAATGTTCAATATACAGTGCTTTGAATCAGCAGGGGATTATTCCGTTACCGGAGTGCGCCACAGGGAACCAACACCCCCCGCGAGCACTCCAATACTCGATGTAAGGATTAATCGAATGAGGCTCCGACAAAAACGGGTAATGGCTTAAATGCGATTAGGATAAGACTCAAACCTCAGACGTTGGACGATAGAATGCCAATCGTGGCATAATTATTGCGGACGGTTAGTGGATATTTTGGTTGTTTGAACCTGCCGTCCACAATCAAGATCAGGGGAGAAAAATTATGTTGATTAAGTATCTAGTGGCTGTCGTGATGAGCTTCTTGCTGGTATCCGCGGCCATGGCGGCGGGCAGTTCGAGCTCGTCCACTCAACCCAAAGACGGTTATTACGAGCAGGGCGTAAAGGCTGTCGAGTCCGCCAATTACGAAAAGGCGGTAAAGTTGTTTAATAAAGTAGTTGCCGCCAAACCAACGGATGCCGACGCCTGGAACTACCTCGGCTTCAGTAACCGGAAACTGAAAAAATTTGACCTGGCGATGAATGCATATCAAAAGGCACTGGCCATTAACCCGAAACATCGTGGCGCCAACGAATATCTGGGCGAGCTTTATCTGCAAACCGGCGACCTGGTAAAAGCCAGGGAACGCCTGGAAAAACTCGACGATATCTGTTTCTTCAGCTGCGAAGAGTACAATGACCTGAAGGCTGCCATCGCGGCCTACGAGAACCAGTAAAAGCTCGTAGAACGACCACTCATGACAGTTTCATCCGTATTCGGCGGTTACGGAGCATCAATAATCGCGTTTGCCGTATTCGGGTTGCTTCACTCAATCGGCGCTCAGGAACCGTTGAAAAACGCGCTGGCCCGTTGGGCGGGTTCGTTTTTCGTCGATCACTTTTGGCGTTTGGTTTATTGCGGCCTCAGTTACTGGGCGCTCTACTATGGTGTCGCGGGGTTGCATTGGGCGCGCAACGTCGAATACGACGTCTGGTTGGTCGCTTATCCTGATTGGCTGTGGCAAATCGCCATTGTCTTGCATTTAGGTTCCATTGCCTTTCTCTACGCCGCTTTTTTGCAAAGCGATTACCTGGAGTTCCTGGGGTTAAAGCAGGCTTACCAGGGATTATTGAAAATTATCGGCAAGGCCCCTTCGGCGCCGGTTGTCAAATTGTTCGGAACCCATCGTCTTGTAGTCACGGGAGTATACGGCTGGGTGCGCCACCCGATGATGGTGGCAGGTCTCATATTCTTGTTGACCAGCGGACCATCGCTGAACAATATTATCTACACCGTCATGTATACAACCTATATGGTGGTCGGTGGATACTACGAGGAGAGACGCATGACTAAAATATTCGAAGATGATTATCGTCGTTACCAGCGTCAGGTGGGGGCTTTTTTCCCGCATTTCTGGCGCAGGCACGAAGCCTGAGTGCCGTCATGCTGGAAAAATTCGCAGAATACTTCTACGATCCTTTGGTGTTCTGGACGGCACCACTGGTACTCGTTGCATCGGGATTGTGCTGGCGCAGAGTGCGCGCCTGGGGACTTCGATGGCTTTCTGGAATGTCGCGTGGCAAGGGGTCAGGGGATTCGTCTTAGCCAGCAAGCGAGTACCAATAAATAAAACCGGCATCGGTGGGCCGGTGCCGGAGCGTAGACTCGTTTCTCTGCTCCAAACCACTCGAATGGACAAGGCCGAGACTAACTATTACCTGGCGGGTCCAGCAGGTTGTGGTGGCCGAGATTCTGCAGCAGGCGTTCACCGCACAGCGCCATGGTCGTATCCAGCTCCCGGTAGATGATATCGAGGGCCTGGTCCACGCCGGCCTCGCCTTTGGCGCCGAGACCATAGATAAAGGCGCGCCCGATGTAAGTGCTCTTCGCGCCCAGGCAGATTGCCTTGAGTACATCCTGCCCGGAACGAATGCCGCCGTCGAAATGCACCTCGATGTCATTACCGACTTCGGCCACGATGCCGGGTAGCGCACTAATCGATGAACGCGCGCCGTCAAGCTGACGACCACCATGGTTAGAGACGATGATTGCATCGGCGCCAGCACTGACTGCCATCCTCGCGTCCTCGGGATCAAGGATGCCCTTGATAATCAATTTGCCGCCCCAGCGTTCCTTGATCCAGTCGATGTCCTGCCAGGACAGCTTTGGATCGAATTGCTCCGCGGTCCATGACGAAAGCGAAGACAGGTTGTCAACGCCCTTGGCGTGGCCGACGATATTCCTGAAAGTGTGGCGTTTGGTGGTGAGCATATTCAAACACCAGCGTGGCCGGGTGATGATCTGTAACGCGGCGTTAAGCGTGGGTTGCGGCGGTGCGCTCAAGCCGTTGCGCAGGTCCTTGTGCCGTTGGCCGAGGATCTGCAGGTCGAGGGTCAGCATCAGTGCACTGCAGCCGGCATCTTTGGCGCGATCGATCAGGCGGCCGATAAAGTCACGGTCCTTCATGACGTAAAGCTGGAACCAGAAGGGTTTACTGGTGTGTTCGGCGACATCCTCAATCGAACAAATGCTCATCGTCGACAGGGTAAACGGCACGCCGAACTTTTCCGCGGCGCGCGCCGCCTTGATCTCGCCATCGGGATGTTGCATGCCGGTTAATCCGACCGGCGCCAGGGCGACTGGCATAGTCACTTTCTGGCCGATCATTTCGGTTTCTACCGAGCGTTCGGTTATGTCAACGGCCACCCGCTGGCGCAGCTTGATATCCTGGAAATCGGTTTCATTCGAGCGGTAGGTTGACTCGGTCCAGGAACCTGAATCGGCATACTGGTAAAACATACGCGGCACGCGTTTTCGCGCCAGGTTCTGCAAATCTTTGATATCACAAATTACCGCCATGTATCCTCCTTTTGCGGGGACAGTTTACTTAATTCACCGGTTAAATCCATCCGCAAGAACATCAAGTCAGAATTAAGTAAACTGTCCCCGGAATTTCGGTTAGCATCTATTCGTCATGCTCGCGATCAACCGCCTTTGTAAGTCTTACTCGTATGCCGATACCCGGCAAGACGTGTTGCAGCAGCTCGATTTTACCATGGCGGTATCGTCGTCGGTGGCCTTGCTCGGCGACAGCGGTAGCGGCAAGTCGACCCTGTTACATTTGATTGCCGGACTCGATCGCCCCGATAGCGGGGAGATACTGTTCGCCGGACACCGGATACATGCGGACCCTGAGTCGACCCTGGCTGCCATACGACGTTCGGAACTAAGCCTGGTGTTTCAGCAATTTCACCTGATATCGACGCTGACTATCCTCGATAACATCAGGTTTCAGGCAGCCCTGTGCCAGCGTTTCGAGCAGGATTACGAGGCTGAACTGATCGATCGCCTAGACCTGGGCAGCCAGCTCGAAAAGTTTCCCCACCAGCTATCACGCGGCCAGCAACAGCGCGTCGCCATCGCACGTTCGTTACTGCACAAACCGCAACTGGTGCTGGCGGATGAACCGACCGGCAATCTCGATGAAAAGTCCAGCCTCGAAGTCATGGGCCTGTTCAGCGACCTGGTCAAACAGGCTGGCAGCAGCCTGTTAATGGTTACCCATAGCCAGGCGATGGCGGAATTTATGGACCGTCGCGTATGGCTGCATAATGGCAAGCTGGTCGAAATCGCATGAAGCCTGGTTTTTACTGGATAATGAAGGCTCTGCTCAGCCATTACTGGCGGCATCCCTGGCAGACCCTATTTCTGTGCGTCGGTTTGGTCGCGGGTGTGGGTCTATGGTCCGCGGTGCAAATTATCAATCAGCATGCCGAAGCAAGTTACCAGCAGGCGCAGAGCCTGCTCGGCGTGCAGGCGAACTACTGGATTCGCAACCGCCGGGGTACGGGTATCGAGCAGTCATTATATATAGAGTTACGCCGTGACGGTTTTCGCCAGGTGATTCCCGTGGTCGAGCTTGAAGTCAGTACCGCGGCAGGTATATCGATCAGTATTATCGCCACCGATTTACTGGCCTTGCCCGAAAATGGTTTTGACGCCGATCGATCCACGCAGGACTTTGCCGAAACCTGGCTGAATTTTGTGCAGCCGCCGTATCGTGCCTGGGTGCCCGCGGTGCTGGCATCCGAACTCGGTCTCGAGCAGGGTGAACGACTCGAGCTGCGCGATGGGCGACTGCTGCCGCCGGCATTAATCCAGGCGCGTGAGCAGCAGGGCCGGCGAGTGCTGGTCGATATTGGCGCGGCGATGTCGCTGGCGGGTTCGGACCGGCTCAGTTACCTGGCGGTGGGTGGGATCGCGCCGCGTGAGTATGCCCGCCTTGCCGCGAGACTGCCCAATCATCTCGAGCTGATCGAGAATCAGCAGCACCTCGACCTGCAGCAGCTGACCGCGAGCCTGCACAGCCATTTAACCGCGATGAGCCTGTTGTCGTTCGCGGTGGGACTGTTTATCGTCTTTAACGCGGTACGTTTTTCTCTCTGGTACCGTCGCGCAACCTTGCTCGATCTGCGTTTGATGGGTTGTGACCTGCGCCAACTGTTCAGTGCGATCTTGCTCGAAACCCTGGTATGGAGCCTGCTTGGTACTGCATTCGGATTTGTACTCGGGATCGTGCTGGCCCATGCATTGTTGCCCGGTCTCGGCGCCAGCCTGCAGAGTCTCTACCACGCCACCGTCGAAGCCGATCTCGGACTAAGCCCCTGGACGCTATTACAGGCCTGGGGAATAACCCTGCTGGGTTTGATCTGGGCGCTCGCCTGGCCACTTTACCGGCAATTGAAGCATTCCAGTTTCGCCGCAGGTAGCAGTACTATCATGCTCGCCGACGAAGCCGTCGCGCGGCGGCGTCTCGCACTTGGCGCCCTGATGCTTGCCAGCATTGCCTGGCTCGCTTATGCGCAGATTGAAACCGTTACCCAGGGTTTCGTGGTACTCGGCATGGTGCTTTTTGCCGCGGCCTGGATACTGCCGATTTTGCTGGCCTGGGCATTGCGCCTGGTTGGCAGGCTGTTGCCGCAACGCTACTTGCTGGCTCGCTGGATGGTCAGCGATGGCTGGTCGCAGTTGCCCGCGTTGCGCAGCGCCATGATGGCATTGTTGCTGGCCTTGACCGCGAATCTTGGCGTGGGCAGCCTGGTCGATAGTTTTCGCGGTGCTTTTGTCGGTTGGCTGGAAATTCGTCAAAGCGCCGATATCTACTTGCGTGCGCCGCATCTGAACTATGAACAACTCGAGGTATCGCCAGATAATGCCTCCTGGCTCGCCGCCAGCCACCATCGAATCGGCGTCAGCACGCGTTGGCGTGGTCGGCCGAGTTTGATCCGTGGCGCCAATACCGGGGCACCCGACAGCCTGGTGTTTCCACTGTCGAAATGGCAGGGTGATTCCGCTGCAGCGGCGCTTAAGTCCTGGCGTGAAGATTCTGCAAAGGTACTGATCAACGAGCAGGTGCATTTCCTGGCCGGAGTCGGGGTCGGCGAAAAGATTGAGTTGTCTACCGACAAGGGCTTGCGGGAATTTGAAGTGGTTGGTGTTTTTTATGATTACGGTAATTCGTACTTTCAATTCTATCTGCCCGATCATGTGCTCGCGAGTAACTGGAACCACTACTACTCACGTGGCGTCGCGTTGTGGTTGAACCGACACAATAGCGCAGCGATGCAGCAAGCCGAAGCCAGTCTGAAAATGCTAGGCGCGCAACCGGGTGACTGGATTTCACAGGCCCAGATCCGCAAGTTGTCGGTGGGTATCTTCGATCGTACCTTCGCGATCACTGCTGCAATGAACCTGCTGACCTTGATCGTCGCCGCGATCGCGCTGCTGGCTTCATTGCTCGCTATTTTACAGGAACGCCTGCCCCAGTTCGCGCAGTGGCGTGCGCTCGGGTTGCGCCAATACGAACAACTGTTGCTGGTGGCAACTCCGCTATTCCTTTTTTGTGCGATTGTCTGGTTGCTGTCGATTCCCCTGGGGGCACTGTTAAGCTGGATCTTGATCCACAAACTCAACATCATCAGTTTTGGCTGGAGCATGCCGTTGCTGTGGGAGATCGGTCCGGCGTTGCAATTAGCCCTGGTTATTTTCCTGATCTGCGCCTTTACCTTGTTACTGGTCTCATTTCAGTGGCGGCGTCAGATGCCGCTGGCGTTGGCGCAACTCGGGGAAACGCTTTGAACCTGGAAATTTCCAGGTTGATGCGCGTGCTGTCATTTGTTTGCCTGGCCTTACTCGGTCTTGCCGCCGATGCGCAGGATCTGCTTGGAGATCTGCGCGACCAGGGAGCCGGGTTTGCCCAGGTGACCCCGGGCAAGGCGCTGCAGTTTCCGCGTGACCATAGCGCACATCCTGATTTTCGTATCGAATGGTGGTACCTGACCGCCAATCTAACCGATCGCGAGGAGCGCAACTGGGGTTTGCAGTGGACCTTGTTTCGCCAGGCTTTGAGCCCGCAACAAGTCGACGCTGGCTGGCAAAGTAACCAGATCTGGATGGCGCACGCAGCCATCACCACTCCCACTGGCCATTTTTATGAACAGCGTTTCGCGCGTGGTGGTATTGATCAGGCCGGGGTTACCCTTATCAGCCGTGACGGTTATTTCAATGCCTGGCTGGATGACTGGCAATGGCGCTCGAACGGCGCGGCGCTGTTGCCGGCGAAACTCGAGTTCACCGTTGGCGAGCGGAAAATCGTCTTATCGCTGGAAACGACCGGCGAGGTGGTAGCCAACGGCGTCGATGGTTATAGCCAGAAATCGGCCCAGGGGCAGGCCAGCTACTACTACAGTCAACCACATATCCAGGTACGTGGTTTTGTAAGTCAGGGGTCCGAAAAAACTTACCTGCACGGTAAAGGTTGGCTAGACCGCGAATGGAGTTCCCAGGCGCTGGCAGACAATCAACAGGGTTGGGACTGGTTCTCGCTGCACCTCAACGATGGTTACAAGCTGATGGTTTACCAGCTGCGTCACGATGATGGTGAACACTGGCTCAGTGGTAACTGGATCAGCCCGCAGGGCGATTCCACGCTACTGGATGGTGATGCGATCGATTTGAATCCGCTCCGAAGCCGCCAAATCGAAACCGGTGAGAACCAGTCGCGCCAGTTACCGATGGAATGGCAACTGACCCTGGCTGAACAAAACCGCCGTTGGCGAATTCAGCCACTTTATGACCAGCAATGGATGGGTACGCGCTTTCCCTACTGGGAAGGCGTGGTGCTGGTCGAAGACGAGCAGGGCGCCCGCTCCGGCATCGGTTACATGGAACTCACCGGTTACGAGTAATTGTTATCAGGATATGAATGGCTGCAGTTAAATGGGTCTACGCGGATTCATGTGGGTTGATATTGGCATTTCTATGCTTACCGTTCGCACTCGTTGTGGGTTGGTTAGTTTGGAAACCTGAGATCGGGAGGAAAACTGGTGTGGGTTTTGCCTCGCTAAGCGGCGCGTTAATTTTCGGAGGGCCATGATTATCAATCGGGTTTCTGGGGCCAATGCTATTTGTTCCAGACGCCAATCAAGGTCCGATGCCTGGAATATTTATTACCGGGCCATTAGGGTTGTTGTAGGGGCTATTATTGGTTACGTCTACTGGTCGAGAAAGGTGAGGGACGAAGATGCACCAAATTCCATATGAAAAGGCGCTGCAGTCGGACAGCCAGCCCGCGCCCGTCACTGATGCGAGGCTACATGGACTCCCCCTCCTGTCAAGCAAAGCCGGTGTGTGACTTTTGGGTATTAGACTGCGACTCTACATTCGGTCTACTAAGTGGGCTTTTCGTTGCCCGGACCAAGATGAGTATTCGCTGGAAACGGCCTCATTCGTTAGACGATCTTTTCGATCTCTCGCATC
>PVMS01035371.1_pt1 | contig 12898 bp, 10 predicted proteins | sample 1853461 | NCBI WGS metagenome assembly PVMS01 (sample SAMN08582032, study PRJNA380276) | Marine sediment metagenome, whole genome shotgun sequencing project. | isolation source: ocean sediment barecode stripped | collected 2017 | reverse complement strand
TAAAATTACTAAAGAAAGCCTAAGATCATTGGTAAACTGAAAATCAGCAAAGCATGTATGATTTATTAAAGCCGGTACTTGAAGAAGAGATTAAAAATATCAGGGAAGCAGGATTGTTTAAAACGGAAAGAGTCATCACCTCCCCTCAGGGGTCTGAAATAAGTATTTCCGGAGGCAAAACGGTTCTAAACTTTTGTGCAAACAATTATTTAGGACTTTCATCTAATCCAGAAGTGATTGAAGCTGCAAAAAAAGCTATTGACAGTCACGGTTATGGAATGTCATCAGTGAGATTCATTTGTGGAACCCAGGATATTCATAAAATTCTCGAATCAAAGATCTCTGAATTCCTTGGGATGGAAGACACCATATTGTATGCTGCCGCCTTTGATGCTAATGGCGGTGTATTCGAACCTTTATTGGGCCCTGAAAGTGCCATTATATCTGATACATTAAACCATGCGTCTATTATTGACGGTGTTCGGCTGTGTAAGGCCCAGAGGTTTCGATATAGTCACAACAACATGGACGACCTGGAGGCTAAATTACAGGAAGCAAAAAATGCCACACATAAAATAATAGTAACTGATGGCGTTTTCAGTATGGATGGAACTATTGCACAATTGGATAAGATCTGTGATTTGGCGGATCGATACCAGGCTTTGGTGATGAGCGATGAATGTCATGCAACAGGTTTTATGGGTAGGACAGGCAGAGGTGTTCATGAGTATAGGGATGTAATGGACAGAATAGATATCATTACCGGTACCTTAGGAAAAGCATTGGGAGGAGCATCCGGGGGGTTTACATCAGGTAGAAAAGAAATAATAGAATTATTGCGTCAGCGATCAAGACCCTATTTATTTTCCAATACACTGGCACCTGCAATTACAGGAGCTTCTATAGCAGTAATCGACCTATTGTCAGATTCTACAGAATTGAGGGATAGATTGGAATCCAATACTCAATATTTTAGAAATTCAATGACTGAAAAGGGATTTGATATCAAACCTGGAGAACACCCTATAGTACCAATCATGCTATACGATGCCTTACTGAGCCAGAAATTTGCAGCCAGACTATTAGAAGAAGGGATTTATGTAATTGGGTTTTATTACCCCGTAGTTCCTAAAGGACAGGCAAGAATACGGGTGCAGATCTCAGCCAGCCACGAAAAAGAACATTTAGATCAGGCTATTGAAGCTTTTGCTATTGTAGGGAAAGAATTGGGAGTGCTTAATTAATGAAAAGGTTCGGATTATGATAAAACCATCATTGCCAAGAGGAACACGTGACTATTCGCCAGCAGTTATGGTGAAAAGAAATCTTATATTAAATACAATTAAAAGCACATTTGAAAAATTCGGATTCCTTCCATTGGAAACCCCGGCAATGGAAAACCTTTCAGTTCTAACCGGGAAATATGGCGATGAAGGAGACAAGCTTTTATTCAAAGTTCTTAACTCTGGAAATTATCTTAATAAGATTGATGAAAAAGAAAGACAGACACTCGATTCCAATGCACTTTCTCAGAAGATAAGTGAAAAGGGACTTAAATATGACCTTACAGTACCTTTTGCCCGGTATGTAGTGATGAACAGAAACGAGATTGTACTTCCTTTTAAGCGTTACCAGGTTCAACCTGTATGGAGGGCAGACAGGCCGCAAAAAGGCCGGTATCGTGAGTTTTATCAATGTGATGCGGATGTAATTGGGACCAAGTCGCTTATTTGTGAGGCTGAGATCGCATTAATGGTACATGAAGTATTTAGCCTGCTGGGTCTTAATGACTATGTATTGAAATTCAATAGCAGGAAAATACTTGAAGGAATTATCGATGTATCGGGAGAATCAGAAAAGTCTGAAGTATTTTTCGTAATACTTGATAAGTTAGATAAAATCGGATTAAATTCTGTCATTCATGAATTAGAGGGTCAAGGATTTTCAAATTCATTTATTGAAAAAGTTTCATTGATCATAAGGACATCAGGGACCAATAAGGTTAAACTGGACATTATCAAACCTATATTAAAGGACAGTAAGATTGGGGTTGAAGGAATAGGGGAAATTGAAAGTGTAATCGGTTTTGTGAATTCGCTGGCTGGAGAAATGTCAGAAATTGAATTCGATCTTACTCTGGCTCGTGGTTTATCTTACTATACCGGAATTATTTTTGAAGCAAGAGCTATAAATGTTAAGATTGGTAGTATAGGCGGAGGGGGGAGATATGATAATCTCACAGGTGTGTTTGGGTGGCCAGACCTATCTGGAGTTGGATTTTCATTTGGCATTGATAGAATATTTGATGTGATGGAGGAGTTGAAATTATTTGATTCACAAAAAACAGGATCTACCCAGGTTCTGATCACTAATTTTGACTCAAATGCAGAAAAATTTGCTTTGCGAATGTTATCAAAATTGCGTGAATCAGAAATTAAAGCTGAGATATTTCCCGACAACGTCAAATTGAAGAAACAACTGAATTACGCCAATAAAAAGAACATCCCCTACGTTCTTATGATTGGATCGGAAGAATTAAAAAAAGGTATATTTACTCTTAAAGATATGGTTACCGGGACACAGGAAGAGTTATCAATACATAAAGTAATCGAAAAAATTTCAGATTCCAATTAATTAGTACCATACCAGATTAGTCTTATTTATTCAGTGAACAGAATATTAATTCAAATATTTTATTTATCATTTATCGTAATCCAGTTGATAAATCAGGTACAGGCTCAGGCACCTAGTTATCTGGGTCGCTTTGAAGCTGATTATGACCAGGGATGTGATCCATTAAAAGTGATTCTCACAGAAACGGATACCTTTCCGGATGCCACAGTAATACAATATGACTTTACAAATAGTGGTGTTTTTATTGGTTTTGAGGATGACGAGGAGATTACATATACTTATGATACACCTGGAAATTATACAATTGTTCAATTAACCGGAATTGATATACCGGGAGTTTCTAAATTGGATACGCTGGATATCGTAGTTCATGCCTCTTCTGATCCATCCTTTCAAATATTCACCTGTGAGAACAACGGAGCTAAGATTGATATTTATCCTGATCAATACGATCAATATAAAATATATTATACTGCAACGGATTCAATAGTTGTTGATAAAAATGAAGAGGTACCTCCTTTCATCTATTCTTCGGGCACCCATTCCATAACCGTTAAAGGATTGTTTCTTGGAGGAGAAGAAAATTGTGGATTTTCAACAGAGTCTTTCACTACCATTGAAAATCTGTTGCCAGCTAAAATCGATCAGGTAAGCCTGACCGTCAGAGACCCGCAATTTGGTAGTGTGAATATTGAATGTCAATTACCTCCGGATGTGATATATGAATTGCAAATTGCAGAGGATATTCCAGCAGGTTTTACATCTTCAGGTTTCCTTGATAACAACCTTTCATCATTCTTTGTAGATACTATTGATACAGATACAAAACTGCAGATTTTCAGGATTTCGGCCTATGATGCCTGCCAGGACAAATATCTGTATTCTGATACTTTAAGTACCGTATTAATGTCAGCGACTCCTGAAAATAACCAGAACCGTGTAGGATGGAATGTATATCCTCTTGACTTCGATAATTATAAATTATATAAGAACGCACAGCTATTTCAACAATTTCAAAATTCAGGGCTTAAGGAATACATTGATAAAGAAGTAGAATGTTTTAATACTTATTGTTACAGCATACAGTATACTCATAATAGCGGTGCTGTTAGTTTATCTGATACAATTTGTGTGGATGCTTTCAAGATTTATTTTCCACCATCAATAAAGAATACATCTGTGTCAATCGAAGGTGAAGCTGCTGAACTTATGTGGGATACTCCTGAAAGTGTAGAGGTATACTCATATTTTATCCAGAGGCAAGTTGATGATGACATATTCACTACACTTGATACGGTGATGGTCAGTGAATATACCGATGTTGATATTGAACCTGTAGAGCGAAGCTTTTGTTATATTGTCAGTTATCTCGATGAATGTAGAAACAGGTCAAACCTGGGGGATCTTGCTTGTTCGATTCATCTGACTATTGAAGATAATAAACTACTCAGCTGGAATGATTATATTGGTTGGCGCAACGGTGTTAAGCAGTATATTGTTGAAGTGTATGATGAAAACGGGGATTTTCAAAATGAAGTTGACGTAGGTAGGGACAATTTATTTGAAGACATTGAAAGTGCGAACCAACAGATCAGGCAATATAGGGTACGAGGAGAATCAAATGATGATCCCGGTCTTATAGTATTTTCAAATTTTGTGATTAAAGTAGCCGAATCCATATTAATAATGCCCAATTCATTTACGCCGGATGGTGATGGACTGAATGATTATTTTAAATCCGAAGGGACGGAGATGGAACAATATAATTTGAAAATATTTACGCGATATGGAAATGTTATCTTTGAAACTGATGATCAGAACATTGGATGGGATGGAACGTATAATGGAGATGAGATGCCGCCAATTACATTTATTTATATTGTCGAAGCTGTTGACAAGCTTGACAAAAAATACAAGATGAATGGACAGGTTTTAATAATTAGAGATTAATGACATAAAAGAATATAGAAATGAATATGATGGATTTATTTGGGAAAATGAAGGAGGTGCAGGCTAAAATGAAGGAGGCACAACAAAATCTGGCTAATATATATGCTTCCGGAGAAGCTGGTGCAGGTCTGGTGACAGCAAAGGTAAATGGTTTAAAACAACTGGTTGAGCTTACTGTTGATGATGATCTGTTAAAACCCGAAGATAAAGATATGTTACAGGATCTTGTGATCGCTGCAGTTAATAAAGCTATGGGAGAAGCTGAAGTTCTTGCCAAAGAAGAAATTAAGAAAAGTACAGGTGGTTTGTTGCCCAATATTCCAGGATTAGACCTTGGAAATTTAGTTTAATGGATAAAATAGCAATCGTAATTCTTAATTATAATGGTAGACATTTTCTCGAAATGTTTCTGCCCACACTTCAGAAATTTAGTTATAATTACCCGATTTACGTTGCTGACAATCACTCCGATGACGCTTCAATTGATTTAATTAAAAATAATTTCCCGGAAGTAAATGTTATCATCCAAGATAAAAACTATGGATTTTCAACGGGATATAATAAAGCCTTATCACTTATTGAGGCCGAATATTTTGTATTGTTAAATTCCGATGTTGAAGTATCAGAGAACTGGCTCGTACCGATGCTTGATCTTATGGAAAGCAATCCGGTAATTGGTGCCTGTCAGCCTAAAATTTTAGATTATAAACGCAAGGAGTATTTTGAATATGCAGGTGCAGCCGGAGGATATATTGATTTATTAGGGTATCCTTTTTGTCGGGGAAGAATATTTAATACGCTTGAAAAAGATTTCGGCCAGTATAATGATAAAGTAAGAATTTTCTGGGCTACAGGAGCGTGCCTTATGATCAGGGCTCAGCTTTATGATAAATCAGGCGGGTTTGATGATGACTATTTCGCACATATGGAAGAAATTGATTTATGCTGGCGAATTAATCGAATGGGATATGAGGTATGGTATGTCAGTGAAAGTGAAGTTTATCATGTTGGAGGCGGTACATTAGATGAATCAAATCCATTCAAAACTTATTTAAATTTCAGAAACAGCCTAATAACAATAATTAAAAATGATAGAATAGGAGGATTGCTTTGGAAGATTCCTGTGAGAATTGTCCTTGATATACTTGCAGGAATTAAATTTTTATTTTCAAATTCTTATAAGGATAGTACTGCGGTATTAAAGGCGGATTTGGATGTGTTGTTTTCAATAAGAAAGCACCTTAAAAAAAGGATGCATTCTCATTTCAGCAAAAATGGCAATAATTGGATTTATTCCAGATCTCTTGTCTTTTCTTACTTTTTCTTACGTAAAAGATTTTTCTTCAATTTAAGGTCAATAATACCAAACAGAATTATTTCTCCTGCGCAGCCATTTTCTAAAATTCATAGTAAAAGCCAAAGTTAAATACAGGATAACAGGCGATCCAAAGGTAAGGAATGAGGAATATATGAAAAAAATTCGGATGCTAGATGTTGGAATCTTTAACTTTTCACCTAATTTTGTACAAACGCCGAAGGCTTTGTCTTCGAAGAAGTTTTGAATTCTTTTCATTTTTCGTATTATTTGTACAAAAATATAAACCAATTTGCATTAAAAATAGTTTTGTGTATTGTTTTTTATGGCTATTATTGCATATTATTTTATTAAATAAATTTAGAATTTTAAAATTATTATAACTAAACCGACTAATCCAATGAGAAGATTAAGTTTCGCATTAGCAATTATAGGAACCATATTTTTTTCTGGTTGCGCATTGAACCAGATGGTAAAAATGGCTAAGGATCAGGATCTGAAAGTGACACCAAATCCATTAGAATTACATGGATCGAATGTTGACCTAGAAGTTTCTGCAACATTACCAGTTAAAATGTTAAAGAAAAACCTGGTATACGCATCGATGCTAGATATGAGTATGAAGGTCAGTCATATGATCTTGAAAGAATTGAATTCGTAGCTAATGAGTTTCCTGACAGGGATACAAATCAGCCACGAATGGTAAAGAATTATACTTTCGAATATGCTCCAGGTATGGAAGATGGAAATCTTGTCATTCAAGGGTATGCAATTGATCAGAAGAAAAATAAAGAAGTTGAGGCAACTCCTCCGATGCCAATAGCACCGGGATTGATCACCACACCATGGTTGGTAGAAGATGTATTCTATGCTGCTATAGTAAGGTATGATTATTCTGATGATGAGGTTGAAGGTTTCACACCGGATGAAGAATTAGAACCCGTGAATGTAAACTTTTTCTTTGATCAGGGAAGATCAAATTTAAGAGCTACTTTGAATACTGATGGAGAATCTAACAGGGATAAGCAAAGATTTTTATCTGCTTTTATTGCCGAGAAAAATGTGACAAGAACTGTTACTGTAACAGGTACACACTCTCCTGAAGGTACTGAAAGAGTAAACTCAGCACTTGCCAGCGATCGTGCCAAGAGAATTGAAGATTACTATCAGAAGCAGATGCAACGATATGATTATAAAGGAATGGCAGATTCCATTAACTTCATAATTAAGCCTATTGTTGATGATTGGACTGGATTTAAAATGGCATTAAATGATTATGATAAAATATCAGCTTCTGAGAAGCAGGAAGTATTGAATGTAGTCAATGGAAGCGGTAGTTTTGAAGACAAGGAGAAGAGATTACAAAAATTAGCCTCTTACAAAAAGATATTAGCTGATGTATACCCTGGTTTGCGTTCTGCACGAACGGAGATATTGAAAGTAAAAGATAAGAAGTCTGATGCTGAAATAGCCATATTAGCTAAAATGATCGTTGAAGGAAAAGCTCCTGTTGATACATTAACTTATGGAGAGCTGGCTTATGCGGCTCATTTAACTCCTTCACTAGACGAAAAAGAAGCTATTTATCTGGTTGCAACTAAGCAATATCCAAATTTTGCTTCTCACAATAACCTTGGAGTTATTTTCCTTGTAAGAGCTATTGAAGATGCTTTAGTTGGAAATGATCCTACTTCTGATCTTGAAGAAGCAATCATACAATTTGAGATATCCATTAAGAGTCGTGAAACCAACCCATATGCTCATGGTAACCTTGGAGTTGTTTTATACATGATGGGCATGGTTGAGCAAGGATATGGCGAAATTGTTACAGCTTTAGAAATGAATCCACCTGTAAAGCATGCTAAAGGATTTAGTAGTGTAAAAGGAGTTATTGAAATTGAATTAGGTAGATACGATGATGCTGTTCAATCATTATCTTCAGTTGAAGAAAGTAGCATCAACTTATTTAACCGTGGTTTGGCATACCTTCTTAAGAAAGAATATGATGCTGCCACTAACAATTTCGATGAGGCACTTGAGGCTAACAGTGATAACGCAATAGCTTATTATGGAAAAGCTATCATTGCTGCAAGAACAGGAAATGCTGCTGATATAGCTACAAACTTATCTGCAGCTGTTGCTGAAGATGCTGATCTTAAAGAGGCTGCTCTTGAGGATCTTGAATTTATAAAATTTGCTGATACAGACGCATTCAGAAGCGCATTGCAATAGCAATTTAGTTATTCAAATATATTATTATAAAAAAAAGGCCGATCTGCTTTGTCAGATCAGCCTTTTTTTTTCACTTCGTGTGTGTCTGCTTTGTAATTTGATATCCTAATTAATACTTTTGCTATCCGCTTAAAAAAATAACATGAGAGAAATTCAATTTAGGGAGGCCCTTAGAGAAGCAATGTCCGAGGAGATGAGAAAAGACAAATCGATCTTTTTAATGGGTGAAGAAGTTGCTGAGTATAATGGTGCCTACAAGGTAAGTCAGGGAATGCTTGATGAATTTGGACCTGATCGAATATTAGATACACCAATTACAGAGTTAGGGTTTGCCGGACTTGGTATTGGTGCTGCCATGAATGGATTGAGGCCTATCATAGAATTTATGACATTTAACTTTTCACTTGTTGCAATCGATCAGATTATTAATGCTGCAGCCAAAATATTATATATGTCAGGTGGTCAGTTTTCTGTTCCTATAGTATTTCGTGGAGCTACAGGAAATGCGGGGCAACTAGGAGCTCAGCATTCACAGAATTTTGAAAACTGGTATGCCAACACTCCTGGGCTTAAAGTAGTAGTTCCATCTAATCCATATGATGCTAAAGGGCTATTGAAAACATCCATCCGTGATGATGATCCAATTATTTTTATGGAATCAGAATTACTATATGGAGAAAAGGGAGAAGTACCTGAAGGAGAATATTTAATACCTATAGGTGCAGCAGATATAAAAAGGCAGGGTGATGATGTAACCATTGTTACTTTTGGCAAAATAATTAAAGTAGCCAGTATGGCTGCTGAAGAATTAGCTAAAGAGGGTATTTCATGTGAAATAATAGATTTAAGAACTATTCGGCCAATTGATTATAAGATGGTAGTAGAATCAGTTAAAAAAACCAATCGTTTAGTAATTGTGGAAGAATCCTGGCCTTTAGGTTCGATTTCTACTGAAATTACTTATCATGTACAAAAACATGCATTTGATTATTTAGATGCTCCAATACAAAGAATTGCATGTATGGATGTGCCTTTTCCCTATGCTCCTACTTTAATTGAAGAAGCGTTACCTAATGTTAAGAGAACAATAGAAGCTATAAAATCGGTCACCTACGTCTCCTGACGTTTGAAGAAAGGTTAATAAAAAGAAAAGTTAAAAACTTACAAACGCTATCCTTGGGCCTGACCCATGGATCATATTTATCCTCCTAATGTTCGACTTTTGTAGCGATCTTTTTGTTGTTGTTTATTAGAATCTAATGATTGTGATACTATATCCCGGGAAAGATTAATCTCCGTAATGAGTAGATTTATTTTCCCATCATGTTTAAATTGGCCGGACTTCGCTTACCTCCTGTTTTATTCATTGTTTTCATCATTTTTTTCATCTCATTGAATTGTTTTATGAGATTGTTGACTTCCTGTATAGAAGTACCACTACCATTTGCAATTCGTTTTCTCCTATTGCCATTCAGGATCTCAGGAGTTGCTCTTTCATCCATGGTCATGGATCGGATTATAGCCTCAATTGGTTTGAAAGAGTCATCATCGATATCAATTCCTTTCAAAGCTTTTCCCATTCCGGGGATCATGCTCATCAGGTCTTTAATATTACCCATTTTTTTGATCTGCTGAAGCTGCGACAGGAAATCATCGAAGTCGAATTTATTTTTTCGTATTTTTTTATTGAGCCGACGTGCTTCATCCTCATCAAAAGTCTGCTGAGCTCGCTCGACAAGAGATATCACATCTCCCATTCCCAGGATTCGGTTGGCCATTCGATCCGGATGGAATACGTCAAGAGCATCCATCTTCTCACCTGTACTTATAAACTTAATAGGTTTATCTACAACAGTACGAATTGACAAAGCCGCACCACCCCTGGAGTCACCATCAAGCTTGGTAAGAACAACCCCGTCAAAGTTAAGCTGTTCATTAAATACTTTAGCTGTATTGACTGCATCCTGACCCGTCATTGAGTCTACTACAAATAATGTTTCCGAAGGCTTTAATGATTCTTTCAGAGAAGTTATCTCTTTCATCATCTGCTCATCGATAGCCAGACGTCCAGCCGTATCTACAATTACTACTTTTCTCTTTTCAGTCTTAGCCTGTTTGATTGCATTTTTTGCAATTTCTACAACATCTTTGTTTTCAGGTTCAGCATATACATTTGTATTGGTTTGTTCTCCAATAACCTTTAATTGATCAATAGCGGCTGGGCGATAAATGTCGCAGGCAACCAGTAATGGATTTTTCCCAACGCTCTTCAGGTGCGCAGCAAGTTTACCACAGAATGTAGTTTTACCTGATCCCTGTAAACCGGCAACAAGAATTATAGCCGGATCACCTTCTACATTAATAGCGGATTGTGCCCCCCCCATTAACTCAGTCAATTCTTCAGCAACAATTTTTGTTAGTAATTGTCCCGGGGATACAGCTATCAATACATCTCTACCCAGTGCTTTTTCCCTGATATTATCTGTAACCTCCTTAGCTACTTTATAGTTCACATCAGCATCAATAAGCGCTCTCCGGATTTCCTTAACCGTAGTTGCTACGTTGATTTCTGTGATCTGTCCCTGTCCTTTGAGTGACTTAAATGCTTTATCTAGCTTTAAACTTAAATTATCAAACATTCTTGAATAAATTTATTTTGCAAAAGTACTGAATTGATAGGATATCCAGGATGCTTATTCGTTATAAATAACATATAAAACCGTCTGCCCGACAGCCTTCAGTGTCGCTTGATCAATAATATCCATATTGTCATTCTGGGTATGATGGTAGGGTCCGAAGTAAGAATCGGGAGAGCCAGGATCATATTCCACAATATTGATCATGGGGATTTTTGCATCTCGATTTACAAAAATATGGTCGTCTGTTATTCCTGGACTACCTTGATTTATGAAGTAGGTGCCATATCCCAATCCTATTCCTGCATCCCATACTTTTTTTAGAATTTTGTCAGCAAATTGTCTGGAACCGCCCTCTTTATAAAATTTTGCATTAATGCCGCCTACCATATCCAACAAAATCCCATAATAAGCCATATAATTTCTTCGATGTTTGTTTTTTGACCAGTATTGAGATCCAAGGCACCAATACATTTTGCCAGGTTCTATATTTTCCCCATTGTAATCTAATGGTTCCCCATTGTCTTCTCCATCAAAAAATATTATATCAACACCTGCATTTTGAGGTTGATTTTCAGAAAGGTGCCGGGCAATTTCCAATAGAACTCCTACTCCACTTGCACCATCGTTGGCACCGTCGAAGGCAGATTCCGGCTTGTCAGGATCCTTGTCTGAAATAGGGCGTGTATCCCAATGAGCGGCGAGCAATATCCTTCTTGATTTTTCGGGATGAAAACTTGCAATGATGTTCCGAAGACTCATTGATTCTCCCGTATAAGCTTTTTCCTGAAACTCCTGAACAAATACATCAGCACCATAATCTTTTAATCTGGTAATCAGATAATTTCCGGTTGCATAATGTGCGGGAGTATTGGGTATTCTAGGTCCAAAATCAACCTGATTGCTAACAAACAGATAAGCTGAATCAGCATTAAAGTCAGGCACCCATGCCTCAACCTTTGGGATATCCACTATATCTTCCCCTTTCTTGGTTTCTGTAGTACAAGCAAAGAAAAATATTACCAATATCAGTGATAATAAAAAGGCTAGCCCATTATTCTTCATAAGCCCAATCAATTTGGTTTTTCATATCTTTCAATACAATACCTATTTTTTTTAGTTGAGCCCTTATATAGTCTACTTTATCATAATCTTTGGCTGATTTAGCATCACTATAAAATTCAAGAAGGATTTGTAGAAGAGGTTCCTGTGCCTCCAGTTTTTCCTCCATCAATCCCAATATATCCTGGGTAAACAGGAGAAAAGTATTTATAAGTTTGTTGAAAGTCTCCTCTCCTAATTCAGCATATTTCAAAGTAAAAGTCTGTAATGAATTGACCTTTTTCAAAAGATTAAATAAATGACTGATGGTAACAGCAGTATTGAAATCATCATTCATCGCCCGATAGCAATTTGTACAAATCTGATTGATCTGTTCAACTTGTTTATCATTCACCTCAATCCCATCCTCAGGAATATACTTCAAGGATTTGGCAAGTTTTAAACCATTACTAATCTTCTTATACCCTTTTAATGCAGCTTTGAGGGCATCGTTTGAAAAATCCAAGGTACTTGAATAATGAGATTGCAGCATAAAGAACCGAACAGTCATCGGGCTGTACGCTTGTTCTAGTAAAGGATGATTACCTGTTACCAATTGTTCAGGTAAAAATGAGTTGCCAAGAGATTTGCTCATTTTTTGTCCATTAACAGTAAGCATATTGGTATGCAACCAATATTTTACAGGCGCCTTACCATAGGCACTATTTGATTGTGCGATTTCACATTCATGATGAGGAAATTTTAGATCCATTCCACCTCCGTGAATATCAAAACTTTTCCCCAGGTATTTAGTACTCATAACGGAACATTCCATGTGCCATCCAGGGAAACCTATACCCCAGGGAGAGGGCCATTTCATAATATGTTCGGGAGTGGCATTCTTCCACAAAGCAAAATCTTCAATATTTCTTTTTTCTGTCTGACCATCCAATTCGCGGTTTCCAGCAATAAGATCTTCGATTTTTCGGCCAGATAGAATTCCGTAATCATGAGATTCATTATATTTTTTTACATCAAAATATATGGATCCATTTATTTCATATCCAGGAACAAATAACCATGGTAGAAC
>PVMS01126763.1_pt1 | contig 12899 bp, 11 predicted proteins | sample 1853461 | NCBI WGS metagenome assembly PVMS01 (sample SAMN08582032, study PRJNA380276) | Marine sediment metagenome, whole genome shotgun sequencing project. | isolation source: ocean sediment barecode stripped | collected 2017 | reverse complement strand
GCTTCGGTCGTAGTGAAGAATAAAGCAAATGCCTTGCGTAACCATTTAGCAGCCTATGGTGAGAAGGTCGATATAGAGGATGTGCTTGACTCTGAGATGATGTTCTATCCCTTGAGCCACCGGGATATGAGTATCCACGCTGATGGAGGGATTTCCATGGTATTAGCCTCGGAGGAAAGGGCCAAAGCTCTAACCGATAAACCAATCTGGATAAGGGGCGTTGGCTGGTGCTCTGATGCACCAAGCCTGGAAACAAGGGAATGGGGGGAGGCGGTATATGCCAGGTTGGCTGGGGAGATGGCATATAAGATAGCGGAAATAAAACATCCCCGAAAAGAGATAGATTTTGCCGAGATAGGCGATACCTTTTCTTATAAAGAGCTTCAGCATATGGAAGCTTTAAAACTCTGCCGTCGTGGCGAAGCTGGTGCTATGGTGGAGGAAGGAGCTACTCAAAGAGAAGGCGAGTTTCCCATAAATGTATCCGGGGGTAGCCTTGGGGTAGGTCATTTAGTAGAGGCTACTGGCCTTCAGCGGGTGATGGAAGTAGTTCTTCAATTACGTGGTGAGGCAGGAAAGAGGCAATTACCTGATGTCAAAGTTGGTTTAGCTCAATCCTGGCGTGGCATCCCCGGAGTAAGTGGTGCCGTGATAATTTTGAGCAAAGAATAATGGAAGGAGGCTAAGAAATAGTTATGCCTAGAGTAGCTATAGTTGGCGCTGGGATGACAAAATTCATGCGCCGGGCTCAGGAGACGGGGAAGGAGCTGGCCTGGGAAGCAGCCAAAATGGCTTTAGATTCCTGTGAGATGAAATTAGGTGACATAGACGATGTTGTCCTGGGCACGGCTCCCGATGCCTTTGATATGATTCACATGAAGTCAGAGTATCTTACCGATGGCTGTGGAGGCTGGCATAAACCCTATGTGAGGGGTTATGTTGGCGGCGGCACAGGTGTCTTTATCGCTAACCAGGGTTGGTATCATGTAGCCTCAGGGCTTTTTGACACCTGTCTCGTGGTGGCTGAGGAAAAGATGTCCAGCTTGCGACCTCATCCTCAAGGTGCCTTCATCACTATCTGGGATCAGTTTACCGAAAGCCCTTTAGGTCCCAGTCTTTTATGGTATTTCGCCATGGAAATGAATAGATACATGGATAGATATGGTTTTACCGAGCGGGATATGGCGTTGAGTGCCGTCAAGAACAAGAGAAATGCGATGGGTCATCCCTGTGCTCAGCTACCTATGGAACTTACCGTGGATGATGTCGTGAATTCAGAGGTAATGGCATGGCCGGTAAAGCGTTTAGATGTTAGCCCCACTAGCGACGGAGCGGTGGCTTTGGTGCTTGCTGCGGAACACGTTGCCAAGAGAATTAGCGATAAGCCGGTTTGGATTGAAGGGGTTGGTTGGAACCTGGAAACCTTTTATGTCGGGCAGCGTGACCTTTACTATCCCAAACAGGTAGAATTTGCTGCCAGACAGGCTTACCAGATGGCAGGGATTAAAGAGCCAGATAAGGAAATTGATGTCGTTGAGCCCTACGACCCGTTTGACTATAAGGAATTTCAACATTTAGAGGCACTTCTTCTTTGCGGTAAAGGTGAGGCACCCAAGCTTATGGCAGATGGGGTTTTCAATCGGGATGGCAGATTACCCAGTTGCCCTTCCGGTGGGGCGCTGGGGGTGGGCAATGCTATCGCTGCCACCGGCACGATGAAGGTAGCCGAGCTATTTTGGCAATTACGCGGTGAAGCGGGCAAAAGGCAGGTTCCAGGAAAACCCAGGAAAGGGCTTGCCCAAGCTTGGGGAGACGAGATGCAGGTAGGAACCGTCACTATCCTAGGAATTTAAGGGGGTGAATGTGAGCGAGCTAATCAAGAAATGGCCAGGAGTAGTTCTTCGTGAGGCTGATATAAGGGAAAGGAAGGTTTTGTGGACAGAGTGGCATCCGAAATTTGAGTATGCTTATGACTGCGGGATTGGTTATGGAAGGTATTTCGCCGAATTAAAGAAAGGTAGAATTGTCGGCACAAAGTGTAAAAGGTGCGGTCGAATACTGTTACCGGCTCGCTATTTCTGTGAGTGGTGTTGGCGACCCACCGATGAATGGGTCTACCTTGAGGATACAGGTACAGTTAATACCTTTTCCATTTGCTATACCGACTGGCTTGCCAGAAGAATAAAGGAGCCTGAATTGCCGGCAATGATTGAGATTGATGGCTCCGGGGGGGTGGCAATCATGGGCAAGTTAGGAGAGGTTGAGCCTAAGGAAATAAGAATAGGCATGAGGGTCAAAGCGGTGTGGAAGCCTGAAGGAGAGCGTATCGGGGCGATAACCGATATCAAATATTGGGAACCACTTAAGGAGGGGTAAACATGGAGGTAGCAAAGGTTACACAGGTTTCCCAAACTAAGCCATGGTGTGAACAGTTAGGGTTTGCTGGGGACTTGCTATATGGGCAATATACTTATGGCATTGCTGGAGAGAGGTTCTTCCGGGAGATAAAGGATAACGGTAAGCTTATGGGAACGAGGTGTAAAAAGTGCCATCTGCTCTATATGCCGCCGCGGATTTATTGTGAGCGTTGCTTTAGTGAGTTGGAGGAGTGGTGTGAAATAGAAGGTAAAGGTAGAATTCATACTTATACTGTTGCCTATGTTGATTTAGACGATATGAGATTGACTGAGCCGGTATTATTAGCTTTGGTCAAATTCTCTGGTGTTTATGGTGGCTTGGTTCATCGCCTCGGTGAAGTGGAGCCAGAAGAAGTTGAAATCGGCATGCCGGTAGAGATAGTTCTTAAACCCAAGGAAGAGCGAATTGGTTCGATATTGGATATAAAATACTTTAAGCCAGAGTGAGAAAATGCAATGGGCAGGATAGTAGAAAACATGGCGGAGATATCCCGCTTAAAGGAGGCACTCCAGGTAATCAAGAACATTACCGCCGAGATGAACGGGAACGATAAAAGTAGGCGGTGGTTCTTGGCCAAGAGAGGGTAATGAAATGGATTTTGAGCTAACCGAAGAACAGAAGATGATTGCTAACTCGGCGAAAGAAATCGCTAAGGAGTTTGGCCCGGAGTACTGGCGAGAAAAAGAAGAAAAGGAAGAATTCGCCAGTGAGTTCTGGAAGGTGATAAGTGATGCGGGATTTACTGGTATCGTTATCCCCGAGGAGTATGGTGGTGCGGGAAGAGGCATTACCGAGCTATTGATTGTTATGGAGGAGCTGGTGGCTAATGGTTGTGGCCTGGGTGGGCAGTGGTACCTCGTTCTGACCGAGGTGTTCGGGGCAATCAGCATCATGAGACATGGCACCAATGAACAGAAGCAAAAGTATTTGCCTGGGATTGCCAGGGGCGAGATTGAGTTTTGCATGGGACTGACTGAACCTGATGCTGGCTCAAATACACTAAACACGAAGACCAGGGCTAAAAAAGTTGGCGATAAGTGGATCATAGACGGCAGCAAGACTTTTATCAGTGGTGCCGATCGAGCCAAAGCAATGCTTCTTGTCACCAGGACAACGCCGAAGGATAAGGTGGTACGGAAATCACTCGGCATAAGCCTGTTTCTAGTTGATTTACCCAATCCTGCAGTCAAAACAAACCCGATAGCAAAGCATGGCATTAACTACTCGAAATCTTGTGAAATGGGCATATCTGGTTTGGAACTGAATGAAGAAGCATTGATGCCACCGTTGGACGAGGGATGGTACTCGATTCTGGACACCCTAAATACGGAACGGATGAGCTTTACTGCGGCGGCAGTTGGTCTCGCCCGACTTGCGATCGGAAAAGCCGTTGAATACGCCAAGCAAAGAAAGGTTTTTGGCGAGGTGCCTATTGGGAGTTACCAGGCGATACAATTTCCATTGGCAGAAAGCTATGCTGCACTTGAAGGTGCTAAGCTTATGAACTTCAAGGCAGCAACTTTGTACGATTCAGGTGCCGGTCTGCGTGAAGTGGGAGCGGCGGCCAATATGGCGAAGTTAGTTGCGGTAGACCATGCCATAAGAGCTGTCTACCGGGCGATGCAGACCTTCGGGGGTTATGGTTATGCTAAAGAATATGATGTGGAAAGATGGTGGCGGGAAGTGAACCTGATTCGGCTAGCTCCGGTTACCCAAGAAATGGCCTTGCACTACGTTGGTGAACACGTACTCGGATTGCCCAGATCTTATGCGTAGTCACTATGACTTCGGTTTACTTCAGCGGAAGCTAAAATGGGAAATGCTAATCTGAGAACTACCAAAGTTAATATAGAATACAAAAAGCCGAAAAGTGAATTTAACTAGGTAAGACATTGACAATTGTGAGTTATGGGAAATCCAAACCAAAAGATAGCATGAAGGTACCCCTCTGGGAGCCGTCGCCGGAACGTAAGGAAAACGCCAATATTACCCGTTTCATCGCTCTGGTTAATGAGCGATACGGGGCAAAGCTCACCGCCTATAACGAACTTAATGACTGGGCCATAAATAACCTGGCTTACTTTTGGGCGCTCGCGTGGGAGTTTGTCGGTATCAGGGCTTCCAGGAAATATGACCGCGTTCTGGTTCCGGGGAAGCGGATGATGGACACCAAATGGTATACAGGCGCCCGCCTCAATTTCGCTGAGAACCTGCTTCGCTATCGTGACCGCCACCCCGCCCTCATCTTTAAGAGTGAGGTCCGTGATGCCGTCAGCATTACCTATGCCGAACTCTACGAGCAGGTAGCCCGTCTGGCTAAATCTCTACGTGAACTTGGTATCGAGCCGGGAGACCGCGTGGCCGGCTTCCTGCCCAATATGATGGAGGCAGTTATCGCCATGCTGGCCAGCACCAGTATTGGCGCTACCTGGACAGCCTGCTCACCAGACTTTGGCGCCAAAGGGGTCATGGACCGCTTCGGGCAAACCGAGCCCAAGGTTCTTTTCACCGCCGATGGCTACTTCTACAGTGGGAAGAAATTCGATTCCTTGGAACGAGTGGCTGGTATCTTGAAAGAGATACCGTCTATCAGGAAGGTGGTGGTTATCCCTTATGTTGACAGGGAGCCAGATATCAGCCGGATTCCCAATTCAATTCACTACCAGGATTTCTTAGCCAAGGAAACGGGACTTGAAATCCAGTTTGCCCAACTCCCCCCCGACCACCCGTTATACATCATGTACACCTCAGGGACAACCGGGCTGCCCAAGTGCATCGTGCAAGGAGCCGGCGGCATTCTCGCCGTACATCTGAAAGAGCTGATGCTTCAGATAGATATTAAACGGGAAGACATTATTATATACTTCACCACACTGAGCTGGATGATGTGGACCTGGCTGGTGAGCAGCCTCGCCCTGGGAGCCACGGTAGTACTCTTTGATGGCAATCCCTTCTATCCCGACCCCGGAGCACCCTGGAGGCTAACCCGGGATGAGAAGATAACCATATTCGGGACCAGCGCCCGATACCTGGCTGAGCTGGAAAAGCGTGGCCTTAAGCCCGGTAAGGAATATGAACTGAGTAGTCTTAAGACAATCACCACCACTGGCTCACCCCTCTCTGTAGAGAGCTTTGAATTTGTCTACCGGGATATTAAATCGGATGTGTTCTTAGCCTCTATTTCCGGGGGCACCGACATTAACGGGCTCTTTCTAGGAGGGAACCCCATTGGTCCCGTCTACGCTGGCGAGCTCCAGGGGCCAAGCTTAGGGGTTAATGTAGAATGCTATGGCCCTGGTGGTAAACCGGTACTTAACCGGAAGGGGGAACTGGTGGTCACTACCCCTTACCCATCCATGCCCCTCTATTTCTGGAACGACCCGGACAAAAAGAAGTATCAAAGCGCCTACTTCGATGAGTACCCCGGCGTATGGACTCACGGAGACTACATTGAAATTACCGGTACCGGCACTATCATCTACGGGCGCTCCGATAATATCCTTAAGCCAGCCGGGGTGAGGATTGGTACCGCTGAGATTTACCGTCAGGTGGAGACCCTGGACGCGGTTACGGATAGCGTGGTCGTGGGACAAGATTGGCAAGGCGATGTTCGCATCCTTCTGTTTGTCAAGCTAGCCGAAGGGATAGAACTAACCGAAGACCTGGCTAACAAAATAAAGACCACCATCAGAAAAAACGCCACGCCCCGTCACGTTCCCGCCAAGATTATTGCTATTAGCGATATCCCCTACACCCGCAGTGGGAAGAAGGTAGAAAAGGCGGTAAGGAACATAATCCACCACGAGCCGGTTCCCAATATAGATGCCCTCGCCAACCCAGAGTCACTCAGGCTCTACGAGAACCTGGCAGAACTTCAATCGTGATGCCCCGCAGCGAGCCCGCTTCTAGATATATCCCCCCACGGCTTAAATTAACCAAGCCGGTCACGATTTGATGCCCGCTCCAGACGCTGTTTCCAACGGGCATTTACCAAATCCTGAAGTTCCTTAGTCTGCTCTTCAGTGAGGTTCCTAAATCTCCCCTGGAGGGCGAAATAATCTTTGACTGGCTTCAGAGTGCCCCTTCGAGCGAGGGCCTTACTTGCCGCAGTGAGTCTAAAAATGCCATCTTCAACCTCACTAAGGATAACCAACCCGGTTTTTACGGCAAGTTCTCCAATCTTGATCGTATCGCTGGTGGGAAAACGCCATCCGGGAGGACATGGGGTGAAGACATGAATGAACCTGGTTCCCTTTATGGTCTTTGCCTTTCTAACCTTCTCATAAAGGTCCAAAGGATAAGAAGCATTAGCGGTAGCAATATACGGAATGCCGTGTGCTTCCATAATTGCGGTGATATCCTTCTGGTGCTCCTGTTTACCCAGAATGGGAGTCGTCCCCGAAATAGTGCCTAAAGGTGTCGAGCTTGAGCGCTGATTACCGGTGTTCATATAGCCTTCGTTATCGTAGCAGATATAGAGAAAATCGACCCCTCTTTCCGCAGCACCACTTAAAGCCTGGATACCGATGTCATAGGTGCCACCATCACCAGCTATTGCCAATACGGTGACATCCTCCCTATGCAGAGCCCTCAGCCCAGCGACCAAGCCGGTAGCTGACGAAGCAGTAGAGGCAAATGGTGTATTGACACAGGGTACATCAACTGACGTTATGGGATACATACCATGTAACACGGTAAGACAACTGGCGGGAACGGTAACAATGACCTTGCCGCCCAAGGCCTTTAGAATATGACGGTATGCTAAAGACAGAGAGCAACCGGAGCAGGCCCGGTTACCGGGCAACAGAAATTCCTTCTCGGGCAAATTCAGTGCGTTTTTCACAAAGCTACTCCACTAAATATAGCAAATCCATTCCGGGTATTCCTCGTTTACGGAGACCCCCGGTAGCGGCAATAGGGATTTATTAACCGCAGCTACGATATCCTTGGCTCTGACATTACGACCACCCAGTCCCACAATGAAGTTACGGATTACCGCGTTGGTTCCGCTTCCGTAGAGAGCTGCCTTAATCTCCGTGCAGGTAGCTCCCTCCAAGCCATAGCTTACATTCTTATCAAAGACCACAATCAGACGACATTTCTTCAGCGCTGCCACCAGGCTGGATTTGGGGAACGGCCGGAAAACTCTAAGTCCGAGAACCCCCACCCGATGACCTTCTTCCCGAAGCATATCTGCTGCCACAATCGCCTCCATCGCCAGGCTTCCCATCGCCACGATTGCTACCTCAGCATCATCCATCCTATCTTCCCAGAACATATTGGCATAGCTCCGGCCAAATACTTCGCCGAATTCCTGACCGACCCGAACAATCGTGTCTCTCGAGTTCTGTAAAGCCTCCTGGAGGAGATAACGAATCTCCATGTAGCCATGACAGAGAATACCCTCGGTATTAACCCTGGGGTTGGCTAAGGTTACCAGGTTGTAATTCTTCGGGCTTGCTGGATCAAGCACCGTATGTGGTTGATAGGGCGGTAAGAATTGGTCTACCTCAAGCTGCGTTGGAATACGCACCGGCATCTCGGCGTGGGACAAGAGAAAGCCGTCATAGCAAACCATTACCGGCACATACATGCTCTCAGCAATCTTGTAGGCCTGAATCAGCGAATCTAATATTTCTTGATTGTTCCGTGCATAAATCTGTATCCAGCCAGTATCCCGTTGGGAGATCGAGTCCTGTTGATCATTGAGTACACTCCAGGGGGCACCAATGGCACGATTAACACAGGCTAGCACTACTGGCAGACGAGCCCCTGCCGCCCAGTGGAGCATCTCGTGCATGTAGGCCAAGCCATGCGAGCTGGTCGCAGTAAAAGTCCGGGCACCAACTAAAGAGGCTGAAGTGCATACCGCGAGCGCGCTGTGTTCGCTTTCAACGGCAACATACTCCGCCTTAAGTTCGCCTCTCTCAACAAATCTTGAGAGTGTTTCGGTTACCGGTGTCTGGGGAGTAATGGGATAAGCAGCAACCACCTGGACACGGCTCAGCCTGGCTGCCTCAGCTGCCGCCCGATTGCCATCAATGATCCGTATCTCAGCTTCTTTACTGTTCTTTTCCCCAACCAAGACCGATTAATCCTTTCTCTGAGAGGAAAACTCTTCTTCACTTACCATGGTTATCGCCTGTACCGGGCAAACTTCAGGGCAGATTCCACACCCTTTACAGTATTCCAGGTCTATCTGTACCGGGATAGTCCGGCTAATCACGGCATCCGGGCAATAGAGCCAGCACAGAAAACAGGCTGGCTTACCTTGCTTGGCTGGCAAGCACTTCCCATGGTCAATCACCGGCCGCATGGTACGCCATTCGCCCGTCTTACCAGCTTCACCAATGCCCGGTGATGATACATTACATATGTGTTGACAGGACTTGGTTTCCACGGGATCGTATTAACTCCTTCCGGATAACCTTGTTATTTGGTAGGCCTTCGTAAATGCGGCAAGATTAATATCGATACCTTTATCAGAGAAGATTCCCCTCATCACTATTTCGATATTTGCCCGATCCACCAGTTCGGTAGCACGGGTAAACGCACCCAGAATGGCCGTATTTACCACGGTAAGTCCAGCCACCTCTAACCCGAGCTCCTGACAAATGCTAGTTGCATCAGCGGTGGCAATGTTAAAGCCACCACTAATACCAAGTTCGTCAGGGTGATGCCAGGAATTCACCACGAGCCAGCCGTCCCGAGACAGACCAGAAATAACTTCCTGATATTTCAACAGGCTATGATCTAATACAATTACCACGTCAGGCTCTTCTACCCCCGATACGACCATAATTGGTTTCTCTGAAATCCTGACCGACGCACTGACAGGGACACCCCTTCTCTCCGCTCCGAAGGATGGGGTTGCCGTCACTCCCTGATACCCTTGAAGGTAAGCGGCCTGAGCAACAATCTTGGCCGCGGTCATTGCCCCCTGGCCACCTCGGCCATGAAATCTAATCTCATATGAACCGGTAGCAATAGGAGGGCTCTTCAAAGTGTCACCCTTAATCTGTTTTTCACTTGACTTAAGAGGCATTATACTCTAATGGTAATGCCCTCAGGTTAGATGTGTCAAATAGGGACACCTGTTCGAGCCAATGGGAGGAATAGCTATAATCTGACTTGCTTCAAGTACATGAACAGGGCAACCCGGACTTATCATCCCAGTTGCCCTTTATAATCGTACGGGGCTTTACTTAAGGTCTCAACTTCAACTAAAAAAGTAATTACTTCCTTTCCTTTTCAAAAGCCTCTTTTGTAAAGCACAATTATTGTATCAGGCGTAACAATCGTTCCTTTGTTTACATAGTAATCGATTAATCTCTGTTGACTTAGGATTCGGTCGGTGATATTATTCGCGTTAGAAGAGGACAATCGGTCTCCGACTTTTGCTAAGTTAAATGGAGTTCAGGTATTCGGAGGTTAAAGTCCTTTCACTCCGACTTCACTTGACACAAAACGGTTACCGGTATAGATATCTGATATAACCCTTCCTTTTCACGGCCTCCTTGCGTAAGTGCAGGTTCGTTGTATGATAAGAACTTAGTTTTGTGGGAGGATAGTAATGATAAAGTTAAATCAAAGATTCGGTAGGTCCCCATATCTGGAGATTCTTACGGAAGAGCAGGTTTATGCCATCCATTCCACCAGTTTGGGGATCCTAGAGAGAACGGGAATGCAATGTGCAAATGAGGCAGCCCTGAAGATTTTTCGACAGGGTGGGGCCTATGTCGATGGCAATAGCGTTAGGATTCCTCCAATAATGATTGAACAGGCACTACAGACTGTGCCGCCTAGGATTCTAATAACGGGGAGGCACGGCAAGGGAGAGGTACTACTGGAGAGAAACGTCGTTAATTACGGACTAGGCACAGACCTGATGTATCACATTGACCCCTACACCGGCAAAACACGACAAACAATACTTAAAGATGTGGAAAATATAGCCAAAGTGGTTCACAAATGTAAGTATATTGATTTCAATTCTGATTCAGGTTTTCCCTCGGATATCCAGCCGGAGATGCATGATTTATACCAATACAAGACAGGGATCGCCTATTGCGATAAGCCATTCTTCATTGCTGTTGACAATGGTGAGAATATGAGAGCTCTTATTGAGATGGACACGGTGTTCGCTGGGAGCTCTGGCGATCCAAATAGGACACCTTCCCTTATCGTCTATCGAGAGCCAGTTTCCCCATTAATGTTTCATGAAACCGCCGTTGAGGTTCTCATGGTTTGCGCCGAGTACAAAGTTCCCATTGTGTTTACGCCTATACTCCAAACCGGTGCTACTGGCCCGATGACCTTAGCCGGAAGTATTGCGCAAGGCAATGCTGAAACATTGGCCAGCTTGGTACTGCATCAACTAAGGGCTCCTGGGGCACCGTTCATCTGGGGCCCAGGCGTTAGCATGATGGACATGCGCACCACACTTTTTTGTTATGGCGGGCCAGTCATCATGAAAGCTCAAGCAGCCCTAGGTCAAATAGGTCGATTCTATAACCTGCCTATCTTTGGGTTTACCGGTATTACTGACTCAGCTACTATTGACGTACAGTGCGGAATTGAGATGATGTGGTCGGTCCTAATAAATGCTTTGGCCGGACTTAATCTCTGTCACGATGTCGGATATTTGAGCTCGGGGTTATTAGGTAGCTTGGAAGCTATCCTGTTGGGTAATGAAATCATTGATGCTGTGAGTACTTTTATGGATGGGATTCAGATAAACGAAGAGACCTTAGCTTTGGAAGTAATAAATAAAGTTGGCTCTGATGGCAACTTTCTAAGGGAAGAGCATACCCGAAAGTTCTTAAAACAAGAGAGTTGGTACCCCCAGTTCCTTAATCGAAGACACTTCAAGCCTTGGCATTCTGATGCAGGAAAAACAGTAAATCAGGAGCTGCAAGATAAAGCTCAGCAAATAATCGAAGAGGATGCCCCTCCGTTGATTTCAGAGGTTGAGGCCAAGGAATTAGATAAGATAATTACCGCCCGAGAAAAACAATTGGATGTAAAGTAACTGTTGTCTACTGCAATGCTATAAAGGGGAATAACTATGGCAGAGCTTAAGCGTGTAACTAACCGGGGGGACAACTTCAATGAACTGAAGTACTATACCTTCGACAAGAATAAACCGCCTATCCTTAAAGTAGATCTGGAGGAAAAGTTCGTTGCTGAAATCGAGGATGGCCTTGGGGGGATACTGAGGGAAGACCAAAACAAATTATTCCCTCGAGATTTTAAACCATATACTGAAAGAGTCCCAGCTTGGCTGAATCCACTTTGCGGCCCTATATATATCAATGGAGTAGAGCCAGGAGATGTCCTAGTAGTAAATATAGAAAAAATAGATAAACTCCTAACCGGGGCGACATGCACGATCCCAGGTGCCCATCACTTCACCGGTCTTTGTGGGTGGGAAGAGTGTGACGAGATGTATACCGGAATAATAGAGAATACCGGAGGTAAGGGGGCCTGGAAATACGATCAGCATACATATACCTGGGAGCTGAAACCATTCTTAGGCACTATCGCAACTGCTCCAGAGTGGGAGGTTTTGGCCAGCCTAATCACGAGTTTTGGCTCTGCCCCAGGCTGTGGTGGAAACATCGACTGCCAAGACATTAGAGAAGGTACGAAGGTATACTTACAGTCCTTCAACGAGGGAGGTCTACTATTTTTCAGCGATATGCATGCTTCTCAAGGAGATGGTGAAGTTACTGGTATAGCTAATGAGGTATCCGGAGAGGTAACCTTGAGCTGCGATGTTATCAAGAAAAAGACTCTAAATAATGTCCGGCTGGAAACACCGGAATCCCTGATATCTGTCTATTGCTATCGGCCCATAGAGGAGGCGATCAAGCGAGCACTTAAAGACTTAATTCTATGGCTTGAAGAAGACTATGGGATGACGAAGAGAGAGGCTTATGTGCTATCAAGCATCTGTCCAGACTTCAGAATTAACATTTATCAGAATTGCAGTGGATTAGGCAGACTGATGACCACAGTCGGAGTTGAGTTCTCGAAGAGAATCCTGCCCAAGTAAATCTGCCGCGGTTATGTACTGAGAAGGCTGCGCTGAAAATCGTTCGATTATTTGGTCCTATATTAAGCATATCCTTTCAAATTCAGATGGTATACTATTTGTAAATCGTCAGGATAAATGGGACACAATAAATTAGCGAAGTCTGCTGGGGCGAGAGACTGGGCGCCATCTGCCAGGGCTTCCTTCCAGCCAACAAGAGCATCGTCCTGCTTACTGAACACGCATAGTGAGGGCATAGCAAGGTAAACGAGGAGAGTGGCCATGGAGCCACTCTCCTCTCTTTGATCATATATACCTGGGAATGGGCGGCTACCAAAACAACGTCCTATCCTACTAACAGGACGTCGGGAATGCCATTCAGTTTTCGATGCGGTAGCGGTAAAAAGTATAAGTGGTGTCACGGTAGATAAGTTGACTTTGAAAT
>PVMS01124660.1_pt1 | contig 12899 bp, 7 predicted proteins | sample 1853461 | NCBI WGS metagenome assembly PVMS01 (sample SAMN08582032, study PRJNA380276) | Marine sediment metagenome, whole genome shotgun sequencing project. | isolation source: ocean sediment barecode stripped | collected 2017 | reverse complement strand
CTTCGATCACGTCCACCCCCAGGCGGGCCAACCCGCGCGCGATCTCAACTTTTTCAGCTGAGGTCAGGGTTGCACCGGGGGATTGCTCCCCGTCCCTTAAGGTGGTATCAAATATGCGGACGTAATTCGAATTCATAACCCACTCTCACTCTCATCCTTCATTGTTTCCAGGACTTATTCACCTGCCTTGATCGTCACAGGATCGATAAAGGGCATCATCCCGCGCAGGTCAGCTCCGACTTTTTCAATCATGAGCTCCTGTTCTTTTTCTCGCTGTTCATTGAACCAGGGACGGCCCTCTTCGTTTTCTTCGATCCAGGCCTCAGCGTATGTACCATCCTGGATATCTTTCAACATCTGTTGCATGACATACTTGGTTTCTTCGGTGATGATCTTGGGTCCGCCGGTGTAGTCACCATGTTCGGCGGTATCTGAAACTGAATAGCGCATGTAATTCAACCCGCCGCGGTACATCAGGTCGACGATCAATTTCAGCTCGTGCATGCATTCAAAGTAAGCCAGCTCGGGCTGGTAGCCAGCTTCCACCAAGACTTCAAAACCAGCCTTGACCAGGCTGGAGACCCCGCCGCAGAGCACGGCCTGTTCGCCGAATAAATCTGTTTCCGTTTCTTCTTTGAAGGTCGTCTCAACCACGCCAGCTCTGGTGGAACCCAGGGCTTGGGCGTATGAGATGGCGTTGGCTTTCGCCTTGCCGCTGTAATCCTGGTGGACTGCCAGCAGGGAGGGGGTTCCTTCCCCTTCGATGAACAGCTCACGCACCCGGTGACCAGGAGCTTTGGGGGCTACCATGCTCACACCGATGTTTGCCGGAGGTTTTATGGTTTCATAACGGATGTTGAACCCGTGGGCGAACATCAAAGTTTTTCCTTCTGTCAAATGGGGCGCAATCATCGAGCGGTAAATAGCAGGTTGGGTTGTGTCCGGGGTCAGCAGCATGATGGTGTCTGCCCATTGAGCAGCCTGGTCGATGGGGAGCACAGTTAATCCATCGGCTTCTGCCTGCGCCCATGACTTACGCTGTGGGTTCAGCCCGACGGCCACTTCCACCCCGCTGTCGCGCAAATTCAACGCATGGGCATGTCCTTGGGAGCCATAACCAATCACTGCCACCTTTTTTCCCAGCACCAGATTGGAATCTGCATCCTTGTCGTAGTAAATAATTGCCATTTGTTTTCCTTTGTAGCTTTCAGTGAATTTCAACAACACCTGGTTTCATTGATCGACCAGGTCATTAATTGTTTGATTGGTGACCGTTGCCGCGCGGCGCATAGCGAACGCCGGTTGCGGTGCCGCGCATCATGGCCACCTGTCCTGTGCGTACCATTTCCTGGATGCCCATGGGAGTGAGCAGCTCCACCAGGCCTTCGATCTTATCTTCCGTGCCGGTGATCTCGACGATCACAGAATCTGGTGCCACATCCACAATGCGCGCCCGGAAAATTGCCGCCAGGTTGGCGATCTCCGCCCGCTGCTCCGAGGTGGCAGACACTTTGATCAGTGCAAGATCGCGGGTCACTGCTGGCTGGTTGGTCACATCCTGCACATCGATCACATTGACCAGCTTGTAGAGGTTGGCTTCCGCCTTACGCGCGTCCACATTCCCATTTTCCAGCACGATGGTCATGCGGGAGATGTCGGGTTTTTCCGTCCGCCCAACATTCAACGACTCGATGTTGAAATTGCGGCGCCGGAACAGGGACGCGACCCGGTTGAGCACACCGGGTTTATTTTCGACTAATGCGATCAGGGTAAGTTGCTGCATCTCATCCTCCTTCAATCTGCAGTCTGGGGCTGCTCGCGGACCGGCCGGCGGATCATCTTGTCCAGATCAGCGCCTGTTGGAACCATCGGGTAGACTGCTTCTTCTTTTTCAACCTGGAATTCTAACAATACCGGGCCTTCGGTCTGGCGGGCAAACTCAATCGCGGGGAGTACATCTTCAGGTTTAGAAACTTGCCGGCCGGGTATGTCGTGGGCTTCAGCGATCTTCACAAAATCCGGACCATTCAATGGCGTGCCTGAATAGCGGCTTTCGAAGAAAAATTCCTGCCACTGGCGCACCATACCTAAGAAGCGATTATTCATAATGGCAATTTTGATGTTGGCGCCTTCCTGGACGGCAGTTGATAATTCAGCCTGGGTCATTTGGAAGCTACCATCTCCATCCACCAACCAGACTTCTTGATCTGGCTGGGCGAACCAGGCTCCAATGGTGGCCGGTAAACCAAAACCCATTGTTCCCGCGCCACCAGAGGTGAGCAGCCGGTTAGGTTTTTCAAAGGGGTAATACTGAGCGGACCACATCTGGTGCTGTCCCACGCCGGTAGTCAGGATCGCCTCCCCTTCGGTCGCTTCCCAGATATCCCGGATTACGTGGGCAGTATACAGCTTGCCATCATCAGCCCAGGTCAGGATATCCCGGGCCTGGCTATCCCTGCGCCACTCCTCGATCTCGGCGCGCCACTCTTCGTGATCGTGTTCGTCTACCAGGGGGATCAAATCGGTGAGCACAGTATTTAAGTCACCAACCAGAGGTACATCTACTTCAACATTCTTGTGCACCTCGGAGGGGTCAATCTCGATATGAATCTTGCGCGCTCGCGGAGCGTATGTGCGCAGGTTGGCAGTCACCCGGTCGTCGAAGCGCATACCGAAGGCCAGCAGCAAGTCGGCGCCTTGAATCGCCAGGTTGCAGTATGCTTCACCGTGCATGCCCATCATCCCCAGGCTGAGTGGGTCTGAGGCTGGGAAAGCACCTAGCCCAAGCAGGGTCATCGCTACCGGGGTCTGGGTCTTGGTGGCGAAGACGCGCAGAGTCTCCTCGGCATTTGACATCATCACGCCGTGTCCGGCAAGGATCACGGGGCGTTCAGCCTGGTCAATCAACTCAGCAGCCTGCTTTAAATCATCCAGAGGGGCATTGCTGGGAGGCTGGTAGCCAGGCAGCGAAATTTCTTCCGGATAGTTGAACTCAACTTCTTCGACCTGTGCATTTTTACAAATGTCAATCAGCACCGGGCCGGGTCGTCCACTGCGGGCGATGTAAAAGGCCTCCCGCACGACGTCCGCCACCTCCTCGGCGCTGGTCACCAGGTAATTATGCTTGGTAATGGGAAGGGTGATGCCAGTCACATCTACTTCTTGAAAAGCATCGCCGCCGATCAGGTGAGCGTGGACCTGTCCGGTGATACAAACCATGGGAGAGGAATCCATCATCGCCGTGGCGATACCTGTCACTAGGTTGGTCGCTCCGGGACCGGAGGTCGCTAAAGCCACCCCGACTTTTCCGGAAGCGCGCGCATAACCGTCAGCCATATGAGCGGCACCCTGTTCGTGGCGCACAAGAACATGGTGCACCGGGTAGTAGAGCATCGCGTCGTATACCGGCATGATGGCGCCCCCGGGCAGCCCGAAAACTACCTCCACACCTTCGCGTACCAGGCATTCCCATAAAATTTCTGCACCAGTCTTTTTTGCCATAATTGCCTCACAATCTCCTGGTTACTAGTTTCCCATTCAAGGGTGTGTCGGGATATATCTACCCAACCGGCTGCCAGGCCAGCTTCCTTCGAGAGTGATCTACACCAAAACTGCTCCGCTGCTCGCACTGGTCACCATCCGGGAATAACGGCGCAGCCAGGAACTTTCAGTCTGGACTTCGAACGGTGGTAATGAGGCCAGGCGCTCTTGAATAGCCTCATCGCTGAGAGCAACATCCAGGCTGCGCTTTTCCAGGTCGATCATGATTTCATCGCCATCCTGGAGTGCTGCGAGCGGTCCCCTGGAGGCAGCTTCCGGGCTGATGTGCCCGATGCAAACCCCGCGTGTGCCGCCGGAGAAGCGACCATCAGTGATCAAAGCCACCTTTTCCCCCAGCCCCATGCCCACGATGGCAGAGGTTGGCGAGAGCATTTCCTGCATACCAGGACCACCTCGAGGTCCCTCGTAGCGGATAACTACCACGTCCCCAGGTTTAACCTGGTGGTCGAGTATGCCTGCCATGGCCTCATCCTGGCTCTCAAAAATGCGCGCCGGGCCGCTGAACTGGCGGATATGATCGGCTACGCCACCTGTTTTAATCACTGCTCCGTGGGGCGCCAGGTTTCCATATAAGATCGCCAGGCCGCCCACCGGGCGGTGGGGATTCTCGTAAGGTCGAATCACCTCATTATCCTTGACATTCAATCCCCTGATCGAATCGCCCAGGGTCTTCCCAGATACTGTGGGCCGCTCCAGGTGCAGGGTATTTCCGGAGCGGGCGATTTCATTTAAGATGGCCGGTATGCCCCCCGCCCGGTGCACATCATCCATGTGCCACTTACCAGAAGGGCTGACCTTGCACAGATACGGCACCCGGTCAGCCACCTCGTTGATCCTTTCGAGTGGATATTCCACCCCGGCTTCATGCGCCAGCGCCAGGGTGTGCAGCACAGTGTTCGTGCTGCCGCCCATGGCCATATCCAGGGCGAAGGCGTCATCGATCGTTTCGGCATTGACCACCTTGCGTGGGGTCAGGTCTTTCTCAACCAGGGATAAGATCTGTGCGGCTGCCTGGTCAGCCAGTGCCTCGCGTTCCACACTCAATGCAAGTGCCGTGCCATTGTAAGGCAGGGCTAATCCAAGCACTTCCAGCAGACAATTCATTGAATTAGCGGTGAAGAGACCCGAACATGAACCGCAGGCTGGGCAGGCATAATCCTCCAGGGTTTTCAAGCGCTGTTCATCGATCTTACCCGCTTTATAAGCGCCGACGCCCTCGAAGACAGACACCAGGTCGATCGCTTCTCCTTCGGGTGTTTTCCCGGTTGGCATGGGTCCACCGGAGATAAAAATCGCCGGAATGTCAACCCGCAAAGCCGCCATGATCATCCCAGGAACGATCTTGTCGCAGTTGGGAATGCACACCATGCCGTCAAACTGGTGGGCCTGAATCATGGTCTCGACGCTGTCGGCGATCAGTTCCCGGGAAGGGAGGCTGAATTTCATGCCACCATGGCCCATGGCGATGCCGTCATCCACGCCGATCGTATTGAACTCGAAGGGCACAGCGCCTGCAGCGCGCACGGCTTCCTTGACTCGCTTGCCGAATGACTGCAGGTGAACATGCCCGGGCACGATATCGATATACGAATTGACGATAGCGATGAAAGGCTTGGAAAAATCTTCATCCTGCAAGCCAGTTGCTCTTAACAGTGCCCGGTGGGGTGCTCTCTCATAACCTTTTTTTATCTGGTCAGATCGCATAATTTATCCCAAAAAAGAAAAGGACTGCCTGTGTTGGGCAGTCCTGGTTTTACAAGGTTACTTCTGTGCTCGGTCTACACTTTGATGGTAGCCCTGGCTGCCGAAAGGGGGAGTGGGTTCTCAATTCCCAGAATGAGAACCAAAATAATGACAACCAGAATAAGAGAGAGCACGTCAAAATACATGATTTTTAAAATTCCTTGCGAATTCAGGGTAGTTTACACAATATTTTTATTTCTGTCTATTGGAAAACTCCACAAAAATACCCCCTGTTTTTTGTGTAATGTGACCATAGGTCGAAACAAAAGTTTAGTGTAGAAAAAGATGGTTCTGGTTGGGAAATTCACTTGTTTGGCAATTGTGCGGGCATTTTTAACATACTTATTTGGAAAATGCTGCAATTATCCCAGACCGAATTATTTCGCTCAACCAGGTCTGCGAGTTCCACCCAGCATGCGGTATATGTGCAGCGCCAATTCCACGGCCAGGCGGGTTTCGGGCTTTTCCAAATCCAATCCAGCAATTTCACAGATCCGGTCCAGGCGGTAGCTGAGCGTGTTGCGATGGATGAATAATGCTTCAGAAGCCTGAGCCAGGCTGCCGTTGTGCTCGAAATAGACCTCCAGGGTCCGAAAAAGCTCCGGGCCACCATCGTGTGCCAGCAAGGGACCCAGGATTTCCTCCTGGAAGGCGATCAGGGCGGGATTATGTTCGAATTGGAACAGCAGCCTGTAGACCGATAAATCTGGAAAATAGAGCACTTTGTCTTCCTGGAAACGGCGCGCCATTTCCAATGCCTGCCCCGCGTGGCGGAATGATTCCCGCCAGGCAGGCAGCTCCTGGGCTGGCGAACCGATACCGCAGCGGATTGGTGCTTCAGGATACTCCTGGAAACCCTGGTCTACCACTGCTTGCCCGAATTTTATTGCGACTGCAGGTCGTGAAGACTCGGGATCGATTTCGCAGAAACAAACGATCTCCAATCCCATGGGATTGACGATGGATTTCAGCCCCAGGGCGCTGATTTCTCCATTCAAGATCGTCTCCAGCCGCCGGCGGGAAGGTGGGCTGGGCGAATCCCAGGTGAAACGCAGACCCACATGCGCCTGGGATAAATCCAGGCCAACCGCCTCGGCCCATAGCTGTGAATCACGAGGTGAAAGATTTTCCTGGAGCAAAACGGTCAGTAAGTCACCCTTGAGGCGTTTTTCTGCTTCCCGGATCGCCTTGGCACGTGACATCTCAAGGGCGCACACTCTAACGCCTTGTTCTGCGACCAGCTGGTCGAGCGCGTCCATTTCACCGGCTACACCGATCAGCGACAGGTAGCCGCGCGCCACCTCGGTCACAGTAATCGGCGCTACCAGGCGGGTTAATCCCCCCGCCAGCTCCTGGGTAAAAATCGATGGTTGGCTGCCAGCCCGCTGGCGGTCCTGCAGAAGCTCCGGCAGCGAGTCCAGCGATCTAAGGTCGTGAATGATATCCTCCCAGATGGATGCCAGTGCGGAGGAGGCACATTCGACCAGAATACGACCTCTTTTATCCTGGACCAGGATGCCTTTCCCGGAAATGTCTGCCATGGCTTTCACCAGGCCTTCAAGACCCGAATTATCAGCTTCAATTTGGGTGAGTTGGGCGTGAATCCGGGCTCCGCGTTCCTGCAGGGCTGCGCGCTGGTTGATCAGGATGGTCAGCAGAAGACGTTGGGTATCCTTGAGATCGTATTTTCCTGGAACGACGGCGACCGGAAGACCAGTGGGAATTTGCACCTTCTTAGAGGGTTTTCGACCGAGGATTAACACCGCCAGGGCATCATTTTGAAAAGCTGTAGCCAGCAGTTCCGAACTTGCGTCTTTTGATGAAACCAGGAATATATCATCCGCAGCTGTCTCCTGCGCGGAAATACTGATCCAGCTGACCTGGTTTTCCTCACCTGCTTCGGAGGAAAGCCACTGCAGCGGATCAGAAAATGCCAAGCGGGAGAGTTCTTGTAAGCTGGATGCTGGTGCGTCCATGTTCAAAAAATCGATTAAAGGTAATGTCCGTGGGTATGGAGATAGTCGTAATTCATTTTCAAATATGTAGCCTCAAATTATAGCATGCCAGCTACACTATCATCTCAGCACCTATTTCCAGGAGTGGAAGAGTCCGAGAAAGTTATAGAGAGAGGGGAAGGTAGTTTATGAAAGGCTAGATCCTGTTTTGTCAACAGAGATCATGATATGGTGAGATGGAGACTGCGTCTCTACGAAATCAACGTGGAAATGGGAAAAACCTCAGATCTCGATCCAGCCGCGAGATGAGGCTTCGGCAAGGATTTCGCGATGGATAACAACGTTTTCCAACCAGCTTTGACGGAGATTCTCATCTTCTATGTTATTTGCTACTTGAATAACCCGGTCAAAGGCTTTACGCAGGTATGGTTCCACCTCATCATGCCTCCCAAGAGCTATTAAAACACGAGCGTGAGTATAGCAATACTCATCAAGATGGCAGGCTTCAATCTCTTTTTCAGGCAGTTGGACGGCCTTTGAAGAATTTTCGAATGCCAGATCGAGGTGAGTTCGATCGCCATCGATTTCGAAGAGTGCCAGATGAAGTTGGGCACTGATGGTCATATTATCAGCTAGTGACCCCAAATCATTGAACTGCGAATAATATCGAATCGCAGTGTTTATATGATTTAATCCTTGTTCTAATATATCCTTACCCCCCATCAATAACGCAGATTTCGTTAAATTTGTTAGGATTCCTGCAAAAAGGGGATCATTAGAATCAAAATTTTCTACTGACTTGAGAATTTCCTGCCTGATGGTCATTGCCTTTTCGAACCGATTAGAAAGCAATTGTTCATAACTGAGGGAAGAAAGCACAAAAAAGTAAACTGAATCGCTAAACGATTCCTTTAAGTCTGACAGTAAAGACATTAATATGTTTTGTGCTTTCTCGAATTGACCCAAGAGATGAAGGACATTACTAATCCAGAGAGGAATCATTTGGATTAGAAAATGATCATCCCTCTGTACTGCCTTCTCCTGCATTTCTTGTAAGAAGTGCAACCCTGCTTCGTGCTCCCCACGTGGATGATATACCGCGATGAGTAAATTCCAAATCACAAATCCGATCACTTGGGAAAATGAAATCGCTTCGGCGATTTCAAGCGACTGGAGATAGTAATCTTCTGCAGTTTTGAGGTCAAATTGATCGCAGTAGGTGATGGCCAAAGTGTTCAAGGCATTACACTCACCAGAAATGTATCCAATCTCTTGGAAGATTGCTAGAGCATCCTCGACATGCTGACGAGCAAGATCATTCTTATCCGAGAACGTAAGTGTGCCTCCGAGCCGCAGCAATGCCTCTGCTTCTTGACGGCGGTTATTGGTGATCTTACTGGTGCGAATCACCTGCTCAGCGGCAGTGATGGAAGATGAATGGTCAGCTAATACACGATGGACAGAAATCAAATTTAGCAAGCAGTTATTCTTTTCATCGAGCATTTCCGCTTCCTGGAAAATGGAGCTCGCTTTTTCTAGATTGCGACGGGCACCGACAAAGTCAAATAAACGCCGGGCGACTTCTCCTTTCCGTCTCAGCACTTGGCCTTCAAGCGCAGGTTCATTGAGAGTGCGAGCCAATGCGAGCGCTTTGTCAAGTGGCTCTTGAGCACGGGCGTGATCGGTGGCGATGAAATAATCTGCCAAGCCAATTTGACCTTCAAAGCGCAGGTTGTTATCATCAAGTTTCTCAGCTAGATCCAGGATCGCTTCAATGTCTGATAGATGGGAATCCCTTTGAGCAGTCAATTCATATACGCTAGCCCGAGAGGCGAGCAGATTAACACGCTCCTGGTCCTCTTCTTCGATTAATTCCAGAGCGAGGGTGAAATACTGGATAGCGTCTTCGTTGGCATAGCGGGAACGGGCGCGCTGGCCAGCCTGCGTGTAGTAATAGCCGGCGCGGTCATCGTTTGCAGCTTCCGCGTAGTGGAGTGCCAGGGTTTCGTAATTATTTGGGTAGAGTTCCTGGATCGCCTGAGCGCCGCGTTGGTGCATCCGGCGGCGGCGTAATCCGGAGAGTTCCTCGGTTAATGTGCTGGGGATCAAAGCGTGGGAAAAGGAGAAGGTGCCCCCTCCAGCAGTACCGGTCTCGTCGATCAGTTGGGCACGCTCGGCTTGTTCCAAAGCGTTCAACAAATCCTCTTCGTCGATCTCTGTGGCAGCTAATAAGGTTTCGAATTCAAAAATTCGACCCAGGATTGCTGCCTGGACGAGAGGTTCGCGGACTTCTTTTGGAAGGTATCTCACCCGTCGTTCGATAGCCAATCGCACACTTTGGGGGATGTGGATATCCGTCATGTCAGGTCGCTGCCAGGTGCCACGCTCACGGTAAATCTTGCCCTCATCGATTAAAGCCTTGCAGACCTCTTCGATGAAGAAAGGATTACCCTCGGTTTCTTGAAAGATGCCTTCCAGAAGCTCAGGGGTGATCTCATCCTGGAACAACACAGCCAGCATATCACGGGTCTGGTCACGATCGAGACGAGAAAGTTTGATGCGTTCAGCCAAGCGTTCACGGTGGAAATCCGCCAGCACCTCACTCAGCCCACGCTCTTCAGCCAGTTCAACTTCACGGTAAGTCAGCACGAGCAGCAACCTCAAATTGAGATGGGCAGCACGACGGGATATATGGCGCAGCATTGCCAGGGTGCCATGATCCGCCCAGTGTGCATCTTCGAGCACGATGAGGATAGGTGCCTGCTCAGAGATCGCACGACAGAAGTAGACCATACTTTCGAACAGGCGCTGCTGTTCAGCCAAGGGATCAAGCGGGGGGTTTGGGGGTATATCTGGGAATTGATAGACCAATGTTGGGGTGAGGGTTATGAGATCGGCTAGAACAATATCGGGGAGTTCTGACTCCTTGCTGGTGAAATAACCATTCGAGCTGATAGCGGTGTCAATAATTTGGGAGATGGGAGCGTAAGGCAGACCACCTTCTGGGTAACACTCACCTGACAGGGTGAGAGCACCCGCGACCTTGGCATGGGCAACTATTTCGCGAACCAATCTGGTTTTTCCAATGCCTGGTTCACCGCTGACCAGCAGGACAGCGCTTTCACCGGATTGTACTTTGTGCCACTGGTTGATAGCATATGAGAGTTCACGCTCCCGACCTACAATTTGACCGCGCACCAGGCGGTCCAGAGGAGACAGGGAAGGAGCGGAGAGCGATGTGGGCTGTACGGCGAAGAGCCCTTCTATCACCACCAGAATTTCTTCGGCAGAAGCTGGTCGTCGATCGGGTTCTTTGTTCAGCATGCGCTGGATCAAAGTATCGAGAGCAGCGGGAAGCTCTTCGTTGTAAGCACTGGGAGGTACAACCGGTGCATGCAGATGCTGGGAGATCATAGCGATGGGGTCTGATGTATTGAAGGGCAAGCGACCTGCGACCAGCTCGTACAGCATGACACCCAGAGAATACAGATCTGAACGCCCATCGACAGGATTGCCTAGAGCCTGCTCGGGAGAGAGGTAGGCGATCGTACCGAGGAAAGATCGATCTTGGGTTTGAGCTGATAAATCTTCAGAACGGGCAAGGCCAAAATCCATAAGCATGACCGTCAAATCTAAATCTAATGAGTTCAGCGAGATAACCTGGTCGCCAGGTTCAACGGTAATATCGCTGGGGAGGTTGGTAATTAGAACATTCTCCGGTTTTAAGTCGCGGTGGACGATCTGATGACTGTGAGCGTGCTGGAGTGCCTGGCATAACTGGCGGGTGATGGTGAGCGTTTGAACCAGGTTCATATTTGACACCTGGCGGAGGCTCACCCCGGAAACGTGCTGCATGACGATGAAAGGAATGCCTTCCGTTTCACCGGCATCATGCACGGTGACGATATTTGGGTGATCGAGCTGCGCTATGGATTGCGCTTCACTCAACAGGCGCGCCCGACCCTGGGTTCCAATACCTGATTTAGCTATAAGTACCTTGACAGCAACCTGGCGCTGCAGCACAAGGTCGAAACCTTGGTATACAGTACCCATTCCCCCAGCGCCGATTTCAGCATCTATCCGGTAGCGATCATTAATTATTGTTCCGAGCATGATTAAATCGATGCCTTCAATTGAACCTTAATAAAGATGTTCAACTTATACAAAGAATTGAGAAGAGAAAAGTGCGGTTTATTCAATGGCACTGCTGGTAGAAAGTAGGTAAAGTTTGTGCTCCTCTATTCAAATGAGCGATTTCCTGAAGGCAGCGATGAAAATTGGCTCAGGAGGAATTATTGAACTTGAACTTGACCCTGGAAGGGGCCAGCAAGGTGTATATATTATTGACCAGATATCAGCACTTTGTCAACCAGAATTCGTAAGGAATAAACTCAGATTTGGGTTACTATATTTCCAAAATATTGATCAGATCGCTGCACTACACATTATCAGCTACCAGTCACACTATCATTTCAGTAGGTGGTTACAGTAATTAGAGCCCTGGTGAAAAATTTTGTTTAGAGTTTTTCCCAGTGATCAAGCGGTTATAATCAGTGGAATTATCATCAACCTTGAGGTCAGATACACAACAATTGAACGTCAATCCGTGCTTGTCAGTAAATAATCTAAGTAGATAATTGAAGCGGGGTGAGCAGGATGAATGGGTCCGCCACCAACCAACCCGGAGTGTAATGCCATGTCAACCCTGATAATGAAATTTGGGGGCACATCTGTCGGCAGTGCGGAAGCGATTACCCAAGTTTGCGGGATAGTTAAGTCGTACTACCAGGATTGGGAGCAGCTGGTTGTCGTTGTTTCCGCGATGCGGGGTGTCACAGATACCCTGATCCGGTGTGCTGAGCTGGCAGTTCAGGGAGATGAAGCAGAATACAACTCCTTGATCGAGCAGCTCAACTCAATCCACAATGAAGCGATGAATGAACTTGTCTCTGATGATATTGAACTTAAGCGGCTGTCTGCTCAATTTGATCAATACATCTCTGAATTGAGCGCATATTGCCGCAGCATCCATGTGCTTGGCGAGGTGACCGCGCGCGGGATGGATACGATTACTTCCCTGGGTGAACGTATGAACGCACCGCTGGTGGCGGCTGCACTCAGGGAGCAGGGGCTTACCGCGCAGGCGGTAGATGCTGCCCGGCTGATCGTCACCGATGACTCTTTTCAGAATGCAAACCCGCTGCAAGGTGCAACCAGGGACAAGGTGAACGAGATCCTGCTTCCATTATTAAACGAAGGAGAAATTCCGGTGGTTACCGGGTTCGTGGCTGCCACGCAGGATGGCATCCTGACTACCTTGGGCCGGGGCGGCAGCGATTATACGGCTGCCATACTTGGCGACAGCCTGGATGCCTCAGAGGTATGGACCTGGACAGATGTGGATGGGGTCATGACGGCAGATCCCCGCATCGTAGCTAACGCTCGTGTGATCCCGGAGCTCTCTTTCAACGAGGTCAGCGAATTGGCATATTTTGGGGCCAAGGTGCTGCATCCGAAAACCCTGCGGCCGATTATTGAGCGCGATATTCCGCTGTGGGTCAAGAATACTTTTAACCCCGAATCTACTGGCACCAAAGTCGTCCGCTCATCACCATCCGTGGAAGGAAAGGTGACCGCCAT